>Ga0209629_10004450_pt1 | contig 10368 bp, 8 predicted proteins | sample TergutCu122P5_FD_187286 | JGI IMG/M metagenome (GOLD analysis project Ga0209629, IMG submission 187286) | Cubitermes ugandensis P5 segment gut microbial communities from Kakamega Forest, Kenya - Cu122 P5 (SPAdes) (version 2) | ecosystem: Host-associated > Arthropoda: Insects > Digestive system >... | reverse complement strand
AACATCGCTTTCCGCTTTATCAACGGCAGTGTATGCGGCACAATTTACCAAAACATCAATTCTGTTTTTTTCTAAAAAACCTTCAACCGCCTCAATATCACAAATATCAAGCGTATCAATGTCATTAAAAAATATCTGTCCAATATTTTTCCAGCCTGAGAATGATTTTTTTTTGGTACTGAGTTGATGAGGGGCCAATAAACAAGTATGGTGTGAGGGTGGGGGAAGGGAGTGTATGTATATTAAGGACTGGTTCAAAATCATCTTCTCTGTTTTTCTAACTTTGCTGCCTCATAAGTTTCAGTTTCTAATACCCTTCATCAATTCCCCCCCCCCGTGTTATTAGCCAAGTTACACCTAAGTCTGAAAGGATGAGTCATCCAGGGGACACATTTTTGGATTGAGCAGTTGGGCTTTCAGCCTGCTAGAGCAGCATGTTATACCATGCAGAGGGAACCCATACCTGTCATCTTCCTACCCTTCATCTGTAACACTGTAACTATATTAACAGGGTATTCCAATTGCAACATTAAGATAAGTATGAAAATCATACAAGTTACCAACAAGGTGCAACTTTTCATGCTCTTTATTGATAGCAACACACTACATGTTTCCGGCGCCTCTCGCCCATCGTCAGGAGCTCAGGAACTGTGTGTGCAGCCTATGGTATTTTCATGTTGATCTAGGTAATGATTGGTGGCACAGTTTTATGGTCTATGGGAGTAATGTCATACAATATAATGTAGATGTTTATTGGTTGTGGGTTACGAGATCTCATTAGCTTGAGCTGGTAATCTGTCGGTTCAGTAACAGTGCGTGTGTATACAAGTGGCCCTAATGCCGGTGTTTCCCTTCTTGGTTATTTCTTGGGGGGTGTGGCTTGTTGGTTCCTTGCGTGGGATTGTATCCGGCCCTGTGTATGAAGTCCGGCAGCAGTAATTTAGCTTCTGTGCCATGGTCGTGATGCGGCTGGGCGTGTCATATTCTTCCATGGCTGCGTGGACGTATGTCATCATGGAGGGGGGTGCCGGTAGCTCGTCTTGTGGGGGATGTGTGTGTGTTATGTTTTGCATGGCGACCCCCCGAGTGCGGATCAGATATCTCCAGGTGCCGTATTCAATTATCGTGGGTTCTGTCTCTCTGTTGGTGCTGTGCTGCATCTGTGAATTGATGTAGCGGTGTGTTGGTTTGGGTGTATACACCAAACTCAGGTCAAAATCTGAATAAACACCACCATGAAAACTTGAAAAATTCTCAAATAAAATTACTTTCCTAGGGTGTCTGTTCCTTCCCTGTATCCTTTTGATAATAAATAGTTTATCAGAAACACCCAGCATATGTTGTTACAGATCATCATGAACTTTAGAACCACTGTGGTACGTACATTAGAATAGCAGTTACAACTGTATTTCACAAAAGTCTAAAATCATAAATTCTAATTTGATGTGCACAAAATTCAATAAAATGCTATATTTACTTGAACATAACATACAACATTTTCCCAATTCATCATCCGAAAAGTGGATATTTGCCTTATAATCATGCAGAAAGTTAAACATATTATGTATAGGCATTTTCCTGAAAATTTAAAATTGTGAGTGGCAGATGGTGTGTGATGTTCTTTGCTGCCACAGTGGAGCTGCCACATTTCTTATACCTTGTCTGCATACTGTTGTCACTACAGGAACATGCATACCTGGACCCAAAGACCTGGTTTGTAATTGCCCACCTTTGTTCGCTGGACGCCGATGTGAAGTGGACTGGTGTTCTTGTACCCCTTGTCAGGAGTCAGGTGATGAAGATTGCAAGTGTCCAGCTCAGCGACCTGCAGAATGCCAGAGTTCCTGCCTCCCTGGGCAGTGTCAGAATGGTGGTACATGTGTTGCAATGCCAGAACAATCCTACTGCAAGTGCGTTGACATGAAGTATTCCCAAACTTTTTGGATTGCATAGTACAGTGAACCCACATAAGATGTCCCCACACAGGAAGTTGTTACGCTGGATAAGTCAGAATAATTTAGTACCAAAACTTTCCCATACAGTTAAAATGTTCTTTGCCCTTTTAATACATTTACCACACAACAGGATTTTCCCACTTGAGCAGTATGAAAATTTCATGGCACAGTGAATTTTTATCCAGTTAATATGTTTCCAGACTCAAATCTTAGACAGTTTCATTTCATTCAACTTTTTTCCAACATTCAGTAACAAAGTAACATTCTCAGTTTGTGATGAGTAATCTCCACTGTCATTTCCTCAACTGAGCAGAGGTATGAATAAGCAATTTGGTATTGCTGTGTGGAAATGTGGTGGCAAATGGCAACACATTCTGACTGTACTGCCATCAGTTTTCACTCATGCATTTCACATAATGTGACACATTGTCATGGTGTCGTGTGTTTGTGTGTGCTTTTTCTGCAGCATGAGAGAGCGTGGGTTTTTAATGGAGCGTGTCATGACTGTCACTGTTTTGCTCTAATTACAGTGATTTTGAAGTAGTCTCTGTACATAATGTATATACTTTTTTTGTGTTCTTTTCAAATTGCTTATGTGTGTACATTTTGCATTCTGTAGGATCATTCATTATTGAGCAGGGATCAGCATGGCTCCCACATCAAAAACTGGCATGCTGTGAATTCAAGAAGAGCTGGATCTTATAAACATGGTGGATGCTACTGAAAATTTTCCTTTAAAAAAAAAAATAAAATAAAATATATAAGAATTTTAAATTTATGTGTAAACTTAAAATATGACACACAGTTCTCAGTCTGTAAATGAGTAGCTGAGCCTGAGTTAGAGGAAACAGCAAAATATTATCATGTGGAATTGGTATTTAAGGAATAGTTCTGGCAATAATGGCTATTCATCTACTAGTTGTGCATGTAAATACAAACTCTTGTTTGTGTTGGAAGAATATGTCAAAATCACTAAAGAATGTGTCACTTTACATGTGGTTTGATGGTGAAAATGAATCACTTAATGTGAAATTTATGTAGGATAATATTCTAGTAAAAGGAATGTCAAATTCAATACAGAATTACAAAATTATGCTGTTTCCAGGCTTACCATTTGAAGCCATTTTCCTGCCTAAAAATCCCAATTTTATTATTTTTTACAAAACTGTCTTAAAAGGATTTTACTGTTTTTTTTTTGTTACAAAATTCATAGTATGATCCCACACCAAAATAATAAACTGCGGGTAAAATAAGAGATAAATGCATGTCAGATGTAAGTTGATTAAACAGTGGCAGATGATTCCTAGAATGCAAGTTACACCAAAATTTTATGTTTTTGAAGGGGCTCTTAAAATAGACGTAAACTCAATGAAAGTTTACCTTGAAGATTATTATCTTCTGGGATGTTACATGATGTAGTTTGGTAAATAGTTAACAGAGTGTTGTAGAGTATCCTGTGGCCTCCATTACCAGGTGGAGACAGTCATTTTGAGCATAGCACTTTGAAACATTCATGAAACAACATGGTGTCACATCCCAGAAGATCATAAACTTAGTTACTGACTTACGAAAATCTCCATTCTCATATTCTGAAACTGTGGGTCATTTAACAGATTAACTCCATCTACTAGTATATAGGTAAGTGGGTATGTACGTCAAACACAACAATATTTATTGAAGTATATTAAGAACGAAACATTAATTACAAGACAAGTATTAGAATTGCAATTTAAGTACGAACCTTAATTACACGACTACATGTTTCGGCCTCTGGAGGCCATCGTCGGGTCAAGATTCGGGTATCCTGGAGGGGAGGGTTAAGTTTAAGGTGGCTAACGGTACAGGTAGGGGTCGATGGAGGGCCGAGATCTCGTTCTTCCAAATGTATCATGTGGGTACATTGGCAAATGTGGTGGGTAAGGTGGGGTGTAACCTAAAGTTCACAAATTTAGGGCTATGTGTATAGCAGGGTTTTTAAACCAGGCGTTGCCTTGGAGGTCATAAATGGGGTATATCTGTAGTACGCGTATGGTGACTATAAACGGAAGAGTGCACGGGGATTTTAACAGGTGCACGTGCATGTATTTACTGCACAATAGTGGAAGTCCAATAAACGTAGAGTGTCGTAATATGGCCCGGCAGGGCATGTCAAGGCTGCATAGTTAGTTGGTGCGCTCCGTACTAAAGTGCATCATGTTGTGACCTGTAAGAGGGTTCGGCACGGGGATGAATCGCCTAAATATCCCATCTACTAGTGATGGGTAGACTTTTCTTAGTCCCTTAGAGATGGCATGTAATAGCTTCAAGAGTTGGAAGAGGTGTTTGATTTATGTACTAATACGTAATTGTTATAGCCTAATTATCTTGATAAAATTTCAGGTATTGTTTATATTTTTATAGAAAGAGGGGGAGGAGTCACATTGTCTTTTATGATTATTTTCATATGTCAGGTAACTGCTGTACCCTTTCTTATTGTCATAAGCCTAATCACTCAGTCAAGCAGTTCAGTCCCCATTCCTGAGCACATTTTTCAAATAGTCTCCTCAAATATCTTTCTTATAACCAGCAACAGCAGCATATATGGAGATGTTGTGTGTTTCAGGTGTACACAGGACTATGGGGGAAAGGACTGTTCCATTTACTATGGACAACAAAATCCGTGTCATGACTACTGTAACCCGAATGGGAGATGTTCACTCACTGTACAGGGTTCAAAGTTATCAAGCCCTGTATGCAGCTGCTATCCTGGCTGGACAGGCCCACGCTGTGAAGACAGGATATCATCTGCATGCAATGGCTACTGTTTCAATGGTGGAACGTGCCAGGACTCAGCAGATGCCAGCCTGAAACCTAGATGCATGTAAGTCCATTTGTGACTACTCACCTTTGTAACATTGTGGAAGAAATGTGATTAACTGAATTATAACTCCATGGAGCAAAGTTCTTCTTGAGAAGATACTAGTTGTACAGCTGGTCAAGAAATTCCCAACTTTTTATGAAGTACAAGGATTCATTATCATATTAACACAAGCACACCACCAAGCCAGATTAATCCAGTCAGCATCCTCCCACGTTGATTACGTAAGGTCTGTTTATAGTCACATTCACAAATCAGTTGTGAATATGACTATAGTGTCAGCATGTCTGTACTTCCTTTCCTCTGCCTGCCTGCATGCATGGAAAATCTTGACATGCACCAGATTAATTTTTTTTTTAATTCGGTACTGGTGATTTTTGCTAAAATTTGTTGACACATGCCAGATTTAGTTTAAACTGTACAACAGCAACAGACACTTTACCTGAAGACCTATGTACACTTGTACTGTTTCTGTTACTGAGGCCACCTAAAGTTCCTGTGGTTGCTTTGGTCATTAAGTGTACCAGTGTTCCTGTGGTTAGTAAGGTTGCACATAGATGCAGGGACAATAGCAGAGCAAATGGACGAGAATTGTTATGTTCTGCAGACATTTCCTAACCTGTCATATTATCTTCCCATTTATGCCTGGGTAAACCAAGTGGTGTTCAGGGCCACCAAGAGCAGGTTTGGACCCCGGTAAAAAAATTTTTCAGGCCCCCCCAGCAAGGGCGGACCAGTTAAAATCTTTACACTAAACCTAAAGACTGACTGTCAGTTGCAGAGTGAATTGAGCTTGGTGTGAAAGGGTTAATTTGTACAGCTGACAAATAATGATACTCCCCAGCAAGATAAAAACATATGGAATGTATTCAGGCCTGGTAGTTTGTACCAACTCTCCCCCCCCTTCTCATTGGCACAGGTGATGTCTTTCCTTCTTACAATCAAAATTTGTATTTATTTCTAATCTCTCACATATGAGCTTACATGCCCTATCCTCTTTGATTTGATCATCCTCATAGTACTTCGCGAATATAACAAGTCAGGCTTGGTTATGTATGCAAAAAATTACCTTACCAGTTAAAATGTCTTTGTATGACCACTGAGGTGGAGCATGAAGTAAGCAAATTCATGCATTGATTTAGGCTATGATCTGGCATCATACTTGAAGTGTTCAACCCCTTTGTGCTTATCATCTTGTATACCTGTCATGTAGTGTGATGCTCAGAATTCCAAACATGTGGTATAGATGACTGCCACATAACGGTCTCCATATACGACTGTCATTTTAATTCCAGTCTTCTGCACATCACATCAGGTATTTAATTCTGGTGTCAAAGGGTAAAAAACAGTTCATAGACACTTTTCTGACCAGATCTGGATATATATATATATATATATGTATATTTCATCCTGTTGGGGTCAGCTGTTGAATGGTGCTCAACTTGCATACCCACAGGCGATTAGAGCTCATGTCCTCTGAGGATGAACATACCTAGTTCAAGCAGCTAATTTTAGATAAATGATACAGTCACTCCTTGAATTTCAAGCTGGAACTGTATTAATATAAATATTAATGTCAGCTGAATTGTATGTCGTGACATGAACAGCAAGTCACACCTTTTTCCGCTGTGAAAGAAAGGAAGGTATAGTGTACCTATTGACTATGCTTTCAGCAACACAGTACTGTGACCTGTACAGCCAAGGATATATAGCCAACTGCAACACACTTCACTTGTAAACTAACCCACTCCCTGTCCTTCACACTCCTCCAGATTTCATGCTTCTAATGGGGACTTCTAAAATAAAGCATATTTCATGATCCGGTATTGGAAAATCAGCAAGACCCATGTGAAAGCATCACACACACACACACACACACACACACACATATACTGTGCTGCGAATTGCATGATTCTAATCAAAGGTTCCTAGAAAATTGTAATCATTGTCCTCAGGTGTCGCATGCCTTGAGTATGTCCTGTAAGTATGCCAGTAATTTTACGGTGTAAAAGTGATTCATTGAAGGAATAAAGTGCTTCAGTGCCTTTGTATTCTGAACAAATTTATATTGGAACATACAGCACTTAAAAATTGTGCTGTTGTTTCATAATATGCATTGTTCATTGGAGTAAGCCTTTTGAAATAAGTTTTTTCCCCTTTGTATAATTTTCATTGTGTATCACTTGGTACTGAAGTGTTCATGTGTTCTTAAAACTGCTTAAATTGAAGGACCAGAAAAAAATAACATATGTTGTTCGTATGGTGCTTAATCATATAGCTGACTCATTCACTGCATGAAGCAGTCCTTGAAAAGGTAATTACGATGCAGCTACTGAAATTATGTCATTTATGGTGTCCAAATTTTGTTATCATGTTCTCAAGAGCCTGCCACTGGACCCTATCCAGAGTCAGATGAATCCAGCCATTGTATTCATAACCAAACTTCTGTCATGCCCATTTCAACACTGTCCTCGTGTCTATTCCTTATATCTCCCAGGTGGTCTCTTCCGCATCCAGTTTCCTGATTAAAATTTTGTATACATGCATATCTCTGTGTAGTGTGTCACATGCACATCTCTGTTTAGTGTGTCATATGTACATCTCTGTTTAGTATGTTACATGCACATCTCTGTGTAGTGTGTCACATGCACATCTCTGTTTGGTGTGTCACGTGCACATCTCTGTTTAGTGTGTCACCTGCACAACTCTGTTTAGTATGTCACATGCACATCTCTGTTTGGTGTGTCACGTGCACATCTCTGTTTAGTGTGTCACCTGCACATCTCTGTTTGGTGTGTCACGTGCACATCTCTGTTTAGTGTGTCACATGCACGTCTCTGTTTAGTGTGTCACATGCACGTCTCTGTTTAGTGTGTCAAATGCACGTCTCTGTTTAGTGTGTCACATGCACATCTCTGTTTAGTGTGTCACATGCACGTCTCTGTTTAGTGTGTCACGTGCACGTCTCTGTTTAGTGTGTCACGTGCACATTGCTGTTTAGTGTGTCATGTGCACATCTCTGTTTAGTGTGTCACCTGCACATCTCTGTTTAGTATGTCACATGTACATCTCTGTTTAGTGTGTCACGTGCACGTCTCTGTTTAGTGTGTCACCTGCACGTCTCTGTTTAGTATGTCACATGTACATCTCTGTTTAGTGTGTCACGTGCACGTCTCTGTTTAGTGTGTCACGTGCACGTCTCTGTTTAGTGTGTCACATGCACGTCTCTGTTTAGTGTGTCACATGCACGTCTCTGTTTAGTGTGTCACCTGCACGTCTCTGTTTAGTGTGTCACGTGCACGTCTCTGTTTAGTGTGTCACATGCACGTCTCTGTTTAGTGTGTCACATGCACGTCTCTGTTAAGTGTGTCACATGCAGTCTCTGTTTAGTATGTCACATGTACATCTCTGTTTAGTGTGTCACATGTACGTCTCTGTTTAGTGTGTCACATGCACGTCTCTGTTTAGTGTGTCACATGCATGTCTCTGTTTAGTGTGTCACATGCACGTCTCTGTTTAGTGTGTCACATGCACATCTCTGTTTAGTGTGTCACGTGCACGTTTCTGTTTAGTGTGTCACGTGCATCACCCATCTCTTTCATCTTCATTTGATCACTGAGATAATGAGAATAAACAGATGTGTGGCTTCAGTTCATATTATCTGTTTTTGTCACACAGGTGGAAGAAACTTATAAGTTGCCTGAGTCAGAAGCACATCAAGTACAAACTGCTAAAAAGATCTGCCCTTCTTTTGTGGAAGTATAAATAAGGGACTGTGCCATATAAATGTGTATAGAGACATAAAAACATGATTAATGCCTTGTGTTGGTAGTTTTATAATTGGTGAATGTGTGTTATACCAGATGCCCAACTACACATACTGGTGGCCGCTGTCAGTCTCCAGTTTTGGACACCCCTGTGGCCCATGAATTAGATACAAACAGCAGTACCATCGTCATAGTGGTCGTCGCTGCAATTGTTTTGCTATTGGTGCTTATGGGCTCCCTAGTGCTAGCATACTACATAATTCGACACAGGAGAAGGTATTTGTAACCTTTTGATTCTGGAGTCAAGTTTTTTCATGTGGTGACCTCAGGCTTCTGCCACAGTGTAAATGAGATTTTCGCTCTTCTGAGGTGTTACACAGCATAGATTGGTAGTTAGTTACTGACTTTTGGGATAACATATAGGTCCCATCCTGAACAGTCACTTGGTCAGACTGCTAGACCCTTGAAGATGGAACCAATTGGTTGTCCTGAAACATCAGTAAATAACTGCCAGGCAATGCTGTGTAACATTCGAGAAAAAGGAAGATCTTTCCTAATGTTTCATGCATTAATCTCTCTATATCTCTGCCTTCTATTATTACTTCAAATTCCAGTATATAATTAAACATGTTGTTTCAACTAGCAGCACATTCCTAGCACTCTTAAATTTCATGCAGCATTTGTGGGTTCAAGTTCTGAAGCATCTGAAAGTAGGTTTTTGTCCAAAAGAAAATATGTATTTCAGCAAATGAAGTCTTCCTTCTAAAGTTAGTATTATTCTACCAATATCTAGTGTGAAAAAGTACAAAAATGTTTTTAACATGAAGTGCAGTAGTACAGTATAAATTGCAGTACTGGCAAAGTGGCAAAACTGGGTTGCTAGGAATCTGAGATCTGCATTAAGATATGTCTTTCCTATGACTGAGAACAGTATTTCTAATTTTATACTTATTAATGTGGAGGAAATTAACAATAATACTTCTACTGTTGTTACTTTTCTTGCACTATTCTTTTTGTGTTCATGTGGTATATCAAAGTTGCTGCATCCAATCCATTTTTTCTGAGGCATGTACAATTGAGACCCATTTTTGACACTGCTTTTACGGTATAGATGGGGCAAGTGTGCAATTGCCTCTGCCAGCACATGGCAGAAAGTTTCATAGAATCGTGCAGCTGACTGGGTGAGTAGCTAGTGTGGATACTGTCATAGTGCAACTTAAAAAGGGCTTACCGGCTGGTTAATCTGTCCAAAGAGAACCAGAGGTTGATGATTCAGTTTCTTGGAGTTGATTGATATCAACCTGCTGCAATTTTTAGGCAGATGTGTGCTGTCTGTGGTGCTGTATGTGTACTGAAGACAGTGGTGGTGGATTGGGTCCATCGGTCTCAAGTGGGCAGGCAGCAAATGAAAGACGTGCCAAGACCATGACAGGCCCCCATTATTACTAATACAGAGAATGGTGAATAATAAAAGAGTGCTGTGAATGAGGACAGACATTGGACTATGCATTCCCTGTAAAATGAATGTAAACTTTATCACTGTGCTTGTATTCCTACAGTATCTTTGATGTCACAAGGTGTTTTCCGAGTGGGTCCCATATGTTCTGACTGACACACCAAATAAGCAGTGCGCATGAGTGTCTGGAACATTTGCAATGGTACCATACTGAGGGTGATGCATATCTGCGGCATTTTGTGGCAGATAATGAGACATGATGTCACCATTCATTCATTCATTCAGTCATTCATTTATTTTCATTCTGTTGATCCATACAAGGTTAAATAACCC
>Ga0209629_10004449_pt1 | contig 10368 bp, 10 predicted proteins | sample TergutCu122P5_FD_187286 | JGI IMG/M metagenome (GOLD analysis project Ga0209629, IMG submission 187286) | Cubitermes ugandensis P5 segment gut microbial communities from Kakamega Forest, Kenya - Cu122 P5 (SPAdes) (version 2) | ecosystem: Host-associated > Arthropoda: Insects > Digestive system... | reverse complement strand
AACCTGATCGACGGGCGCACCGGCAACTACAACGTCACGGTGCAAAACAGCACCGGACAGACGGTGCTGAACCTGTGGTTCATGCACTCGGGTGGCATGACTCTGTCGAACCGGGCAGCCATTCTGCCCGCCCAATTGGCGTGGTACAAGCAAACCAGCGACGCGTTGAAGTCGGCGAACGGTGGGGTGATGGTGCCGTCCGTCTGGTTCCAGCACATACCCGTGCCCGAGATCTACGATCTGCTGACCCCCGTCGAAGAGGGGACGCCCGGCGCGGTGAAAGGGAAGAACGCCTTTTCGGGCCGGTACTACGTCGCGAACCCCGACGTCGTCGTCGACGGCGTGCTCGGCGAGGGCCCGCGCTGTCTGGATAACGGAACAGAAGAGTTCAGCGCCTGGCTCAGCCAGGGCGATGTCATCGGCGCGGTGTTCGGCCATAACCACAACAACACCATCCGCGGCAAGGTGCAGGGCATCGACCTGATGTACGACGGGGGCGTCACGTTCTACTCGTACGGCAACGGCGACCTGCATGGGGTGCGGGTTCTGGAATTCAACCAGGCCGATGTGCGTCAGTACACGACACACATGGTCTATTGGAAGGATCTGACCGACCAGCCCATCCCCGACGTCGCCCAGTTCGACGGCACATTCGTCCACGGCGCCCAGAGACTTTACATCGCCATTGGCGTCGTCATCGTCGCCGGCTTCATCGCCCTGGGCGTCCTGGTCGTTGTCAAGGTGCGCCGACGCCACGCCCGCGTGATGTGATGTTTTGGCGATGCAGGGTCGCGTTGGTATGATCGACGCGCAGCGTCGCCATCGATATTCCAGACGACGAATGAGGCTGGACGACCCCAATCAGTCACCTTGCACGGCATGACGAGGAGGTCGATTGAGCCATGGGTGACACGTCAAATTGCCCTGCCAATGCGCCAGACCCCCAGTTGCTGTTGCTCGGCCCCGTCGAGTTGAAACACGCCCGCGGCAACGCCCCATCGAGGGCCGCAAAGCAATGCCTGGAATACTGCGGCTGGATTCTGCGCTACCCCGGCCAGACCGCCACCACCATGATGCGTTCGCTGCTGGTTGCCGAGGGCACCAGGCGGTCGAATATGTCGCGGTTGCGGCTGTGGCTCGGTATCAACGACCAGGGCCTGCCCTATCTGCCCGAGGCCTACACCGGACGCATCAAGCTGCACCCCGGCGTCACGTCGGACTGGGATCGCCTGCACATGTTGCTGCCCGGCGGTGTGAAACGGGCGTCCGAACGGTCGCTGGTGGAGGCCCTGAAGCTGGTGCGCGGAGCGCCGCTGGCCGATGCCGCGCCCGGCCAGTGGCATTGGGCCGAGGAATGGCGTCACGAGATGATCGTGCTGATCCGCGACATGGGCGTCGCCCTTTGCGACATGGCGGTGAGCCGCGGCGACATCGACCTGGCCCGCTGGGCCACCAGCCGGGCTCTGCTGGCCGCCCCGGAGGACGACAAACTGATGACGGCCCGAATCCGCACCGAGCATCTGGCCGGCAATCACCTGGAGGTCGAACGCCTGGCCTTGCACGTCACCCGCATCGCCCGCAGCGTCGGCCGCGACCTGCCGGACGACATGGTCAACCTACTTCAAGAAGCCTTCGAATACACCGACACCGCGCCCGTGCTGGCCTAACTGTCATCCTGCCGAAGGCAGGATCTCAACCCGTCCTCCCCGTCATCCTGCCGGAGCGGACACCCCTAACCGTCATCCTGCCGGAGCGGAGCGGGAGGCAGGATCTCATTCCGTTTCCTCGTCTGAGCGTCCTACTTGGCAGGCGGCGTGCGTCCAGCCCAGGGCAGTTCGTGCTCGATTTGGGCGGCGACCTGGAAGATCAGGTCTTCGCGGCCCGGCGCCACGACGAGTTGCACTGCCAGCGGCAGCCCGTTGGCGGTGAATCCGGACGGCACCGACGCCGCCGGGTTGCCCAGCACGTTCCACACAGAGGTGAAGGCCGTCATTGGCAGGGCCTTCCTGATGGTGCCGGCTATGCCCTGGCCGTCCAACTGCCCGACCAGCAGCGGCGGGTGCGCCACCACCGGGGTGAGCACCAGGTCGTAGTCGTCGAACACGGTGAACATCGCTTTGGCCAGCCCCTCGGCCGAAGCCTCGGCCCGGGCGGCGATCGGCGAGAGCACCCGGTACATCGGCAAGGCTTGACGGGTGCGTGCCTCCAAGCGCCGCACGTCGACGTGCTTCAGTTCGTCGACGACGCCACCGGCCATCTGCCCGATCATGGCGATACCGGGCTTGAACTGCGGCAGATCGCCTTCGACGACGCTGTGCCCCAGTCCGGCCAGGGTGTCTGCCACCTTGTGCAGTGCGGCCCGCATCTGCTTCTCCAGCGCCGGACCCCCACCGGGCGCCTTATCAGTGACGAGCACCCGCAGACGTCCGGGGTCTTGGTTCATCGCGACGCTCATCGGCTCGTCCCATGGCGTCACTTGGTACTTGTCGGTCTTCAGGTTGCCGGCCATGACGTCCAGCATCAATGCGCTGTCTGCCACCGTCCGCGTCAGGACGCCAAGGACGCCCAGCCCCCGCCATAGCGTCTTGTTCGGCGCCGGGCTGATGCGCCCGCGCTGCACCTTGACGCCGAACAACCCGCACCAGGCGGACGGCAGGCGGATCGACCCGCCGCCGTCGCCGCCCATGCCCGCCGCCACCATGCCGGACGCGACGGCCGCCGCGGTGCCGCCGCTGGACCCCGCCGGCGAGTAGGCCGTGTTCCACGGGTTGCGGGTGTAGCCGTACGTCGTCGACTCGGTGAATGGCCACTGCCCGAACTCCGGCATCACCGTCTTGCCGACGATCACGGCACCGGCCGCCCGCAGACGCCGGACCGCCTCGCAGTCCTGGGTGGCGGGCTTCGACACCGCGTTGGTGCCGAACGCCGTGATCTGGCCCTTGATGTCGTACTCGTCCTTGATGGCGATCGGGACGCCGTGCAGCGGGCCGATCGGCTTGCCGCCGGCGTTCAGCGTCGTGTCACGGGCGTCGGCCTCGGCCAACGCCTCGTCCACCATCACGTGGCAGAACGCGTTCAAGTCGGGGTTGCGCCGGGCGATGACGGCCAGCGAGTGCTCCGTCAGTTCCCGTGAGCTGACCTGGCGGGACGCCACCAGGCGGGCTTGATCGACCAGAGTGAGAAAGTCGAGTGTCATGTTGTCTCCTTGTCAGGACAAGCCTAACCCGGGACGCCCTCAGCCGTCTGCCCAGGTGACATTGGGAGACGTCGTCCCAAGATGCTAAACTGTGAGGTCGCAACAAGGGGCTATAGCGCAGGTGGTAGCGCGGTTCGTTCGCAACGAACAGGTCACGGGTTCGAGTCCCGTTAGCTCCACCAGATGTTTGATGTTCCAACCCGGACATCGGTGGCTTTGTCGATCAGACCTTAGTCTTCGTCGCTTCTGCCATGATGATATGGTCGAGAGATGACCATTGAGCTAGGGACGCTCCGCAAAGTCAAGATTCGGGAAGTCTGGCCCGTGGAACCTGCTGATTTCACGCCATGGTTGGCGGAGCATATCGATCTTCTGGGAGACGAGCTTGGACTTGACATCGATCCTGAAAGCCTGAAGACGGTTCAGACGGAGGTCCAGGTGGGATCATATTCGGCAGACATCGTTGCCGAGGACTCGTCAGGGAAGAAGATCGTCATCGAGAACCAGTACGGCCGCACCGACCATGATCACCTCGGGAAGCTCTTGACATATGCTGCAGGGGTCGGCGCCAGCACCATCATCTGGATCTCCGAGACGATCGACGAGCCTCATCAGAAGGCAATCGAGTTTCTGAACAGTTCGACCACCGATGACCTGAACTTGTTCCTTGTACAGATCGAGGCTTGGCGCATCGGCGACAGCATGCCGGCACCTAAGTTCAACGTCGTCGAACGCCCCAACGAGTGGAGTCGCACAGTCAAAGGGGCCAGCAGTAGTTCAGCCGCTTCGGACAGTCTCGCCATGTTCAAGTTCGAGTTCTGGCGGAAGGTTCGAGAAATTGGTGTCACGCGACACAGCTCGATCCACTGGTTGAATCCGTATAAGGAGCACTGGCAGTTGCTGCCATCAGTGAAGCGCAAGTTCGCTGAAGTCGTCATGGCAGTGGGTTCGAAGGGCCACTCTGAGTACGGGGATTCCGTCTTGGTTAGCTACCAGTTCTGGCCCAAGGAGAACGGCAAGGCATCCCCGGACAAGACTTTGTTCGATGCTCTTGAAACTCATCGGGTCGAGATCGAGCATGCTCTCGGCATGGATCTGGAGTGGATTCGCGGCGACGGCAAGGGGTACAGCGCTGTTCGTGCAGTGAAGCCTGGCGATTACCGGGATGAGTCTCAGCACGATGAGTTAGCCATCTGGCTCGTCGACACCGCCGCTAAGTTCTTCCAAGTCTTCCCGAAGTACGACACGGCTCAACGTACTTGATCGATCGACGGGCACACCCGTGGGAACGGAACCAGGCATCCTGCCCTCCCCGCGAGCCTAAGAGCTTGCCATGTACGGGTATGGACCGTACACTAGATGCATGTCAGTGATCACAGAGGAACGGCGCGATGCCCGCCTGGACTTGCGTATGTCGTCGGAAAACCGGGCGCTCATCAACGAAGCCGCCGAACTGAACGGAACCAGCTTGACGGACTATGTGATGTCCGTCGTTGTTCGTGCCGCGCGCAGCGATGTGCTGCAAGCCCGCGTGCTGCAGCTCAACCCGAACGCCTGGGACGATTTCCTGGCGGCGCTCAGCGAACCTGACTCACCGGCGGCAACCGCACTCAGGAGTCGGGCAACGCGCTGGGACGAGTCTGCTAGATGAGTGTTCTCGAACCGCGACGTCTTCAAACAGGTGACCTGATCGAACACTTCGACTGCGGTGTAGAGCAATTGAACCAGTGGCTTGTGCGCCACGCGCTCGGGAACGAGGAGCACGGCGATTCCCGCACCTATGTTTCCATTGACGACAGCACCGGCCGTATCGCCGGGTACTTCTCGCTGGCGTCGTGGGCGGCCGGGCGGCGAAATACCATGCACCGATTCAGCAGGCACTTTGGTCATCCTCTCGTCTACGCCGCACTGATCGTCTGCTTCGTTGTCGGGCTGCTGGCCGCAGATGGTGCTGCGATCGTCGTCCTCGGCGACGTCGTGCCGAAGCGTCCCGACGGCAGTTCCTGGTCGCAATCGATCAACATCGTCGAGCCGCCGCAGCAGGATTCCCAAGCGGGGGTGCCGGCATGACCGTCGCCATCCATCTCGATGGCACCGACCCGACGCCGCCATATGAGCAACTGCGACGCCAAATCGCCACCGCCATCGCCTCCGGGGTGCTGATTGTCGGCACACGTCTGCCGACGATCCGACAACTGGCCGGTGACCTGGGGGTGTCGAACGGCACCGTCATGCGCGCCTACGCCGAGTTGGAAACCATCGGGCTCGTGAAGACCGGCCGGGGGGGCCGGCACGGTTGTCGCCTCGCCACCCGTGGTGGCGCCGACCGATCGAAACACCCAGCTCGACGGGCTGGTGTCCACTGTTATCCACCGGGCCCGCCTGCTCGGCCTGAGCGACGCCGACATCCTGGACGCTGTCACCAGTCGCCTCAACCGCTGACGATGCGCGGGATCGACGAGACGGCGGCGAACCCCGTCACTCGCCGACCGCTGGGCGACGGGCCGGCGACGGCGGGTCGGCCGCCGGCTGGCGTCCCAAACCGTTGACGGCCCGGACCAGACCCAGCGTCGCGTCGATCCGGTGGAGAACCTGATAGATCAGCGGACCCATCGTGACGGCGAAGACCGCGGACGCGACGACGTCGTCCAGGTAGTGGGCGCCCGCGTAGAGACGCGCGTAGGCCGTCCACGCGACGAGCACGACCCCGATGAGTGCCACCAGCCACCGGCCCCGACGTGCCACGACGAGGAACAGGACGACGGCCAGGGCCGCGCTCATCGCCACGTGTCCGCTCGGGTAGCCGGGCGACGTGTCAACGGACAGCCCGGCCACCACGTGCGGCAGCGCCGCGGGACGCGGCCGTCCCACGATCTCCTTGACCACGTACGTCGCCGCGTAGACGACGCCGATCGTGAAGCCGACGAACAACGCGTCGCCCAGGCGACGCCGGACCAGCCACAGGACGACCACCACACCCACTATCCAGACCAGCGCCCCGGCCGGCGAGAACACGACGCTGGTCAAGCGCGCCGCCGCGTCCATGCCCGCCGACGACGCCGCGTTGATGCGGCCGAGCAGGCCTTGGTCCCACGTCGTGATCGCATCGCTGTGCTTGACGAACAGTCCCCAGGCCACGACCGCGACGAAGCCGATCATGCCGGCGACCATCACGGCGGTCCCCCGGGCCAAAGGCCGAAGCGAACTTAGCCCCGCCCCAACCGGTTCTGCATTGTGTGTCATTCCGCCGCCTCTCCCCGGTCATCCTAGTCCCCGGGCCACGCGCGCCGAGCCTATTCGACGGCGATCGTCAGGTCTTCCACGAGCTGTGCGCCCGGCAAGCGCAGCAACGAGGCGCCCGGCACCACGAGCTTGGACGACCGGATGCCGGAGCCGATCAGCACCCAGTCCAGGCCGGCGATGTGCGAATCGAGCCACACTGGCCAGTCGACGGGCAACCCGACGGGCGTGATGCCGCCGTACTCCATGCCCGACACGTCGACCGCCTCCTCCATCGAGGCAAACGAGCACTTGCGCACATCCAGCCGCTGCCTGACCACGTGGTTCACGTCGACGCGCCGATCGGCCGGCGTCATGCAGCAGCAGTGACGCGCCTCGCCCTCCCTGGACCCCGTTATCAGCACCGCGTTGCCGGACGCGGCCAGCGGCAGGTCGAGTTTGGACGTCAGAGTCGCCGTGTCGGCGTCGCCCGGATCGATCGTGAAGACGAGCGCTTCGGGGATCGCTGCGATCACCGCCGCAGTTGGCGCCGCCAACCAGTCCAGGTGCTCGCCGGCGGGCTTGAGATCCAGTTTGTCCAGCCACATGGGTTGCAGTCTAGCGGCCGGCCCCGGCGGCCAGGGCCACCTGCCGCCAGGCTTCCCGGAAGTCCGGACGAGCCTGGCGCGCGCGGTTGGCCGGGCTCGTGGACGGCAGGTAGGTCGCCGATCGTCCGGCTTCGCCGGCACACAGCCGGTTGAACAGGTCGGTCGCGGCTCGTCCGTTGGTGAAGACGGCACCGATGGGCGCCGTGGCCAGCAGCGGCGCGAAGCGGTTCGGCTCGGGGTCCCTGATGCTGGCATCGGACGCTCCCGCGATCGTGCAGGCGTGCAGCACGTCCCAGCAGGCTATGCGGCTGCCCAGCAGGAAGGCCCGTCGCGCGTCCGGGCTGGCAACGGGCGGCGCCGTGCCCAGCACGTCCGCCAGCACCGTCCAGAAGACGTTTTGCGGATTGCCATAGTAGAAACCGAACCGCCGGGACGCCGGTGACGGAAACGTGCCGAGGATCAGTACCCGGCACCCCGCGTCGATCACAGCCGGCCAGGGATGCAACAGGCGCGCGGTCGTCTCCACCCGGTCCACTGTAGGCGTAGCATCAGTGAAGGACGCGTGATCGGGGGAATGCACCATGAGACGACCGTTGGCAATGATCGTCGCGCTGGGCTGCGTTGCCACAGCGCTGACCGGGTGCACGGCGTCGGCCGGCGGCGCCCAAGCCGCCGTGCATGACTGGCTGACGGCGCTGTCCGAGGGGCGGGCCACCGACGCCATGGCGTATTGCACCTTCCGGATTGACGACAACACCGACTACCTGACCAGCGAAGTCCTCGCCGCCAGCCTGGCCGCCGCGCCGATGACGGAGGTGACCGTGTCCAGGGCCACGTACGATGCCGATTGGCGTGTGTACCACGTCGAAGTGGGCTACCGTCTCGGTGACGAGCAGGTCAACAGCACCGTCACTGCACGCCCCGGCAAGAAGTCTTGGTCGGTCGATGAGGGCTGTGTGGACGTGGTCCTGCTGACCGCGAACATAGACAAACCCATCGGCTGGGACGTCAACACCGATTGGTCGACCTGGCAGTCCGCTCACCCGGGCACCATCGCGCTGAACGGAGTGTCGCTGACCACCACACACTTGCTGCTCTTCCCCGTGGCTTATCAGCTCAGCGTCGAAAGTGCGCTGATGACGATGACCGGTGGCCACTTCATCGTCAGCCCGAGCCTGCAGGCTTTACCTCATGTTGAAGGCGCCGTGGTCCTCGACGACGACACTCAGCGACGGATCGGCGCCGCCGCCGCCAGCGCGCTGGCAGGCTGTCTGGCCGAGCGCACGGAGACCACGACGTGCGGCTTCAGCCAGACGATCTCCTACCTCGGCTACGACACCACCACCATCCGATGGGGGGTGGTAGACATCTCCGGCAAGCCCGTCGCTTCCACCGTCGATCCGACCAAGTGGCAATGGGAGAGGCGGTTGGCGCAGCCCGACCGGGTGGAGCCGGCCGGCGACCAGTATGAGTCGGACCAGGCGAACTTCCGCTTCCGCATCGTGAGCGCCAAGGCCAATCGAAATGGCGTTCCGGACATCACCGACACGTATACGCCCTTCACCGGCGCCGGCCAACCCATGTGGCCGTGTGCCGATCTCTCGGACCCCACCAGTCCCAAGGTGACAATCGTCTGCTGAGGCCGCCATCCGGCGCGAGGCGGATGGGCTAGGCTGGTGCCGACGACCGAAGGGGTGCGATCCATGCCCGACGAGCAGCCACTCGTGGCGCTGGACGACGTCTGCGTCGCCTACGGCAAGAACGAGGTGCTGCACCACTTCTCGCTCGACGTGCCGGCCGGTTCGATAATGGGCCTGGTCGGGCCGTCCGGGCACGGCAAGACGACGCTGATCAACGTGGTCGTCGGCGCGCTGAAGGCGAAATCGGGCGCCGTGACGGTGCTGGGCGAGCCCGCGCCGCCGCGGCGCGTCAAGAACGATATCGGGTTCATGCCGCAGTCGGAGGCGCTGTACGCGGACCTCACCGGCGCCGAAAACCTGCGCTTCTTCGGCACCCTCTACGGCATGACGCCTGCCCGCTTGGCGCAGCGCATCCCCGTGGTGCTGCAACAGGTGTCGCTGGAAGACACGGGCCACAAGGTGGTGTCCGAGTTCTCGGGCGGCATGCAGCGCCGCCTGAGCCTGGCCATCGCCTTGCTGCACGAGCCGCGCCTGTTGGTGCTCGACGAACCGACGGTGGGCCTCGACCCGGCCCACCGCGTGGCCCTGTGGGCGACGTTTCGGGCACTGGCCGACGACGGCGCCACCTTCCTCGTAACCACGCACGTGATGGACGAGGCGGCCAACTGCGACACTCTCGTGATGATCCACGATGGCAGGCCGCTGGCCACCGGCAGCCCCGACGCGCTCATCGCCTCGACGGGCACCGACAATCTCGAGGACGCCTTCCTCGTTTTCGAGAGAGGCGAACATGCGTAACGCCCTGGCGCTGGCCAAGCGCATCCTGCAACAGTTCCGGCACGATCCCCGCACGGTCGTCATGCTGGTGGTGGCGCCCGTCTTCGTGATGTGGCTGCTGTCGATAATCCTCGGCTCGCCCGGCTACAAGCCGACCATCGCGGTCGTCGACCTGCCGGCGCCGATGGTGCAGGCGCTGGAGGCCAACGCCAACGTCGTCCAGCTCAGCGCCGACGATGCCCTCGCGCAGCTCCGGAACCGCGACGTCGACGCCAAGGTGGCGATGGTCGGCGACACGCTGTCGGTCGTCGTCGAGGGATCGAACGGCACGCACAACCGGGCCTCCGTCGCCGCCGTCCAGCAGAGCCTGGCGTCGATGGCGTCCGGACCGCAGACCGTGAAGCTGGACATCGCCTACCTGAACGGCTCCTCCGACTGGGGCAGTTTCGACTTTTTCGGGCCGGTCTTCATCGGCGTCTTCGTCTTCATGTTCGTCTTCATCACGTCCGGCATGTCGCTGGTGACGGAGCGCACCGGTGGCACGATGGAGCGCCTGCTCGTGAGCCCCATCAAGTCCTGGCAACTGGTGGCCGGCTACTGCATCGGCTTCGGGGTGGCCGCGGCGATCCAGTCGGTGTTGGTGCTGTGGGCCGCCACGACGCTGCTGAAGTTCCCCAATGAGGGCGCCATGTGGCTCGTCATCGTGATCACGTTCTCGATGGCCTTGGTGTCCATGGCGCTCGGCCTGCTCGTTTCGGCGATTGCCAAGACGGCCTTCCAGGTCATCCAATTGATGATCCTCCTGCTGGTGCCGCAGATCCTGGTGTCGGGAGTCTTCGACCTGTCCACGGCCCCCCACTGGCTGCGAATCGTGTCGCAATGCTTCCCGATCACGCATGGCGCCGCGGCGCTGCGCGGCGTCATGCTA
>Ga0209629_10004448_pt1 | contig 10369 bp, 11 predicted proteins | sample TergutCu122P5_FD_187286 | JGI IMG/M metagenome (GOLD analysis project Ga0209629, IMG submission 187286) | Cubitermes ugandensis P5 segment gut microbial communities from Kakamega Forest, Kenya - Cu122 P5 (SPAdes) (version 2) | ecosystem: Host-associated > Arthropoda: Insects > Digestive system... | reverse complement strand
CCCCTAAGAACTTGCCCAGGATGCAGCGTACCAGAGCCATACCAGTCGCCTGACTGAACTCTGGTCTCTGCCCAGACCGGCCCAAGGGCTGAATACCAATAATAATAATAATAATGATTTATAATAAGTTTTTAGTTTGTGATTGTTGGTGTTTCTACATTTTAGATATAGTTCTCTCTTACTTTTTATAGAGGTTTGTATGCCTTTTGTAATCTAAGTTTTGCCTTTATCCTGTAATTGTGTTTTCTTTTCAGGGAAACTTGAGTGAAAAATTCTTAAAAAGATTTTCTGAAAGTTATTAAACATTTCATTGACATCCTGTTTACCAAAGACAGTGTCCCATATTTCATAACTCAGGTGTGTCTTAAAATTCTGTATGTTATGTTTACTAAAGTTACGTACGGTCTTAGTTATATTTAATCATGTTGAAGTGTTTATATTATTTAACTGTAGTATTTGACCATAATGATCAGAAAGGCCATTAATCAAAGGGTGAAGGGTATAGTTACCTACAGATATTTTGTCAATAAATATATTGTCAATTATCGAACTTGTTCCATTTACACTTCTAGTTGGAAATTTAACAGTGCTAATTAGGTTGTATGAGAAGAGTAAGGTATCCAATTGATGACACTTATAACATTTTTCATTCAGATAATCTACATTTATGTCTCCACATAAAATAATTTCATTTCCAGGTTTCTATGTAGGCTTAAAACAGCATTCATATTTTTAAAAAAAAATGTAAAGTTACCATTAGGCGATCTATAAATGCATATCATAATTATCGGAACAGACAGTGAGTTGATCTTGATCGCACATATCTCCATGTCTTGTTCTTTGCTAAATTTGTCAAGTTCGATATTAGAATAATTTAAGGCTTCGTGAACAAAAATACATGAACCCCCTTGTTTTAGGTTATGCCTGCAGTATTTTGCTCCACGGGTGTAATTCTTAATAGATAGGGATTCAATTTCTTGTTCATTTAAGTGATGTTCAGTAATACATATAATTTGGGGAATGTCAGGCAAAATTGATATTATTAGTTCACTACTTTTGTTTCTTAGACCCCTTATGTTTTGATGTATTACATTTAAAGGAGTATTGATCAGATGTTTTGTATGTGTGTTTTCTTGGGTAGTTTTAATGTGGGCATTCGGACAGCCTACCATAAAAAATCTTTTGACATAGTGTTTGGGTGTCTCTTAGGTCTAGTAGATGATCTAATAGCTGATGTATCATTATAAGATATATTTGTCTGTCTATTACTAGGTTCAACGGTATCATGTTTTGGAATAGTTTTCGTCTTAGAGACTACAGTAAGTGCGTCAACATGACCTTCCTCAAACATTACAATTGGATCACTTCTTTTCTTTTGTAGCATAGATTTGACTGCCAATGCAATTTTTTTGGCCATTTGTTCTTTTCCATTTTGGTTCATGTGAAGGCCATGGCGTGTATATAACTCTCTTAGTGGGTCAACTTCTAAAACCATTGCGTTATCAAAAACTTTTAAGTGTTTCTTTAACTTTCTATTATACACAGTTACCTCTTTATTGACACACAAATCCAAGTCCAAGTCATATCTGTGCGGAGCACTCATCACTATCACATTTGTCTGGTTATGATTTTGGACAAAGTTACTTATCTGTTGAAGTGCCTTTTTCGCTTTGTTTCTTCCTGTATCTCAGGTTCCTCCCCATATTACTACTACATCCTTTTTTGTAAGCTTAGTAGTTGTGTCAGTTGGGGGAGTGACTATTTCTTCTAAGTTGGCTCCAGGTTTCACAGTCCCTTGGGTTTCAAAGGTGTGGTCTAGGTTATGTTGAACCTCACTGGCGCATCCTCTTGCGTGACTATCACCCAGGATTATAATTTTGTTCCTTTTTTTGGGGGGTATTTTTGTGACACTTTTCTGTTGCACTACACTCAATGAAGTTGTTTCACTATCTTTACACTTTGTACTAGTGGGAAGCAGGTTATATCGGTTGTTAATCACTGGTATGTTATAGGGGCCATGATGTTGTGAGGGTGTAATTTTCTTCTTTCTTTTATATTATCTATGCCCAGAGCCTTCCCATTTTTCATATTGCTGATAACTTCAATCATTTCCTCTAAGTTGGTTTGTCAATATCTTCTAATTCTTCTGTATTTTCATTTTCCTTTCCAGTTTCCTCGAGCAGCTGTAATTCATCTTCTAACAAGAGCTGAAAATACTGTTGCCATCTTAGTGGTATATCTTTCTCCTCCATTAATATTTTTCCCTTTTCATCTTTATATATTATATTCTGTTGTTCATAATCTTTGCTCATTTCTTTGACTTCATTATAAAACTTTCTTTTTTCTTTATTGTTGCACCCTTTATTTCCTCTATTTTCCTTTTTTCTTCATATTTTTTTCTATTTTTCCTTGTCTCCTTGTTCTGACATTTCTTTCTAGCATCATTTTTTTCTTTCATTGCCATCTGACATTCTTCATCATACCAGTCTTGATTTCTTTCTTTCCTCTGTTCTCTGACGTCTTCTTTGGCTGCTTCTAAGATGACATTTTTTATATTTATCCACTCTTTGTTCACATCTTGCTTCATTTCTGTTTTCTTTAACTTTTCAGTTATGTATTCTTGCTATTCATTTTTCTTATCTTTATTTTCCAACTTATGTATAGCCCATCTAAGTCTGTACTTCTGTTTCTTTTGATATGTACGGGATATTTTGTGTCTAATTAGACTTCTGATGAGGAAATGATCACTATCACAATTTGCTCCCCTCATGGTTTTCACGTCTTCTACAATTGTAGCTCTGATTTTGTTGATGAGGACATGATCATTTTGTTTTACTGTACTTCCTGCTGGATCATTCCAGGTGCCTTTATGAATATCTTTGTGCTCAAAATATGTGCTACTGATTATCAATTCATTAGCTTCAGCAAACTGGCATAGGATTAGTCCATTTTCACATGTTTCTTTGTGAAGTGTATGTTGTCCCACAACTAATTGATTGACTGGTTCTTTTCCTATTTTTGCGTTGCAGTCTCCCAATATCAGCAGTGCATCATGCTTTGGTATCTGGTTACAGCATCTGTTCAGGTCCTTATAGAACTGCTCTTTCTGTTCTTCGGGGTGTATACATTAACTACTGTGGTGTTATAAAATTTCCCTTTCATTCTTACGTTACACAGTCTTGAGTTAGTAGGTTCAAAGTCTATAATGCTGTTTTCCATTGATCTCTTTATTATGAATCCAACACCTTGTTCACCTTGTTTCTTTGTTCCAGTGTATAATAAAATATATCTTGGTTTCATGATTCTTCCATAACCTTTCCATCTTATCTCTTGAAGTGCAGTAATGTCTAAGTCATATTTCAGTATTTCATCTGCAATCTCTGTCATTTTACCTGCTTGTAACATCGTTCTCACATTCCAACTTCCTACTTTCATCCGCAAATCATAATCCTTTTCACACTTTAGTCGTCCTTTTTTACATCTACCGGAATTATTCTCTTGAGCCTTCTCAGCAATGTAGATTTTTCCAGTGTGCGGTCGCAAGCTGCACGCGCAACCCCCTGTGCCGGAGGACCGTGGTGTCTCTCTTAGTCTGGGTCATCACCTTTGACCTTTCCGGCAAGGGAGGCCCTACCAGTAGCTACGATACCGCTGGCATAGCTCTCAGGATCATTTGACCACTCAGGCCGTCCCACTACTTCAAAGTGGAGACACCTTCGGGGGGGGTTGTTGTTTATGTGTTGTGCATTGGATTTTGTACGCTTGTGCATATGCATCCTAGAAACCTCTTTAACATATCTGTGTGCCTAATTGTCTGCTGTCTGTACTCTCTGAACCTAAAATCTTAAATCTTTTTGTAATACTCGTATGTTTCCTTATGTTTGTGATTATTAATCTACATCTGTTTCTGTCAGTGTAATGTTACTTCAAGCATGACTTTTGTGTGTACAATTACCACTGAGTTTCTTCAAACGCAGGTTGATTTTTCAAAATGCTGTATTTTAAGAGGATCGGGTCATTGTCAAGTGTCCTAAATAATGGATTTGTTTATGATAATCTTTATTTGTGTTACATTAGATGTAATTGGTGAGAATGTCACTGGGCGAGTAAAAATATACTCATGTAGTTTAAGATTACACGGAAGCAGTGTTTACGCTGGTGCTAATAACGAGGAATGTACAGTTTAGACCGCTTAATTGCAGTTAAGAAATGTGGGAGTTTACAGATGTAACTGATGTAGGTGACACAGTGTAAGATATCAACCACATTGTGTTTAAATGTGTGTAAAAAATATAATCATTAGGTTGGTGGCAGTAAGAGCTTAACAGTCCAACAAAACTACAAGAACTTCTGCAATGTGGGAAGGAAATATCATTCTGCTGTGCAGTTTGTAGCTCTTAGAATTCGGTACTGCACGGTTTGTGAGGATAAACAACTTGGTTGGAATGTCCAGTTGTATTTATTCCCCTTAATACAGGGATGTACATTTCAGTACAACTATGTCATTGTTTCTGTAAATGCACATTGTGAGGCTGTGATAATTTGAAGTGGTAATTATTCACTCTTATGTCTGGGGCTAACAGACATATATAAAATATATTAGTTCATATTTTGGTTTTTTCTTAATTCAATTTAGAGATGTTAGAGAGCTATGGGGAAAGTTTAGGTAGCCTACAGAATAAGTTAGTGTATACACACTTTATATAAATGCGTGCAGTTTTGTATTATTAAAGTTGTCTTAAGGGACTTGAAATATTACATAAAAATCTGCAAGAATTCCTGGATGAGTAGTGATAAATGGTGAATAAAAATAATGTTTGTATAATCAAACTTGTACATGTAAAATCTGAAGTATATAAACTGAAAATATTTATGAGAAGATATATATATATATATAACATTAATACAAGTTGTGGTTAACATGAGAGGCAATGTATTTATCAATGAAACAATGAGGTACGTTCGTGTAACCATTGTGCAGTGGAAAGGCAATAAGTGTTACATATTCTTAGTGTGTGTTTGTAGCCTCAGGTAACCAGCATGCAATGCGCATGAGCTGTAATGTAATCTGTGGCCTGTCTGGCTCTACAATATTTTTCCACATTACCTTTAAACTGCATGATTTTTGAAAGTAATTTAATGAACATAAAATATGTGTTTCTATTTTCTCTACAATTTTAGTCTGAAACATTTCTCATTCTAAGAAGAACTGACTGAGATATGTTAATAAATGTATATTTGTCTTCATGTCGATCATTATACCTATTTATAAGAAGAGTGATAGAACAGACTAGTAATTATAGAGGCACATCACTTTTGTCAACAATGTATAAAATTTTATCCAACATCCTGCTGTCCAGGTTAACCCCATATGCAGAGGCAATTATTGGTGATAATCAGTGTGAATTTTGATGCTACAGATCAACTACTGATTATATATTCTGCATTTGTCAAATACTTGAGAAATAGTGGGAATACAATGCATCAGTGCATCAGCTCTATAGACCTCAAGAAAGCCTATGGTTCAGTTAGGAAGGAGGCCTTGTACAATATTCTGACCGAGTTTAATATCTCCATGAAAATAGTAAGGCTAATAAAAATGTGTTGAAAGTTTGAAACCTATAGCAGAGTGTAGATAGTCAAACATTCGTGTGACATTATCTTCATATTATATTTGAGCTAACACCTTGAACACACATCCATACAGTAATGTCTGATTGTTTAATTAAAAGAATGTATCCAAATTTGGATGTGTGTTCTATGAATTGGGTTTTAAAACAGTGACATAACCAAGCTGGCATTCCATGTTACCTGTTACTACAAAAAGAGCAGCACTGTTTTTAAATGTGGATGTGCTGTGTCGGGGTAACTGGGACACCAGGCTGAGACCACTGCAAGACCTTAAATGTGATTGGAATTTTTTGCCACTATTATAACATTATGTACCTTCTTCTGTGACTTTACAATCTCAGCCATTTTTCTCAGGACATAATTAACCTGTATCTGTTTCAGAGAGAGAGAGACAGTGTGTTTATTGTGAAGTAGGAGCTGAAGTTTTGAAGATAATGTTTGTATTTTGTGGTGTGGTGCCTTAGAGTCTGGTAATAATTTACCAGCATTCTGAAGAACTTTTCTGCATTCAGAGGGTAGAAGATAGTTCTTGATTTCAAATTTTCGCCATGTTCTGAATGTTGTATTCTTTCCTCTGGGTAATTCCTCGGCGGGGAATTACCGAGAAGAAAGCATAGATTATAGTTACTTTATTCACCTGATATATGACCTAGCCTTGAGAGTACACCATAAGGAGGGTTCATGTAAACCAGGATGGCTTGAAATTAAACGGTACACATCAGCTTCTGGTTTATGCTGATGAGGTGAATATATTGGGTGGAAGCATAGAAACTATAAAGAAGAGCACAGAAGCTTTAGTAGTTACTAATAAGGAGAGTGGATTAGAAGTAAACAGTGATAAAAGTAAGTACGTGGTCATGTCTGGAGATCAGAATGCAGGACAAAGTCACAGTATGAAGAATGATAATAGTTGCTTTGAAAGGGTGGAGGCATTCAAGTATTTGGAAACAACACAAATGAAACAAAATTCTAATCAGGGAGAAAGTAAGTGCAGATTGAAATTGGAGAATGCTTGCTATCATTCAGTTCAGAATCTTTTGTCTTCCATTTTACTATCTAAAAGTATGAAGATTGGGATATACAGAAATATAATTTTGCCTGTACTGTATGACTGGTAAACTTGGTTGCTCATATTGATGGAGGAATGTAGGCTGAGGGTGTTTGAGAATACAGTGTTAAGAAAAATTGTTTGGGCTTAAGAGGGATGAGATACCGCGGGAATGGAGGAAACTACATAATGAGGAGCTTGATCTGTACTGATGAAATATTATTTGTGTGATCAGATCAAGATATGGGAGAGGCATGTAGCATGTATGGGGGTGAGGATAATTGTAAACAGGGTTTAGATGGGGAAACCTGAGGGAAAGAAACCACTTGGAAGACCCAGGCATAGATGGGAGGATAATATTAACAAGGATCTTAAGGAAGTGGGATGGGTTGGCATGGACTGGATTGATCTGGCTAAGGACAGGGACAGTTGGCGGGCAGTAAATGCAGTAATGAACTACCAGATTCCATAAAATGTGGGGTGTTTCTAGACTAGCTGAGAACTGGTTAGCTTGTCGGGAAGGAATCTGCTCAATGATTACATAATTACAAAATGTTTTTCTTTTAATTTAAGCTTGTACAATTGAAATATGCAACAAATCAGTGTCCTTAAGATAATTTGCTGCATGTTATTTTTCTACTGACACTACAGCCCATTGTGGGTTTGTATTTTGCAGCCCTGTAACGGGGCTATAGCCTCCTCGCGTACGAGGTTTCTTGATCACACACAACGCTACGCCACAGTCGGTAGGACTCCCATGGACGAGTGATCAGTCCGTCGCAGAGACTTCTACCTGACAACAGACAAATATCCTTAACCGCGGGGGGATTCCATCCCACGATTTCAGCAGGCGAGCTGCCGTAGACCTACGCCTTAGACCGTGCGGCTACTGGGATCGGACAATTTGCTGCATATAACAAAGTATAATCATTAGCAACTAGACGTACGCTATTTCAGGCTTATTTTATCTGTGTTGGTGTCGATATATCCATCACTTCCATGGTCAACCTACATTTCTTCTGCCAGTTTAAATGTATTCGTTTACTTACTGGGACTGCATTATTTATTCGTATTATATATTTTTATCTGCGTCTGAAATGCACAATATTTTCAGTTAATATGATTGCACATAGCTCTTGTATTATATTTTGATTGACGTTCCTACACAACATTTCCTTAAATTTGGTTTCTGCTGCGTACCTTCTTCTTTCACACAGCTGTATAGGAGGCCAATTTTCACATCCATAAAGGAGCACTAGTTACCGTCCTTATACAATTTCTGCAATGCCTCATTCCTGCTCCTTGTAAATGTGAAAAAAAGTTGTTCCACATTTACAGACATACGTTGAACACTGTATATCTCATCACTACATACGAAATAGATTATTTTGTTTAATTACTGTATTTTTAATCATTACTTCGCACCAGTGTGCTCACGTCCTTTAAACGCCAGGACTTATGATACCGCATTTTTTGATCTGTGATCCTCTGAAATCATAATTACACTGTCTGCTGTGTATGGCGCTGTTGTGATTTGCCCGTCTCAGGTTTGGGCGAAAGTGTCGCCTGCGCTCTAGTAATCTTTGCTCTTTTTTCAACTGTGGCAGATACAAAAAAAAAAGTTGAAATTCGTCGGGGTGGGTAAAACAACAGATCAATATTTCTTGAGGGTGAAACAGAAAAATTCCTTGTTGCATAAGACAGTATGTAATCAGTTATGCTAGTGTTTTGTTGCTTCAGACTTCGTGCCATTTGCTGTGATGCGTTCGAACCCTTCCATTGTGATAATCTACAGATGAGTATGTTATTTACTCGCGTCTTACTCATGTTTATCATACTTTTCTTATTAAAGCAGTGTGAAATTGTTGGTCCAGACCAAAGTTGCCGAGGTTGCAATACTTTTCAGAAAAAATGTGTAAAAACATTCATTCCGAAATATATGTTTGAAAGCGACTTATATTCATGTTTCGTTTTGGGTATGTATTTCAGAGTTGGGGAAAGTATCTTGGCATTTTCGTAAGGCATTATCTCACCTGACCCACGAACCATAATGAATGACAAAGCTGTGTTAAAGTCACACGAGGTTCTGCGGTCCCATTAAAAAAATGCCAAAAATACTGCTCCAGAGAGGTGAAGAAATATTTCGTGCTTTGAAGGAAAGCACGGTAAGTGTTGTGTGCATGAAGTGATTTTATGAGCTTGTTCTGTGATTGTTTGACACTGGGAGATGGTTTATCAGTAATCCTTCGGTATATGCAAATGGAAAGCTTCGCAATGAAATTTGAAAGATTTGAACTGAATTGCTGATGCATCCAAGTTCTCGTGTGTGAAGCCGATGGTGATGTATTGGGTGAAAACAAATATAATAAATATTGAAGGATTTTGATCTGCAGGTATGAGGAAATAGAACTAAGTTTGTGGTAGTACCCAGTTACCCGATTTTGTAAGGAAAATTACAGTGCAGAGAAGTCCGAATACAGGGTAATTCCTTTAATCTGGTAACCAGAGGACTGGACAACTGCCAAATTCTGAACTATTGTAGATTATCAAACAGTACACAGACCTAAGATTTTTCAGGCAAATTTTGAATGTGGCTGACTTTGGAAATTTTTTTCTGTCATATGAAGACTGCCTTTTTCAATTATCATAAACACAGTCATGTGTTTTCCTTCCGAATGCATTGCTGTAAACCACTAACACAACTCTTCTTCCAGTTGTGCTATTGTAGGCTGTTCCACCGCCAGTTACTTGAAAAGGCCCCACATTTTCACTGTATGCCATAAACGAATGTGGATGTTTCATCCGTTTCTTTATGTCAGAGATATGAATCTGATGTATGAAGGCATAATCACTCAGGCTGAAGCCCCCAAATTATTTCAATTTTGTGAGGAATTTTTAATGTTACATTTTTACTCTTGGCAACACTACCTTGTTTACTTGTCTTTGATGTGTGATTTGTACCCTTGTAATAGTTCATTATGGTCAGTATGGTTTAGACTTTCTAGGATAAGTGATTGAATGAGTATGTGCACCTGAAATTATGGACACTGGATATTCTTGTGTAGGGCCTGCTTTCCCCCCAGTGCCAAACTGTGAATGGAGGATTATAAGGTGCCAGATAAAAGGAGTGGTGATAGTGAGAATAAATACAGGTCATAGTGACAACGAATTGAGAGGGAATTAATTTGGTGTAATGCTTGCTACAACTTTTTGCGTACTCCTTTGCTTTTCTGCCTGCTATGTGAAAACACAGAAGTTGAAATATAAAAATGTGTATGTTTGTCTGTTATATTGAATGGGTGTAAAACTTGGTCTTATGCTGAGTAGTGATTTTTAACTTGGTGTTTTTGAAAATGGTGCTGAGTGGAATATTTAGACATAAGAGTGTGGATGCAAAACAAAGCTGCAGACCACTGCGTAGTGAGTAGAACCATAATTTATAGTATTCACCAAAATGATTAGAATACTGAAAACATGGAACATGAAATGGTTAGGTTATGTAGCATTCAGCATGTATTTTACATAAGAAATACATATGAATTTCTTTTCAGGAACACTTGAAGTTAAAAGAGGGTGAGATCAGTTGATGTATGTGTTAAAGAAATAGGGTGAGATGGTATGGACTGCACCAGTGACAGGCAGTTGTGCACTTGGAAATGAGCCAAGATGTTGTGTAGAGGGCAGAGATTG
>Ga0209629_10004447_pt1 | contig 10372 bp, 9 predicted proteins | sample TergutCu122P5_FD_187286 | JGI IMG/M metagenome (GOLD analysis project Ga0209629, IMG submission 187286) | Cubitermes ugandensis P5 segment gut microbial communities from Kakamega Forest, Kenya - Cu122 P5 (SPAdes) (version 2) | ecosystem: Host-associated > Arthropoda: Insects > Digestive system >... | reverse complement strand
TATGTATTTGGTAATCAATAAGTGTGTAACAGCTGTCAAAGTTTCAAACTTCTCTGGCCATTATCTCTGTAACCATTCAACTTTGGATATAGGTGTTTTCAGTTATATCGGTATAGTTTAACATAAGGAACACTTTCCCGAAGTATTTCACATTCCTCCTGGGACACCCTGTATATGAACTGATTTATCCTTCTGGGTGTTAATGAACTTTGAGCGTTCCATGTCCGTGCATACAGAACGTTTTATACTTACATGACTTATACTTCATCATCACCCAGGTGATGGATCAGGGTGATGATAGCCACAGAGTGACCAAAACCAGTTGGTGAAGAATAATAATGTGATTGAACATATAAACATGCTTTTGTTGGTTTGTCATATAAGTATACAACATTCTTTAAGGCACTGACATGGAACATGTAAAGCCCTGCTGTGAGGCAGATGAATGTAGACCAGTTATCCTAGCTCATGGACACCAACATCACATCTTGCATTTATATCCACTGGGGTACTGTGCAAACAATTACCTGTCAAACTCCTGAAAGAGCTCTTCAATATTTGCTTGAAGTTTGGTATCAGCATCAAACATTACAGCACGCTGCTGACCTAATGCAATCCTGTGGAGACCAAGAGACAAGAAGAACAGAGCATCACTGTAGTATGTTCCAGGCTGTGAGCTGAAGTGAGGCTGCATTGCTGACACTATGTCCTGCAGCTCTTCTGCCAGATACTCCACATTGTAATACAACACCTGCATATACACATCACATGGTAAGGCCACAATCTGTGTCTTTGAACATAACTCTGTCATCATACAGCAAATGCCACACTATTCAAAAACCCTAAAACATAACTCAGTTTCTCACTCCTGAACTGCCCAGGCACTGGGTCAGAAATGAGGCCTCTAAAGTAAAAAGTGATGGCTTGTCTTGGCTAATTGCACATTTCAAGGAGTGGTAACAAGAGTATGGAGCAGTAATGGAATGACAACTAGGCACCCTGAAGAGACTAAGAAATAAATCTGCTCTACAGGCAGCTACAGAATGGCCATCCAAAAATCTAACATTAACATAGAAAAACAGAAGTCAATGAAGGCATTATTTCAGTCAAGGTCAAATATCAAAATAAAGCTAAGCTGTCATTAGATCAGGATGAGTGATTAATCAGTTTCGTGCTCCAGTCATATCCTATGTGGAGAATGATTTCCCAGTAGGCACTTGAACATGAGCATGACAAGGTCCCAAAATAAGTATGAGTGTGAACTGGCAAAGAGAAAAATCATGCTTGTGTCAGAAACCAAACCCCATGTCACAACCAGTCACTTTAGTATCATAACATCAGGTGCAAGGTGAAACTCATGCAGGCCTACAGCTCCAAATGGCTCCACAGTAGCAGCCCCTGATGGATAAGTACAAGGTAATGATGTCTGGCAAGAGAAAACCGAAGTCCTGTGGAGAAAATTCTGCCCCACTGTCACAATGTTTATTGCAAATGCCATATGCACTCTCCCAAAATTGAACCCAGCCCTCAATGGCGGAAAACCAGCAGGTGACTCCCTCAACCAGCTATGACACTGCCAGTCACTTTACTAATGAGCTACCCCCACTCTGACAAAAGTCAAATACCATCTTTTAACAGGTTCCATTTTCTGTGCATTGATCAGATCCATAATATATAAATAACCAACAAATTCATTTCAATGTTTGTTATGTACTGTGTTCACAGTGTTTTTGCCACAATGTTGCAGCCACTATTACAGCTAACCACATCTGTACCTTCATATTCTTGTAATAATAACATCACCCTGAAGATGGCTATAATAGCAGCTGAAGCATGTTGGTGAAAATACTGTGAATAAAATACAACAAAAACATTGAAGCGCATATGTTGATTATTTATATAATTGATCAAATACTGTCCTTCAAATTGTCTGCCCCTCACTTCAATCCCTGTCAAGTGCAATCCATCTCATGCTCCAAAATCCACCAACAGTGATACATACTGCCTTTGTCTGCTATCACATACATATATAATATATATACATACATACATACATTATGTACAGACATACATACAAAAAACCTAATGCAGTCCATCCTGTTCTTCAGCACTCATGTTCTGGAATATAGTCTGCTCTACACAGTTACGTAACAACTGCCAGCTATCCTGTGATTTATCATTAAAGGTTTGTGACCTACTCAAACTGAGTCTGCTGCAAACCAGACACCCAATATAAAACTGGTGTAAGATCACGACCCTCATCAATGTAAGACACAGTAGCCAACAGGCATTGCATACTGAATTTGAAATTTATGGTAGCTGATGAGGTGGCAAGATCCTGCAATTTTACAGTGTTCATTAAAAAAAATTGACTATACAGATGTGTGGTTACTTCATTAATATTAGGCCAATAATAACTGTATTAATGATCCTAAGAGCTACGCTGACGGTAGCATAGCTACAGGTAGGGCTCCCATGCCAGACAGGAAAAAGGTGATGACCCAGACAAAAAGGGACACCCTGGTTCTCCGGGTTGCAGGTTGGGCGTAAGGGTGATAATGATATAACTACAGAAATAAAGCAACGAATAACTATGGCTATTAAAACTAGCAATGGGTAACAGAAACAGCTAAACTCACCAAATTTGAAACAACAGAAACCCTTATAAGACCAATACTTACATATGGAAGTAAATGTTGGCTCCTCTCAAAGAATGGTGGAAATATGCTCCAAATCTTTGAAAGAAGAATATTAAGAATGACATATGATCCTGTTAACGACAACGGTACATGGAAAACAAGATACAATAATGAGCTTTATACCTTTTACAATGAACCAGACATAGTCAAAGTGGTCAAAACAGGAAGACTGAGATGGCTGGGACACCTCTTTAGAATGTAAGAAGTGAATCCTTGCAGAAAGATCACTCTACTTCAACCAGAAGTTACTCAATGTGTAGGAACACCTAAGTTCAGGAGGCTTGAGTCAGTTGAGGAGGATCTAAAGGACATGGGCACGAGGAACTGGAGAAGAAATCTCAGGGTCGATAACAGTGGAGGACAATTTTGGAAGAGGCTAAGGTTTAACATGAACTGTAATGCCAGAAGAAGAAGAAAAACAAGAATAACTGTATTACCAGAATATCCTTCTGTGTAATTTCCTTCACATTTTGTAAAACTTCGTCCGCAATTGCTCTACTTGAATTATCAATTATGATATGCAATGCAACGTGTCCACTGGAATGACTAAGGAGTGAATGTGTAAAGGTATGAAACTTGTGCTTCATAGGTGCGTGCCGTGTCACTTTTGTAAAAATGCACCAAATATTGTACACATCATTTGCTTCAATCTTCGTTTCAAAATCTGCAACAATCTCTACGGTGGACGGTCTTCTATGGAAATCATTTTGACTTGTTTCAAATACGTTACTTCTACCTGTAGATGTGTAACATGAATTATCAAATGTCGAAAGATAGCGATTATCATTGGAAGATTCGCTGGTTATAAATACGTAAAACAGAATAAAAAATGTCACTACGATTATCAGATTCAGTACTATCTTGTGTAACACACGCATCAAGAATATAAACACATCATTGTTGTTCTTGATGTTCAAAGAACTTTAAATGGCTTTCACTTAAAAACATTAACAACAGAAAACGAAACACTTTTTGTGCTGATGCTCCCAATGAACTCTTCTAGAAGCAGCAGCCATATGCAGCTGCAGCCCAAATCTCTATATCACAAAGGATATTAACCCTTGTCTTCGAGAGCTTAACATAGACACTTCTCAACCCAATTTACGTCCCTCTCCACCGCAGATCACCTCAACCAGCAGCACAGATTATACCAGCAGTCAAACGGTTTGGTCCAGCGTTGGATGCTGCGGATAGGGTTGCCAATGGCGCACGTACTTCATACATGTACTATTTAACACATTTAGGGTAAAGAACGCGCAAATAACGTCTATTCGGACTTCTTTTTTAGATAACAGATGTTCACGTTTTAGCATTTCAGGTTTGAGGCTTAAAATACTGTAACAGTAACCTGCATATTTGCAGAGCATGTATTGGTATTCCGCGAGAGGACATTGGAAACTCACTTCCGCTACATGTGGTGTGTTTACATATGGCGTAAGGGACAGTGGAGAAAAACGTTCAGCCGTGATTATATGAACACAAAAATGACAAGTCTCCAAATTGTTTTGTTATTAATATTGAAATTTAGTGTCATAATATGTGCTGATACACAAAAGTGTACACTACACAATAGCACTGAAGAGGCAAAGAAACTATTGTTGCAACGCTTATCTCCCCTTCAAGGAAAGAAGTAAGGAAGTGTGGGTATAAATATTATTCGCAGTTATATGTCAGTCGGGTAATTGTATTGATTGCGTCATTCCTTGTTTTAGATTTCAGGTTGATTCTGGGGACAAATCTTATTCTATTAGCATCTGCAGTGATGCCTCAGAAAAACATCAAAATTCTAGTGTGTTCCAGAAACACCCACCAGCAGTCCTAGGGAGGTATAATGACACTGATATAGCTGGAAGAGGTATGAAAATAATGAGTTGCAGTACATTGCTGCTTTGCTACAAAGAGCATTTTCTGCGCATTCATTAGTGCCTTGAATCTCATAAGGAGGAGTACCTTAGCAAATTAACTTTCTTTTCACTCTCCTACAATTCACACCAAACCCCACTGACGCCTCCTGTTACAAGACAAGTGCAAGGTGCAGCAGAACAAAAATATTCGTGGTGGAACGCATTAAAGTGCTACTAACCTCATGGTCAGACACTAATGTAAACAGTAACAGAATTGTGTAGCCATAGGCAGAAGGAGAGGAAGTTGATATAGTAGCATAGTGGCTGAAGCTGTTAATACAGGAATTAAACAAAAATGTTGAGCAGCATCCATAACTTCCATAAACCCTACAGATAAACTAGGTATCACATTTCAAGTGCTGTACTAGTAACTGGCAAAATATATGACCATATACCTAAATTTGGAGCTGTGCACTGATTTTTCATGTTTTTAAATGATCCAGTTAATGACACACAGATCCTGTTGCCCTGGTAGGGCTGTTCTTAAAATCTGGATCTTTAAAACCTGGAATTGTAAATAAATGATTAGTTATTAACATAACTGAGGAACATTTATATTGTCATTATGTAATGTATAAATTAACTCTTGAGAACTATACAGTCCAAAGATTTCCCAATATATTCATGCCTTCATAGCATAGACAGGAAAACTTCACCTTTTTTTTACTTTGTTCTATTGATTAGTTTTATGAGAAATACAGTGTATGGCTGTGCATTGTGGTATAACTGTTCCACCAGATTTGTGTTGCAGTGAGGAATGAGGTGTACAACACATTTGAGTACATATTTTGTCCTTCTTAGGGTGTAATCAGTTTTATCTAGGCCAATCTGTTTCGTTCAAAATCTAGTCTTCTACTATTGTGTGTCCTTTGTAAACTTGACATTTATATTTTCCACAGAGTCGTGGCTTCTTCTAACATATGGAAGTGGTGATGCAGATCAGGAGGATGAATCTTGTAACTCAACAAGGAGGGTCCAAATTCTGATCACGTGCAAGGAAGAAAATGAGGATGTAAATGTGATCGTATAATCAGTTATGGTCATCGTGAAACACAGGATCACCTACATTACTCCCACTGCCACCACCTCTGCATCTTCGTCTTCATCTTCAGCTGTTTCCATTAACCTCATATCCTCAATGTATCACTGTCTTCATCTTCAGCTGTTTCCATTAGCCTCATATCCTCAATATATCTCTGTCTTCTGTCTTCATCTTCAGCTGTTTCCATTAGCCTCATATCCTCAATATATCTCTGTCTTCTGTCTTCATCCTCAGCTGTTTCCATTAACCTCATATCCCCAATATATCACTGTCATCTCCTCCTATACAATTACAGCACATGTCCCGTCCTTTCTTGTGTGACATCTTTTCTACCCTCATTTCCATTTTAAACTCCTCCTCTTGTTGATCATCTTTAAGTCCTTTGAAATGAATGTGTAATTCAGCAACAGTTGTTAATAGCTGACATATGTTACTGGACATTTCAGAACCTTATAACACCACTACCCTGTGACTTTAAAAGTATCACTGTTATTTTCAGGCCAGTTTGTACTTCGTGGAATATAACAAGGACTGGAATACTACAGGATGCTTCTTCTTATTTGAGCTTCAGACTTCAGCTTTGTGTGTTCAGACTGGGCTTAGTACTGGCTCAGTCCTGTGCATCATGTAAGCAACAGACACCTCTAGTGAATAAGAACTCATTCAGCTGAATTTCTTATTACTCATTACGCTTGTCCAGAGGTAGCAGTATAAGACATAAATTAATAATTCTATGACCAAGACCATACTGTAGCTGAGTCAGACAGTTTTTACCCCATTGCAAAGGTGCATTCAGTCCCATGTTACTTAATATTAAATTCATGGTGGACAGAACAGTGTCACCTAAGATGAGACTTGGCTTATGCTGTCTATTAACAAACTGACATTCTTTTACACAACATAGCTCAGAAACCTCGTTTGATCGGTTCATGTCCCGTGCTTCATCTGTCTATATACATATGTTTCAACCTCACCAAACTTAATGGTTGTATCACCATGACTTGATTTTCAGAAAAATGAACGGTGATGTTAAATAACTTAAATTTGAGATTTTATACATGAAAATCACAAGTCAGATTTCAGGCTTTCATGGTACCAAGTATCACAGGTTACCTCTGCTGGAATGAAGGTACTTCATCCTCTGAAATGCTGATACCTTCCTACTGAACCACACAGACTTATATCCCAAAAGATTGTAGTCTGACTCTTGACATGTTTTCAGCTTTATATTTGCTTACCCTGTTACAGTTTTCTGACAAGCCTTGGGATCTACTTCCTCATTGGAGTCGCCTACAAGAGAATGATTTTGGGTGCTAAGGGACTTGAACAGATCCCTCACCAGAAATTCTGGAAGGAGCTGGGAAACTTGCAGGCAGTACGTTGGCATTACAGAAACCTGGAAATGAAACTTAGTTCTCCGATTCTCATTTTTGTGTTACTACCTTATTAACTGTTCTGTTTGTACCCAAGAAACCCACCAACATGTACACCACAAACAACGAAACTCAATTATGCATTTGTTAGTATCTTACTGTCACCAGACTGCTGTTATTAGAGGCTGGCTCCTGATTGAGGAGTAAGAGGTTAAGTAGCTGTCATAGTCTCATGCACACATACACAGAACAGGCCAAACATTTTGTTGTGTCATGAACTTTGTGCTTTTTACACAGGAAATGCTACTAAATTGAAAAGGTATTAGAAGTGTAATGTATGTATTATCATATGGGCGAATTCTAGTAACAAGTCATTCTGAAGTTTAATGTGGGTTGTTTTCAGCAATGTCTGAAACAAGTTTCAATGCAAAATTCAGACTAACCTACACTAAATTCACAATTCTAACACATTAACACTATCCATAGAAACACTAGGTGAAAAATAAATATATTGTGCAAAGAATTATGTACAGTAATAGGGATTATTTCTTGTGTACTTTCACACACAAAGACCCTGAGTAGTTTGGTAGTGATAATGCTGTAGAATTTATTTATGAGGTGCCTTGTTTGTATCATGCCTGAACATTGGCCATCCTGACTGAAGTTTGAAGTGTTCTTCCTCAGTCCAAGGAAATGCCAGAATACTCGTGTTATACCATGACTGCTTCTTTCCAAACCATCCAATTCATCATCGTTTAGCAGTCATCCATCCATGAATTCTGAGCAACTGACACTTGAATTGAGAAATCTGTTTTTGGTCAGATTAATGTAGCTCTCAAATCACTATGTCCACTGTATTAGATACTGCACTATTTACAGGATGGCTGCAACTTGGTGTGTCGCCGTGACGATCAAAAGGAAGAATCATGGCGCAGACTGACAAATAATTTTAATGATCCACATGATGAGAGGGATGATGCTCTACTTCGACCATGACCATTATTTTCATGATACCATTACGTGAGTGTTTTAGTTGTAAATCTAACAACCTGAATGATGTAAATGCACATCTGCTGGATTTAATGTTGCCTTAAATTATTATCAGCATTTCACGTAATTACAGTTTAATATGTGAGGTTTCAGTTTTTGTGTGTGTAAAAGCTTTTGTCACCACTTCACCACAGGAATCAGTTTGTGTGCTGTGTTTGTTGTATTGTAAACTCCATTATGTAACATAACTATGTGGCATTCTGCAAATAAATTGCATTATGTTTTTGGTTATGTAAATACTGTCTCAATACATACATGCATATGTATAAAGCTGTAAACAAGGGCAGGTAGAGAGAACCTGCATTCCCCAGTCTGAAGTGAGAAAAGGGAAAGGCATGTTGTGAAGTCTGCACAAGGTGTACACAGTTTCCTGCGTGATTTATATAACGTGGAATAAAGGACCATAAGATTTCTCACAGGTAAATCTCCCCATGTGCAGGAGTTACCTGAAATCTCCCACAAATGACAAAACTGCATTGTGTGAAGTTAAGACCTCATGGGATAAATGCAGTCAGGGGAACCAGACACACACATGACAAATAATATGTATAATTATTTATTCACAAACATGAGAACATAAATGTTGTATTTATTGGCATCATATCAGCATTATTGGCTGAAAGTTGTCAAGGTGACAATGCCAGTGGCAGTGGAGGAGTCAGACGAGTCTGTGTGAAGAAAGTGGTGACCTCTAATGGCTCTGTCTTCTGCATGTCCTTATACATCTTGTACGTTGTCATGGGGACATGTGGCCTGTACACCAACTCCACACAACTTTGATCTAAACCCAAATGAACTGGCACAGGCTACGGCAAGAAGGTACATCACACACCGCACCAAGACTGCTGACATCTTATGGCAGCAGGTTCCTCCACAATCTGTCCTTCAGATTACATAATGCCATGTCTCAGAAAATGTAATCTTAACATAGGATAATAAACTGTATTCAAACTTAATATATTCTCTTACATGACACAGGATCAATCACTAATCCTAACACACATTATACATATTCTCAGTCTCAGAAATATAAGGAAATATACGATGACTTACATAATGACAACACACAAACAACAAATGTACAATGACTTGGTCATAACAATGCTGAGTAAAACAATCTCAGAAAACATTCTTGGCAGTAATTCCAATTAAATATAAACCCATATAAATAAGATCACATACAGCTGTCATAAGTAACAGCATACAACTCTATGTTCATGTAGATCATATTTTATGAACAAATTTCTGCTTACTATACAACAAGTTTGTGCATTTCTCTAATGCAGCGAAGTTTACAATTAGGCATACCATGTCTAGGCATCTGAAAGAGCTGCAACTCCTGGTAAGACCTTCCCTGTAAGAAGAACAAGGTCATGCATTTGTTTTGAAATGTTACGTGACCATCAGGATTAGTGTAACATGCATATGCAGGAAATCTGGCTATTCCAGCTTCAAGTTGAAAATTATAAACACAGATTTTTATGGATATGTTATGATAATGTACTTTCATTCATGAACATGGATGACAATTCAATTTTTGCTGAAGCTGTTACATTGGCACAGAACATTAAAAGATGACACTTTGTGGCTGGATCTACAAAAGTCAACTTTTCTGGGTAACATACATGTAAGGGAAGCTTGTAGTGAGTACCATGCAAATCCAACCTACAAGTAAAGTTAAAATAGTTAGTTATTTAGCTTTGTGCCTCGTACTTAATGCAAGACATCCCGATGTGTTACTAAAGACAATAAAGATATACAAATACCGTCAAAACACAACAAAATTTACTATACTGTACCACGTCTGGACTACATGTTTTGACTCCTTAGAGTCATCATCAGGTCCTCTAGTGAACTGATCCAAAACTATCTAATACCCAGTGCACTCTAGGATCCTGTAGCACTTACAATAGTTTGTGCAATAGTATTGTGGGTACATATATGTTATTATAGTGTATATGGTTACCTATGTTATTATATTACAATTTAGCAAGTCTATAAACCTATAAATATCTATAGATTGGAATTTCTTGTGTACGGGGTAGGCGAGCCGCTTTTATGTCACCTTCTGTAACGATAAATTGTAGACCAGTGATAAGTATGTGGTAACCTTTATATTAACAAAATGTACGGATTTTTTACGTGCTTCTTACTTACGTAAAAAATCCGTGCATTTTGTTAATATAAAGGTTACCACATACTTAACACTGGTCTACAATTTATCGTTACAGAAGGTGACATAAAAGCGGCTCGCCTACCCCGTACACAAGAAATTCCAATCTATAGATATTTATAGGTTTATAG
>Ga0209629_10004445_pt1 | contig 10373 bp, 6 predicted proteins | sample TergutCu122P5_FD_187286 | JGI IMG/M metagenome (GOLD analysis project Ga0209629, IMG submission 187286) | Cubitermes ugandensis P5 segment gut microbial communities from Kakamega Forest, Kenya - Cu122 P5 (SPAdes) (version 2) | ecosystem: Host-associated > Arthropoda: Insects > Digestive system >... | reverse complement strand
CATGACTATGTAGTTTTTTTTCAGAAGGAGTGGGGAGTACTGTTACAGGTTGAGTAGAATATTTCATAAAAATGCATCTACCGACATGACTGCATAATTTTCAATGTCTGATCGCTGTCTACTCTTCCTAGATCGGCTGGTTTATATTTTTAGACATTTATTCTACCAATCTTCAATAACGATTGGTGAATAAGAAGTATCTGTAACACAGTAAAGCCATCTGCATGGCAGCTCCGTTTTTGAAATGCACCCTAATGGATCATATAGTCTTGTAGCTCAATGCATACTAAGGATAAAATCATTACGTTGGCCCCACCGAGTCCCAACTATTGCGTGGAGGCAACTGTCGGACTGTCACACAGAATCAAGCCATTCGATGTTATATAACTTGAAAAATGAAAAGCGCCCTGAAGCCGTGATTAAATAAACAAAGAAGTATAAGTTTACACATATAAAGAAAACATTGTGATAGGCTTCGATCACGAGGTTCACATTTAGTTGGTGGAAATTATTTTCGTCTTATACCTGGTGTTGTTTTCCAAGAACTTAGTATTTTCTCTTATATCCGGGGTCACGATTTTCATTTTTAGGGTTTGTTGTTGTTTCGTTTTCGTGGTTATAAAATGAAAGAGATAGAAAGTAAGTCAGCATCTCCGGTGTCATCATAAACTCCAGTTATGGTGGAAAAAATTAACAAAAGTAAGTTATTTGGCAGTATAGTATCACCGTTTTTCGAAACCGTGTGTGTCCTCTTTGCATCAAAGCTGTTGGTTTGCAAACACACATCCACACATCGTTTTTAAATGACAGTAGATGTAGGTATCTGATTACGAACTCTGACCCGAGGAGTTATACCAAAAATGTAAGAGAACACTTTCAATAGAGCGCGGAGTTAGAATATATAACGCGGACATCTCAAAGCGAAGTAGGAGGGCAGTGTGACTACCCTTGAACAGTCAGCTATGCCTGCAGTGGCATATAAAGAAAACTAATTGAAATGTGAAGGGCAAAGGGATAAGATAATATGAAGAAATATCTTACTGACAGGTGGTTTGTGTGAAAACATGAGGATGTTTAGAAGAAAGATCACTATTAGTATACGTGTCTCTGACTTCCTGTATTTTTATATGTGGTTTATTTAACGAACCTGTAAGTAAGTGAGACAATATAACTTCGAAGAATTGGAAGAATATAAATACTGAATCAAAAAAGTGTGGGTAAAAAGGTCGTGGTTTAATTTAATATAATATCCCGACTTATGTATGGAGGGGTTAACTAAAACCACGAAAAATAAGTCAAAGTAGTCAGTTTCAAATCCAGGATTCGAAAAGGACGCTTTCTGTGTAGAAGTCACAAGTGTTATCATCTGAGCAACACGTTATGAGACAATAAATTTGTAAATACTGTATTCACTAGTTTTACATTTTCCACATAATCATGGTTTATTATCGGTGGAATTTAATGAAAACGGCGTATTTAAGGAGAAGAAGCAGGTGACAGAATAATATGTATGGAGGATGTTATTTGTGTAGAGAGTTGAGAGGTTAACATCACGCCTCGGCCGCTTTACCACCGGGTAGGAACCTCGGTGCTCATCGCATAGGAGGGTGGGTGGGCTCCGGAGTCGGTCCGGAAGATTTGGATAATACAAACGTTACTTGGCACTGCAGGGATTGGAACACCGTCTCGTCCAGCCCGTAGAGTCCTACATCGACTGCGCTGTATCTGGAAGGATAAGCAGACTCTGGCCTTAGGATCACACATAAATTTATCTTCAGCATTTGAGGCGAGACTTTGGCAGTAGAACACTTTGATTTCTGTTTCGACACAGAGGTCAGTATTCGTGACTGACAGAATATTTGAATAGTGTCTTAATCACTTTCTCTTTCAATCATACAAATTACAATACATCATAACCTCAATAAGAAGGATTTGAACGTCGTGCTGAACACATTTATTTGTTTGAAGAGAAAGCTTGTCTGCAAGCGTTTACGGTCTTTATAGAGTCGCAGGCCTGTCATAGTTCTTTAAGCAAACCTGAGCTATGTCATATGCAAATGCATGGTTTTGTGCTCGATGTCAGTAATGTTAGCACACTGGGGCGCCAAGTGTTCTGTCGAAGAATCTTTACGTATTCAGGCGTTAGTGGGAAGCAAAGGGCAAGTATTTTCAAATCGTAACTCAAGGCATTATTTCCGTTTTTGGTACTGGCAACTCATGACGGTGCTTATCCAAGGCTATTTGCTTCTTAGTTTAAGTACGTTTTTTAATAGGCTATTTGTTACTGGTGTAAACTGTGTCAGCTGTGAATTTGTTTACCTACATGGACAATCTGCTAACAGTTGCACTTGTGTTTTGCCATTTAAGGACCTGACATTTGTATGAATAATATATAAAAATTCAGTTACTGCCTGACAGAAAACGCCGCTTATTCATTCCAAACTCCAGTTCGTTAATATTGTTTAGGGCAGTAATAACTGTTTATTTTGAGATTTATATGAAGAATATAAATGCCCTATGGGTAAAATTCAGGATGCAGGACAAAATCATGGCATAAACGCAGCCAACAAAATTTTTGAAAATGCAGAAAATTTAAAATATTCGGGAATGACGCGAACAATTCGAAATTGCGTGCATGAATAATATAATAGCCGATAAAATATGCCGAATGTTTGCTAACGCTCGGTCCATAATTTTTGTCTTCCGTTCACGATCTAAAAACATGAAGATTAATATATACTGAAATGTAATTTCGCTTGTTTTGTATGGTTACGAAAGTTGCTTTTTCGTATTAAGGGGAGAGCGTGGCCTGCATGAATTCAAGAATTGGTTTCTAAGGGAGGAAGTAACTGGAGGCCGGAAAAGCGTGCACAGTGAGAACTTCGTGATTTTTAGGATGTTGAAATGATACATGATTGAATACGCGAGGCGTGTAACACGTGTGTGGGAGACGATGCATACGGGGTTTTGGTGTGGTGGGAACAGCTGAAAGATGTAGACCACTTGGAAGACCTAGGCTTAGATTCGAATGTAATATTATACTTGGTCTTTAAGATAAGGGATGGGAGTGTGTGGTCTGAGTTAATCTGACTCTGGATAGGTTCAAGTGACGGACTTTCGTGAACACGATAATGAACATTCTGACTACATTGTGAGAAATTTCTTGGCTGGCTGAGAAATTATCAGCTATGCAAGAAGGACTGTGCTCCATACATTTGGTCAATTAGTGGGTAAAATTAAGTGTTTTATTGTGAAAGGAGTTGGTACTTATGCTAACCACTCTGGTTCAAAGAGCCAAACACATGGATAGCATCACGTACTCGTACATTATTCATATCCACATTGCCTGTGTACTGTAGAAGTACTGCTACCATTTACCATAGTTATTGTATTACCGTAGCACTATGCTCTCAGAACTGCGAAAAGCTTGGAATTTGGCTCGTTTACCTGACTGCCGAGCTATCTCAAAACTGTCTCTGTCTGTACACTTGAAAAACCGTGATTTCCTTTGACAGAATTTTCTTTAAATTGGACGGTTCAAAGATTCACAAAAATTTGAAAACACGTCTCGACTTTTAAAACTAGACAGAAGTAATGGATATTTCACATGCGTTTTTGTGAATATCACGAGTGAAAATTACGGTATAAAGATATATCAACCGCATTTCATACCATATAACTTATTTCGCATGTCTTACGGATTTTGAGGTAACATAATGAGAGGGCCTGCCGGCATCATTATACCGTGCATACATTTCCTAACTTATGTTACATATAAAGAAAGGAAAATTCGAAAATCTAAACCAGCGTACCTTACAATGACACCTCACAAGTTTAGATATTATTTATAAACATACTGATTACGTGTGTCCAGCGAGGGTCTAACCATTGCTCAGGCCTTTATTTGCTGGCTTCTCGCCACAAAGGCAGCGCTCGATCCCCGGCCAGTCCATTGTGGTATTTGTTGTGGGCAAAGTGGGACTAGGACAGGCTTTTCTCCGAGTACTTTTTTCACTTGTTACTGTCACTGCATCAATACTACGTGTGTGTTTATTCATTCTTCACCGTTGGTAATTGACAGAGTCGTTAAATAATGCACTTCAAATGTAAAGGTAAAAATTTCCCCAGAACATGTCATGCAACACAGAAGGGGAGTAGTGATCTTTCTCTATCCTATTTCAAACCTCGGCTGTTGGTGGGGGTGGGTGGTCACCGCCACGCCCCACATGTAAAATGAACCCATAAAATTAGAAATGAGCCTGTCAGTCAAATTTAAGAATTTAATGCTTATTTATACCAGAAGGTGCAGCACGAGGTGGAGAGGGAAGAGCAAATAAGAAACTTTAATTCATATTTCGATATTGTTCTCGAAGTAAATTATGCTAATGCATCCGTTTATCTATTACGTTTATTAATGATAGATTTCAGCGTTCTTCTGCCGCGCGAAATTTTATTTCCAATTGATACCATAAAATATTGGAATGAATTTTGTTAGTAGGATAAGAAATTGAGAATTTTGAATCTATGGCACTTGTACAGTGCCAATATTTACCAGTTTGTCTGTCCATGTTGCAAATTATTCGGATTAAATACGTCTTCATTTCGTGGATTAATATATGTGTCTGCATCACTGACGTCTAAAAATCAGTTTTTTTTTGTCTTGCGAAGAAGTGAAAAAACATCTGGTTGTAAATTTTAGGTCTCTAAAATTTTGTGATTTAATTTTCTTTTGTGCGGTAAATACATAAATTTCAGTTTATGAGAATTTATTGGTATCTTGAAACTGAAGAAACAGCTCCAAATTTTTGTCACATATAACGAAGTAAAATGCCAATGTTTGTACTTTCGTGGCAACTTTGAGTATAAACCCACTGAAGCGACACATGGTCCATGGCTGTTCTTTTTTGATCGCGTTTGTCGTCCTTGATGCGTATCAGAAAAGACACGTCGAAAATTGGTTCTGCTCTTTCTCCTCCCTCCCCCTCCCCAGCACCCCTTCAGGAGCAGAGGATTTGAGGGGATTCCTACTCTATTCAGGTGCTAGACAGAACCAGGGTTTAAAGCCAATTCTGCTGAGGGGTACAAATTTTTCATGAGCTCTCACCTGAAGACAGAAATGATCGCACCTCCGAAACTTTGCTTTTTTTCCGTAGGAACCTATGTAGTGGCCATGATGTTGGTTGCAGTAGTAGTAGTAGTAGTAGGGGTGGTGGTAGTAGTAGTAAATTTATAAGAACATCAGCTGCAGAAGGTATTTTTGGTTCTGACGTTTAAAAACATAGCCGCAACACTCTAAGGTTTAAACATAATGTGTTTCCATAGGCATCCTGATGAATGCACTGGAACATACGTGTGTATACTCATTCTAAAGGTAATATAAAAGTTGAATTCGTAGGAAATAATTTACTTTAAAATTCTAGTAAATACTTTATTTCACTCTATTCTGCAATGCTTGTCACCTGCTTTTATTTTGTGTTATTTCATATCATATAAACTATTTTTTTTCTCACACAAATAGTTTGAAAAATTTGTTTGCTGAGTAAATCGAAATATTCAGCAAATACATTTAACGCGTTCAAACAAAATCTGGGACACTGTAGTCAAAATCTGCTTCCTTAGTTCTTATAAATCGTGATATACTACATTTTTGTAATGAAGCAGCATTCTGAAATAATAAGAGATGTGGGAACAATTGTAAAACGCTGACATTGTTACTGCTGCTCCATCATAATTTCTCCTGTATGTTCACATATAGATGGCTGTGGCTAGATGACTAGCGACTTTATAGAAAAACATCATAAAAGAATTCCTTGTTTTGATTTGCAAGGGAAGTTGTTAAGTTGGCAGCTTTATGAGGTATTAGAATTGTCTAATATTGCAGCGTTATGCCTTAAGACCAGCAGAGACTGCGAGATTGCATACTTACGTGAAATTGTAAATCGATGTAGACTGTAATTGTCTGTCTGGAAATTTAATCTGCTGTTGAAGAAGACCCACTGAAAATCAAGTCTCGCTTAGATGAAAGTATGTATATGTTGAGACTGACGAATGACGCCATCTGTCAGACGCCAAAGTAACTGTTTCCTCTGTGAATAACATACAAAATAGATAAATCTGTCAAAACTTTTTCCTGTTATGTGTAGACTTACAGAAATTATTTTCGTTTAGAAACGCATATGTGGCAATATATGCACCAAACGTGATGTACTTAATTTTAGCTGCCGGCAGCTTATCTACTGTTTGCATGTCTGTTGAGGTTAATTCGCAATGGAAGAACTGCTAGACTTAAGATAATGGTGAATTTGTTCATTTTCAGAGTCACGAACAGGTAAAAAGAGCTTAATTTTCGTTCTTGAAGAAAATATTCAATAGAAGATTGTTTGATAAAGTCATGGACACAGTTTTGTTTATTACAATTTCAAAGGCCAGCTGTAAGTATAATTGCTATCTGCCGCAATGTTAAGAAGCTCCGCGCTTTCGCACGGAGTTTGTACGTTTCTTATAACTGTCACAATAGACGGTGATGGGTTGTCCGCAAATAAATACTATAACGCACTGGTGTTTATAATGGACACACAATGTGTGTTCTGTGAGGTGATTTTCTGTGTATGATGTAGGTGAAATTCAGTCTTCCCAGAGTTAAAGGCCATTAGATTTCTAGTTATTACTGGTGTACTTTTAGCCATAACTTTAAGCTACGCAGCTGACTTTTCAGGGGAGCAAATTCTGTTTCCCTTACATTGGCTATTCGTAGTTTGCCTTATAGTTTTGCTCTGTGTTATTGGCTAGCAAAACATAGGAAGTTAAAATACAAATCCACAAACACCCTTTGATATTAGCTTTGCACTTCCAGTCGTATTTTAAGTTCTAAAACAATCACCTTAATTGCTGGTTGTAAAAAAGTATAAAACAAAGTACTGTTTGCTTAAAAATGTTTTGGCTTGTGGATAACGCAATATGAATGCGAGTTACATCGAATTCCCGAATTCCCCAGCGGATGATATGTTTTGTGCTGTCTGTACATAGGCAACAGAAATATATGTTCTTTAAAAAAACAGACTTAGTTTTCAATAAAAATTCATACAATTTTCAAGTAGCTATGTTCTAATTGTGATTAAATAAATAAAATTATTGTCGTATACATTTGTTATTTTGTTCTGTGTGTACCAGATTTTTACACGATAGAATTGAGGGCTGTTGAAATCTTTCATACAGCTTGTTCTTGAGTTAGTTTGCTGCATGAAAGCCAGGATGGTGGGCTCCTCTTAGTAATTATAGGTTCCTTGTTGCGACAATTCTATTGTTCTGTATTTAGGTCTAGGGTGGAGGTCTTTCTGTGCGTTGCGTTTCTAGAGGCTGAAGACCCCATAGAAATGCGTATGGGCATATGTAGCGATATATTTTGCACGAATTGATGAAATGTGCATATCTTAACCCTTCTTTATTCCTTGTTTTAATACATGACACCATTACGAGTCGCAGAAAGTTGAATCCAGGCGGAACTGAATTGTCGTCCCAAGAGTAAACATATTAGGCATTATTAGGTACAAAATTGACATTAAAACGAGTCTGTTTGTTCCATATGGCGGACTGGTACAGTTCTATAAGTCTGTGGCGTGGGTGAATGAAGCCTGAAATTTTTCTTTCTTTGCACTTCGCTTATGGTCCCCTGTTTAGAATTTAGACTATCTTTTTTTTTTGTAATACAGTAATTATACTGATCAACATATATTTTAGGTTTCAGTACTTTATTACTTTACTTGGTATTTCTTTCTTTCTTTTTTTTTGTCTGTAATATCAGTGTGTGTTGCATTCCATTTCTTTCCCTCACTTTCTATTTTCAAGGTAATACCTAATGGTCTTGAGAAGTTTCCTGAGATAACAGTATCATCCCTGAAGATACCATTTTAGCCGAAACGTGTAGGATTGTCAATTAGCATCGGAAGAAGAAAAAAAATGTACGTTGTTGGTAATATTACTTCACAAGACACGACATTGCTGGACGAGATCAGTAACCGCTCTCCATCAGAAGGGTCAGGGAAACGCCCACGGACTTGGAGCCTGTAGGGAAGGTTTTTCTAAAGCCTAAAGCTAATCCTGGCACCTAAAGTTTATGATATATTCATGTTTTAAACAGATGACAATTGACAAGTTTCAAAGTGTGAACAATTCCAGATTGCATACGATGTTCAGTTTTATAACGCCACGTTTCAGAAACCATCCATTTTCTTCATCAGGTATAAAGGGAAGAAATACTGCTACGGCAGCTGAGTAGTTCGAAAGAGCTAGTCGCAGTCACTGACATGTTTTCGAAAGTAAAGTATGTAAACATTTCTTTAGAAACAAATAATTTAAGTAACCAGATTTATGTGCAGCCAAGACAGTGAAAATTACCAATACAGAAAGTTTCAAAACCAAGTGGCGTCAAAGACTTTGTTTGCAATATCATAGAAGGAGATTTTATCGAGCAGTGAAACACGGTGTAGCATTTGAGGTTACCACGTGTATCTCGAAGGTATTGTACATGGATTGCAGAACAGCTGTTCGTGGCTGTGATAACATATGTGCTGTTTTTGTTTTGTCCCAATGTAAAGCAGGTATTATCATTAAGAGTACTTTATTTTTTAAGTATACATGACCATACTTGTTAGAGATGTCTTCACTTATTTACAGAAATGTGGAATTTATAAGCTTCAGATTGGTTTTAATTAAGTTTCGCTAATGAAATTATTAATTATTTTCACTTTCATTTAAAAAGGATGCTTTCAGAATACTTAAATAAGCATGAATTTTGTCCGTGTGGAATTTACGAGATCGGATGTGCCTTTCAGAAAACACCGTGTCTTCATTACAAAAACGAGTCATTTAATACTGTGTTGGGATATAATTACTATTTATTCTAAAATCATGGTAAGCACAAAAATATAATATGTCAGTAAGAAGTAGAGTTAGTAATTGTTTGGCAGGCGGTACTGTATTATAACACCAGTTGTGTAAAATCATAGGACACTTTTGTGTTGTATGTTGAAGCCAACAGACGAAGTATTCGTTAATGCCGTGATGGTATCTGACCTTTTGATTACATGTACTGTAGATGATAGCACTGAGTTGTAACTGTTTTGTTGTAGGCACTATTGAAGTTTATGTAAAACGCAAGGTTTAAGTTACATTATGTAGCCTAGACAGTAAACTTTGTACCACTGTGCCTAATTGAAATAAGTCGGAATTACGCGTATTTATGGAGGGTTTTTTTAAACATTACTTTTGTGAATGTCGCATTTACGAGGCGTGTCCGGAAAGTAAAGATACAAAGGTCTTAAACATGTACATTTTTAATTTACAAAAGCGACACTGTGAATGAATTGCCTGTATATAACTTTATTTTTCAACATAGTCGCCGGCATTGTCCAAACATTTATTAAGTCCTGGAACCAGCTTTTGTATCCCCGAGTCATAGAGGTCTGCCGCCTGCCCTTTGAACCACGTCATGACTTCTTCTTGCACCTCATCATCGTCGTCGAACCTTTTCCCAGCGAGACCTTTCTTTAGGTGAAGAAACAAGTAGAAATCACTGGACGCGAGGTTCAGACTGTATGGCTATGGTCCAATATATCCCACTTGAATTTTTCCATAAGCGCAGTGATGATGTGCGCAGAACTGGGCCGCACGTTGTCGTGGAGCAGGCACAAGCCACGTGACAACATTCCTCTCCTTTTGTTTTGAATGGCTCATCGAAGCCGTGTCAAGGTGTCACATCATGCAGCGGCATTAATTGTTGCGCCAGGAGGCATGGAGTCGACCAGGAGAATGCCTTTCCTGTCCCAGAAAACGGACGCCATGATTTTTTTTTTCACAGAAATTGAAGTTTCGAATTTTTGGGTTCTAGGGGAATGCGTATGGCGCTATTGCAGTGACTGTTGCTTGGATTCAGGAGTGTGGTGAAAACCCTATGTTTCATCTCCAGTCACAATGGAGTCCAGAAACTCATCTCCTTCCTGTGTGTAGCGCGTGAGAAACTTTAGCGCGGAAACCATTCGTTTCGTTTTGTGATCGTCCGTTAATATTTTGGGCACCCAGCGTGCGCACAGTATTCTGTACCTTAATTTTTCTGTCACAGCTTTATGAATTGTGGTCTTAGACACTTCGGGAACGATGTGATGTAACTCTCTTATCGTCACGCGTCGATTTGCGCGAATATCTCCTTCAATTTCCTGAAGGTCGTCAGAGATCAAGGATGGCCTACCGCTCATTTGTTCGTTGTGAACATCAGTCCTTCCTTCGGAGAATTCGCGGCACCACTTCGTCACATTTTGCCGATTCATAACGTTACCATAAACAGCAAAAATTTGTTTGTGAATTTCCGCTGGACGTTC
>Ga0209629_10004444_pt1 | contig 10373 bp, 7 predicted proteins | sample TergutCu122P5_FD_187286 | JGI IMG/M metagenome (GOLD analysis project Ga0209629, IMG submission 187286) | Cubitermes ugandensis P5 segment gut microbial communities from Kakamega Forest, Kenya - Cu122 P5 (SPAdes) (version 2) | ecosystem: Host-associated > Arthropoda: Insects > Digestive system >... | reverse complement strand
TAAACATTATAAACACACAGCACGATGCGTAAACACTGTCCAGATGTCTGCAAATTGCGTCCGTGCCTTAACAAAGAATCCAAAAACTCGGCACGCTTGCGCACCATTGTGACCACAGCGCTGCAGCGGTAATATTCGCAAACGGAACTTACTTTCTGGATACCCCTCGTACATGGTGATTTTATAAGTTAATCTTTTAAAATTAAGGAAAAGTAGATTACTAAAAATTATGATACATGTGAATTACAGCAGATATATAAATGCCATTCTTCATGACTACAAGTGATGACAGTAATTTACAGAACATCTTAACACAGCACCCTTATTGGATTTTGTTTTATAAATTTGATCAGATTAACAATGGCCCCATTTATTTATTTTTATTGAATAGCTTACTCCAACATTTCTTCTAACTTTTTAGCATGTCATACTTTTTGTTTGAAATGTATCAATTTAAGTATTTATTTTAGCATCTTCTCCAAACTGGTGTTGCTATGTACAACAGCAGCAGCAGGAGAATCTGTAACTAATTATAGCTTAATTAAAGTCACATTTATTCTTGTCAGTAAGATAATATCTAAAAAGTATACAGAACTATGATTTTCCTTACTGTGTGAAACTTGGTTTATCGTTGTGAAGGAGGAAAAATTCATGGTGATGGCTCAGAAAGTGACAAACTAAATATTTTTACCTAGGAAAGATACAGTAATGAGGGAATGGTAATAATTCATGAAGAGCATCATAATTCATAACTGATATTGTTATTAACCAATGATCAGATAGACAGTGTATGTACCAAGCATGTGAGCAATGTTCTAGATATCAGCACTTCAAATGGAAATCCTGACAGAAATATATCACTTGTGAGAATTGTGTGTAAATGAGGAGCTAATATTAAAACAGATCCTCAAAAAAAATGAGGTACGAAGAAGTGGAACTAAAGTGATGTGAAGATATGGTTTACACTGAACTAGCTCAGAAGGTTCAATGGTAAGCCTTCATGAACATGAAGCTGAAGGTTTGGGTTCCATGAAAGAAGGGAATTTGGACCAGATGAATAGTCATCAGCAGCTCATGCAACATCATACCATGGAGTGAGTGAGTAACTGAGTGAATTTTGGTTGGTCGGTCAGCTGGTAAGAGGGTAGGTGGGTCAGTTGGTTGGTGGGTTGGTTGGTTGGTTGATTGGTTGGTTAGGTGAGAGGTAAGTAAAATCGCAAAGTACATCTGCTCTAAAATACTGAAGGCAAAAAATACTGTGACTGGCACCATGTTACCTATAAAGGTGATTTCCTTCCATCCTTTGAGGAAGGTCTGTGATTTTGTTTCTGAGTTGTGACTGATGATCTTTAAAAATTGATGGCAAATGTCCAGTTGATGTGTACTCCAAAAGAGCATCCAGCATCCAAAAGCAATCTGAAATAGATAAAGTGATTCCAATGTAAGAAAAAAGAGAGAGAGAAGAGAAACAACTTTAAGACAGAACAGTTTGCCATTAATCCACCGTGGCAGGTGAATATATTCAGAAATGTTACTAATAACCTTTCTGAAGATGGCTGTTGTCCAGACAATTTGAGTCTCCATAAACAACAACCCGGCCACTCTTCTCAGCAGCTTTACTCTGAAGTAATCCCAAGATAGGAACAGTTTCTGTGGCTTCTGTTTCTTGACCTAAAACCTCCTGGCCTAGAAACAAGAAGACAAAAATTGTACTTGCATAATTTTTCCCACTTACCGTTTTTCACTACCCTCTCTTAATATAAACCATTCAATTCAGGGGTGCACAAGTTTTTAAAAAAAATGTGAAAGGCACATCACAGTTCTATATGTCAGATGGCTTACAAGAATCAAGTTCCATACGGAGGATCCACAATTATTAGGTACCATCACACAAAATTTAGTTGCCCAGGGGACCTGGTGCCTGGGATTTGTGTACTCCTGAACTAAGTTTACTGTCCTGTCAATTACTACACACATACACACAAATGAGCAGGTAATAACCCAAATTTTTCATTTTTCACATATCTGAGATATTCTAGTGTAGTAGAACCATAAAGATTAAAGTCTTCTAAAATGTGATGCTGTGTTGCTGGGTGAGTAGTACCTGATGTTTCAAAGGATAATGGTACCTTCATCTTCAGGGTCAAGCAGCCATATTCTTGGAATATTCAGCCAATGACCCAGCATCACATCCCAGAAGACTTCAATCTTCGGCAGCACAGCTATGAGAATGTCAAATCTTGTACAGTAATTCAATTCAAGGAGCCTGAGGTCAAAAATACGAATTTTGACATAGCCATTCTGAATTTTCCAATTTGGACAAGGAAATGTCTCACGAATGTAACAGCTGCTAATAATATCAACATTAAAATGGGTTAGTAATGCACACTGATTCTATGAGGAAAAGTAGAGAGAATGTAGTTTTAATTATATTTATTTATACTGCACATACTGTACTCTGAACTATTCAGTAATGGATGAATGAGGTTTCACTGTAAATGCACTGCCATGTCTTTTATTCAAAATGTGTATCTGTGGTGTGCTGGTTAGTCTAACCTTGATCTTTCAGCTTTTCAGAAATTATAATGCCACTTTCAGGAAAACGAGCTATTGTGGTACCCGACCCATAATACATATCATGGTCACCCAGCGTAAAATCGCCTTCAAACACTCTGTCTCCCAGGGCAATGCCCCATGATGAAAGCAAGTCATTTAAAGCTGGAACATTGGCACCACCAGTATCTGGCATCCACCACTGCCTGTAAAATAAAAGAAATATTAGTGCATGTGTAAATATTTTGCCTTTTACATATAGTGTTACTGAATTACGCTCAGTAGCTTAAGAGGTCAATGGAATATATCTACATACCATTCATTTCCCAGTGGTACCTGAACACAAGGATTACAGTCTTCTGTGATGTGATGCTGTGTTGATTTGTGATGTGTCACCTATGTTTCAGAGGAGCTTCCTGCCTCCACCTTTGCAGTAATCAAAGAATTCTTGTTCTCTGACTATCATGAAGATGGAAGCAGCACACTACTATGAAACGACAGTAACAAATTACCAGCAAACAAGGGATCATATCCAAGAAGACTGCAATCTTCATCAACAACACTGCGAAAACTTCAGATCACACATTTCAACATTGAGATATTCAGTGACACTATGTAATCTTAGGCAGTTAATTAAGGTATCTAAATTATGCATGAAAGGTAATCATGTTGGCTGCAGTTTATTATCAATATTTTCTTTGTATGAAAATTAGTTTATTTCTTTAGGTGTGGCCCTAAAAATTGCAGTGTCTTATACACAGGAAAGTAAAGATGATAATTAAATATGCTTGCCCACATGTCATTTTGTTCATTGTATAAAACAAAACTGCTTATTTTCATTAACACATAAATAATTTTTATAATGTGGCAAAAATAAACATTTTGTTATGCATAACTACACATTTTGTAAAAATTCTAAGTTTTCTTTCCTAAACCAATTACAGTTATGCAGTCCAAAAAGCACAGGTCTCCTCTCTTCAGACCTTTTGATCCTTATTAAGGGAATTTCTGTGGAATATTATCTTGTAACTATTACTGTGTCAGTCAAGTAAAAAAGCAATGTTGCAGAGGTAAATTGTTATGGTCAATGAATTAATCACAGAAGTTAACTGCTGAATATGACAATCCCATTTTTAAAGTAAATATTGTTCTTCTAGTACTGTCATGATTCAAATGTCAGAGGACATTAAAGTTGACTATAACAAAACACCAAAATGAACTTCACATGTATATGGTGGCTTTGCTGGCATACCTGGTGTTCTCATCATAAAATTTGACTTTTTTCATGACCGTAACATTGTACCAATCAGCAAACACTATAAGTGACAGTCCATTATCAACATCTCTCTTAAGCTTGGCCACTTCCTCAGGGAAGTACTCCTCTTCAGAATCAACCAACAGCACTGTTCCATACTGAGATGCATCAAAACATGTGAAGGGAGAGCCCAACACTTCGACATAGTAACCACTGTTGCGCAGATGCTGGTACATATCCTGCAATACAGCAATACAGATAAAGGGTTTTGTGTGTGTGCACATGCATTTATTGAAATGTATTGTAATTTACTGTATTTACCCAAATGCAAGAAAAGGTTTTTTCCCTTAAACTTGGTGTTTAAATATGTGGGGTCACCTTGAATTCATCATGTATGAAGCACCAAACTGGACTGCAGCAAGCCAAATCGATGTGTGCTCTCAAAATGTCTTGCATGTAACTTAAAGATAAAAAACCAAGTATCCTGTAGTATTCTCATTCATTCATTATGCCAGTGACATTGTAGAATGTGTGGACAAGTGGGCTACAAGTGCATGATGTATTCCAAATGAGATCTGGTGATGATGACACCAACTTTAAACTAATGCTGATTAACATGCTAACAAAACAAATAACAGCTATTCAGCAAGATAGTTCAGTTCCCACACAAATTCTTGGAGGAGGAGGAAACAAAAGAAGCTGATAAACACGAATGACACCTGAAAAAGCTTTGGTGGATCAATACACAGTCATTTCCAGGAACTAGTACAAGCATTGCTGAGTCTGTGCACTTAAGATAAACTGCAGTACCAGTGACAAGTGATGTGATAAAATATAGATCAATGTAACTTATGAAATCACACACCATGTGGCAGTGGTTCAAAGTCAGCATGGGAGTGTGTGTGTATATGATGTTGGGAAACTGGTTCTTTCTTCACTTGGCCAGTAATGTGCAGACGAATTTGAGAAGAAGCATGGTGCTTTTCACTGACATGCAATAAGAATTTTCAGGTACTTGAGTCCACATTTCAACACTACAGACCGCTTTTAAATCCACAAAGAAGCCACATTTGAAAATCAACTTAATGATAAACAAACGACCTTTCCCAATAATATCTCTGACACTATCTTAAACATCAAAATATAACTAACAATGCCCCCTCCCCCACCATACCTCCATCTGATCAATAATCTTCCAACATTCAAACTACATAGAACAGTAGAGGACAGAATCAGCATTCTAATCACCACATCAACTATACAAAAAACAAGACACCGAAAAATATACGCACCAAAATGTAAGTAATGTATCTACATACAAAACATACAATAAGACCAACACCCCATAAACCACAGTAAAATGAAAATCCTCTATCTAGTTGCAGATTGCATCACAATTTCATCTAGCCATCTCCTACCAAAAATAATACTACACTTCTACTCAATATATTAAAAAGTGCCCCACAACAGAAGCTTCCCATCATCCAAACGAAATGGATCTTAAATAATATCACAACATTTACAACTTCTACAAGACTGCTCAGTACATAAAATTCCCATCATAATCAAGTTTCTATTTTACATGTCTCTATTATCTAATGTTATTTATATTTTATAATTATATTTTACATTTTATATTTGCACTGCCAATTCTATATTAAAGCCTTTTAAGTTACGAGTGTATATACTTCATGTCAGACACAACAATAATAAAATACACAATTGTTAAGTGCTAATACATTAAAAGTTCGTGGCTACATGTTTCGGCAAAGTACACTTCGTACGCATTTGTTCCTAGGAAAGTGTAACCCTGGATAGTTAACAAACAATCTACCATTTGCGTGTGCATATCTGCTTCAGTCAGTTACTAAGACAGAATAAGATGACCACACAGTATACACTGCAAGAAAGTGTTCATAGAGAGATAGAACTCAGGACAATTAAAAAAAAAAGAAGTGACTAATACCTTTTAATATACTGAGTGACCAAATATCTGAACTGTTTATTACAAGACTGATCTTTTGAAGGTATATGTACACCCACTTCTTGTGCACAATAGTATATGAGTTATACGGTCCTCACACTCGTCATCGCATACCTTGCATATGTGCTTGAATAGTTACTATTCTTATTTTATCTTTATACCAAAACTTAAATGCAATCAAAGTGTAACATATTTTATCCATAGATACATGTTTTAACAGTGGTTATATTACATACATCACAATTGTACACACTATGGGATCCCATATTGTACGCACATTGAAGGCACTTGATCTATGTAAGTTGGCCTGAAGATGGCTGCAAAGCGGCCGAAACATGTAGCCACATACTTTTAATGTATTAGCACTTACAACAATTGTGTATTTTATTATTGTTGTGTCTGATGTGAAATATAGACACTTGTATTGTCACACAAAGGGATGGCTTCTGCTAAAAAAAAAACTTTTAAATTACAGCTTGAAGATGGCTTCATGAAAGCAGAAACATGTTGCTGCTGTGTTCTTTTAATTAATTATATTTTATGTAATAAAGTTGTGTTAGACTATAAAATTATATCTTTCTATTAAGAAATGCAATAAGATTTAACAAAATAAACAACTACATCCTGAGACACGTAGGAAATGCCAATGAAACCCCAGTGTACATTGTTATGCCATCCAAATCCCTGTCAATGGCATCAGAACAAAATGTATGGTGATGAAAATATCAGGTTATAAAAATACTGTATATGAGTAATTGTAATGTTGGTGGCATGGTAGCAAATTGCCATCATCTATGAGTGTACCTAGACAAATCACTGTCAGATGCCAACTAAAGACTGGATGACCAACTACCATACAAAGAACTGGCTGGCAGTGGTGTGGAACATAAGGCCTGGTGTGCTCCACAGAAAATGGGGAATACTAGTGTTGGATGTATTTAAAGGGCACTTAACACCAGAAATGAAAGCTACAATCAGTTCCATAAACACAGACCTTGCTGTCACACTTGCAGAAATAACCTCACAACTGCAGGTATTAAGATGTTGTGGTGAAGAAGTCAAAGACTATCTAAAGCAGCTGTATGGCTAGTGGCTGCTGGAAGGGAACTATACTTTGACCCCAGCTGGAAGAATCAAGAAGCCAGGTGTGACTCTTCTTTGTCAGTGGACTGCAACGGCATGGCAGCGCACCTCACTGGATGTGATTGTGAAGGGATTTGGAGAGTGCTGTGTATCAAATAGAGTGGTTGGATCGGTTGATGATACGTTGCGGAATGACAATAGAAAAGTTAGGAATGGCAGCAGCAAGTAGGACGAATATGAAGGCATTTATTTTGAAGATCTACAAACAATTAAAGTGGTCAGAGTGTCCCTGATCGGTAAAGGTAGATGGACACTGACATGTTTTATCGATATAAAATTAACAAAAATTTTTTGTTTATGACAGACGTCTTCGTACAGACTCTGTCCCAGATTCAGAGATACATATATTTTTCTTTGACAGTTGTGTTTTATTTGGGGGTTGTCTAAAATTGGGGTCACCTTATATTTGGGTAAATAAATAAATAAATATAAACATATATATGGTAGTACATTTCATTTATTTGTATGTACTTAATACATGCCCATGAAGGTACCAGCAGAATGATTGCTCTTGAAGAATAAACTCACTGGTCTGGCAATGGAAAAGTGTTTATAACAGAATGTGGATTCAGACACTGAAGACTAAAATTTGTCTTCATTACCGTGTGTGTAGAGCAATTTTTATTTAACAATGGTCGTATACATTTGAATCACATGTACTGAGCTGATGCATAAAGTTACCATTAAATGGGTTTTTACATTTTACCTTAAAATTTGTATGAATATGGTCTCCATTCCAATCCAATGGGTCATTTTTCATGCGGAGATTATCCCTAGGGAAGTAGCCTGGTGGATACCGAAGGTTGTGGTACTGATCCCACAAAATGCGTTTGCTGTTGAACCAGTGTTACAAATTTATTAACATCATATCTTTCACCAAAAGACACAGCTGAAACTTTCACAGCCTTCAAAAAACACAATTTCCCTGCAAATTTTATATATGTGTAATCTAAAAAGAGTAAATTCATCATAAAACTTGCAACTTGCAGATTATCTTTTTATGAAACTTATGGTAAAACTACAGATGTTGATGCATAACTGCTCCCATACATATGACTAACCAACAATTATTCTGCAGAAAATGTAACATCAATGATGCAATCAGGCTGTCAAACCTGGCTGTGAAAGCATTAGAAAATTCCTGAAAACTAATCAAATTTAATAAAATGAACAAACGTTTACATCCAAAACAACATGAGAAGCAATTTCTTTATGAAGGCTATCTGTACATTATGGTGTGAAAGGTAAGAAAGGATTTACTACAAACATACAGAAAGACAATAAAATTGCTCAATTTCCTACAAGTTTATTCTATCTAACAAACATTTCACAAAATTTCAACACCAGAAATTTTAGAGGAATGAAATACTTTTGAAAGCTAATAAATCTACATTGGAAAAGAATTTATCTTAAAACTATTACCGTACATTCTTTGAAGGATAGCTGCCACAAAATTTGGATAAACGTGGACCTACAAACAACTGGAATCTTTCATTCAGTGAACTGTATACGTAGCTACATGGTCATAGATCACTCCCTGGAATGGGCTTTCTAATCACAGAAGAAGATCTAGTACAGAAATTCAGGGATGTTTGTTGGAAAATAACAACACAAATAATGAGATATAGACCAAAAAAAACCATGTTTACTTAAGGCATCAGGATAGATCCACATCACATTATCAAAATTATTAAAACTGCCCTTATCAACCATGCCATCTACTTCATAATATAGTGACTGTGCCCACCCACCATTCCCAGAAAGAAAGAAAGATGTAAAAATGATTTCAGCAACATGAAGTCAGGCTGCACTGGAAGGTCAGTTCAGACTTTGGGCTGAAAAAGACTTCTACCTGAAATGCCTTTTTCAGTACTAGAAATATGCTGCTTGTCAATGGGCTCACTTAACAATTAAAATACATTTGGCTTGAAATAATTACGTTATGGTAACTAATAACAAAAAAAGTATACTCTAGTCCCTAAAGCAGACAACTATGACACTGATGCATGAAAATACAGGACACAATAGTACACATTCCCATAAATCTCCATATAGTCCCCACCAAACTTCAAGAAAAATCAGACACTGAATACATACTGTCTAGGAGGTGTAGGGATTATCTTGGCCTTGATTGCAAGTTTCACGGATGACTGTCGTGGTTCTGTTTCACCATCTTCTGGTGGAGATTCTATGGTAAGTGCAATATGTCCTTGCGCAATGCCTTCCCAGTTGGCAGCAGTTCGAGCTGCTGCAATGCTGACTGCCATCCATCCTGACCAGGGCCACAGCAGTTCAGAGTAAGTCAGTGCTATATCCAAGTACTGCCCAAACTGTGGCGTGTAGGGGTGCCACTGTGGCTTGCCTACTACACGGCCTGACACTCCTAGGCCATTCAGAATGGTTACATTTACAATAGTAGGCATTGCACCATAATACAGTGACTGTGTACAGTATGGCCACATGTACTGGCATTCCGTAAGATCCACATAACTGCAATGAAGATTAAAATTCTGCACATATATCTGGCAGGGCTGTCACCCATTTCATATATTTAACCTTTAACAGTAGGATGAACAAATGGATCAATGATAAAGACACTGCATGTATTACACCTTCAAAAGTGCACTTATACAGGGTGTAACAGGAGGAACGGACCAAACTTCGGGAGGGTGTTCCTTATGTTAAACTATACCGATATAACCCAAAACACCTATGTCCCAAGTTGAACGGTTATTGAGATAATGGCCAAATAAAATTGTGGACTTCCTTCGGGTCCACGAATGATAGCTGTCAGCTGGTTAGCGTTATCTATATCTGCTCGCAGGTGCGGCGTACTAATTCTGCTGACGCTCGCCTGAAATGCATATCCCTGCATATCCTTCAAGGTGATTTAGTATACGCTGTGGTTTCGTAGTGAGTGTTTGGTATACCGAGTTGCTAAAATGCCTTTCGTATTTTCTCACGTGGAATATTGTGACATGCATTTTGTATATGGTTTTTGCAATGGTAATTCACGAGCTGCTGTTGTAGAATATCAAAGATGTTTTCCCGATTGAAGAATTCCGTCTAGACGTGTATTTACTCGAATTCACCAGACACTGAGGGACAATGGTTGTTTTCCAAGTGTTTCTGTGAGCTCTGAAAGGCAGGTGGTAGGATAGCAGATAGCAGATACTGTGGGACAAGTGTACCACAATAAAATAATGTGAGTATGTGTACAGTGCACTACAATAACTGACACGTTATCCCGAAATTTCAATATGCATGTTCTAATTGTGTACATTCATTGCAGCTACGTCCATTACCATGAGTGTATGCTGCGTGTTTCCTTCAACATGGAATCGTGAAACTGCCACCCCACCCAACACAAGTTAAGTAAAAGTTACAATTTGAATATCCGTGTTGTAATTGTGTACAACATGAATTGCGTTACCTTGT
>Ga0209629_10004443_pt1 | contig 10375 bp, 6 predicted proteins | sample TergutCu122P5_FD_187286 | JGI IMG/M metagenome (GOLD analysis project Ga0209629, IMG submission 187286) | Cubitermes ugandensis P5 segment gut microbial communities from Kakamega Forest, Kenya - Cu122 P5 (SPAdes) (version 2) | ecosystem: Host-associated > Arthropoda: Insects > Digestive system >... | reverse complement strand
ATAACCTTGAGAGAATAACTTAAACTTCAAAACAACGAATAGAACTCCTGAAATACGCTTGTCACTTGACAAAATTTACTTACCCACAGTCTTGCAATTTTTTGCCCACCCATCCCCCTATTCATTGAATGGTGAGAGACATTTCACTTGGGCATACATTTTGGATTCAACTTTGTGTGGGAAACCGAGCTGTAGAGCTCAGTCAGAAACTGTACCTGCCTCAGGTTCAGAGAAAGAGAATGCATTCAGCATGTTTATATATTGCATGTGGTTATTTTTTAGCGAAACTAATGTAATAGTCTCCAGCTTACATAATTGCCCTTCTAGAAGCTGAAAAAATTACTTTTAATATGACTCAATGTTACTGCCATGATCTTTTTCCATGGCTTTGAAGAGGCAGTCAGGATATGGATTCTTTGTCAGAAACTTGAGTTGGTTGTAGTTTATATTGAGTCAGAATGTAATTAACCGAAATAATGGAGACTGGTGTTCTGAAATTTTTCATGCAATACTAGAAGTTTGTTTTAATGATGTTAAAGCCTGGTGTATGGTGAGTGCACACAAAATTATAGGGCCCATGGGTTTATAGAGTAAAGACTAAATTTTGACTGTTAAATTACTGTAAATTAGTTCTGACACCATTCTGTAAGGAATTAACAGAAGAAGAGAAAATGTGTGGTTACTTCACACAGGACACTGCTACAGCCCATTCAGCTGTTTCTCAGTCACTGTACTAGAATGAGTCTTCAGTAAACAGTTGACAACCTACAGATAGTGGCCTCCCAGACCTCCAGTTTAGAACTGTGTGATTATCATTTGCTGTGAACATTAAAAGATGGTGTTTATTGCTAGAATTTCCATGTCATGTGTTGAGACATTTTCAGAAAGTGCTAGGCCTGCTTAGAAGCAGGAGTTTGACACCTCAAGGTTCTTCTGTAAAATAATGTGCACTGAACTGCAGGAGAAGAACGGGTAGCAAATTCCTGGTGGATGAACTATTCCTATGCAGTAATACTTCACAGCATCTACAGTGCTCAGGAACCAGAGAAATATACTCCCTGTGTAACAGTTAATATCCAAGAAGTGTGATAATTCTAGTTTATAACAACAAAGAACTATTAGAAAAGTAATCTGGACAATGTCTCACTCACACATACACACACACACCCATTCCCATCCTGCCACAACACACCCAATCAAGATCAGGTGTTTGGCAGACCACGTACTGTTCCCAGTATTCTGTGAGCATTGTCCATTGATAAATTCTCTCTCTGAAGGAAAATCAGACTGTTGTGGAAGTGTGCACACATCTTCAGTTGTAAACTTCTTGCCAGTTCCAACAAAACTTGTGTCATTTTTTTAACTAATAATTACGGATCTGTATGCTGTATTTATAAATGATAATGCACCTTCTGTCAGTTCCTCAATCTTTAGTTTCAGGCTGAACTTTTGTGTTTTAGTTGCTGTTACCACATCTCCATTGTCAACCAGTTGACAGTACTTGAATTTATCTCTTCTCTGTTGTTTAATGCAAATCTGTATAGCAGCAGGTAAAGAAACATCCCTTCATTATCCATAGTTATTTCCACTCCTTAATTTCACAGTATGATTTAGACTGTCTTCTGTCTTCCCACAGTCTTTCCTGTTTTTTGTTTGTCTCTGGTTGATTATGTCCTTTCCATATTCCATTTCACCTGGTCTCTCCATCATGTTTTCAGTCTCTCAGTAGATAATCACAAAATAAAAAGTACAGTAGCCAATGGTGACTTTGTTTCTCCCTTAGGTGTGATGATAATGATACATGCAGACAACAAAGGACTGGTGTTGCCCCCAAGAGTTGCATGCTTCCAGGTATGATTATTGGGTTAAAAAATACTAGTTAGGTGCTGTTCATGGAAAAGTTAATAGACACACACACATTGGTGGTGTTTGAAAATGGGGAACTAAGAAGAATACATGGACCTCAGGGAGAGGAAACAACAGAACTTAGAGAAAACTAGATAGAGGAGCTTCATAATTTTACAGTACATATATTATTGGGGTGATCAAATCAGGGACAAAGATGGGTGGAACACAATGGTAATGAGATTTGCATACAAAATTTTAGTTTGAAAATAGGAAAGGAAGCGACCACTTTGGAAAGCTAGGCTTAAAAATTGGAAAATGCACCTTAAAGAGATCGGGTGTGGTGGAATGAATTCAGATGGCGCAAAACTGTCTCTGTTAGCATGTTGATAGACATTAGGGTTCTATAAAATGTGGGGAATTTCTTGGCTGGATGAGTAACTGGCAGTATCTCAGTGACTGTTGTATACATTTAGTTTTGGTGCCTTGTGAACTCGATTAGTGTTGAATATGGTGATTATGAAAAGTTGGGAAGGCCATAAATGTAGTCATGACAAATCCTAGTACTTGCCTAGAGTGGCTGAGGAAGAACCATGAAAAGTCTGAGGGGAGCTATTTGCTGAAAGGTTACAACTGGGCATCTTCTAATCTCTATCATGATTTCTGTTTGGTAATATATTCATTTGTGACCAAGTGCTTCAGTTGTGATATGATATGGCTCAAAATTTCAGGTGATAATTGTGCCATGTGGCATAACAGCAAGTATGGAGGATACTGATCGGAAAGCTCTGATTGGATCCTGTGCAGAATTTGAGGCAGCTCTGAAGGCTGCAGGGATCAGAGTCAGGGGTGACTACCGGGATAACTACTCTCCAGGGTGGAAATTCAACCATTGGGAACTTAAGGTAAGAAACATTTATGTATTTTGGCATTCCTTGTTTTCCATAACACAGTGGAACACATTTAAGACGATGATAAACTGGGCTGGCTCAGACAGGACAGCAGTTAGGTTTTGACCTGGATGACTGAGGGATCATGGTTTGATTCCCAGCAGGGGGAACAACTTTTCTTAGAAAGTGCCCAGACTGGCTCTGGAGCCAACCCAGCCTGCATTAGGGAGCATTGCTCCTGGGTCATTCTGGAATAGCATCGGTGGTTTTGTCTAAATAATTCCAGTTCATATTCTTACTTATTTTTTAAGGAATGCCTTTCTCTGGAATTTGATAGCCAAACCAAATATGATTCCTCTGTCAGTGTCCCTCTTATTTCACTGGGTAGTTCTCTGGTTTTACATTGGTGTTCACTCCATATTCTGAGGATGTAATATAATGTATTTTCCAATAGGGAAAGTTCATTTTTAGTCAGATTTCAGTGTAGCATAGACTAAGAAAATGCAGTTTTTTCGCACGAACTCGTAGGCAATCAGAACTACATGTTTTAAACCTGTAGCTCAGGTATATGTATTTTCACTCTTCATGGACTTCTTTGAGTACCCCGAAGATGCAGGCAGTAAGCACATCCACAACGTTATTAACTTATTACCAGTCAATGTGGTGTCATATCTCAGAAAACCTAAGTGTTTATCAGAATGTTGTGATAACCTTGAATTATGCAGTGTAGATTCTTGTGTATTGTGCTTGTAAGTTTTAGTATGTTCAATTGTCACTCAGAAGTGCAACAACTTTTTTTTATGCAGGGCGTACCAATCCGAATAGAGTTGGGTCCAAAAGACATGAAACAGAAACAAGTGGTGGCCGTACGAAGGGACACTGGAGAGAAGCTCACATTGCAGCGAGACACAGCAGTGAATGACATTTTGCACCTGCTGGAAACCATCCACTGTAACATGCTCGATAAGTGAGTATGCATCTTCCGTGGTTGTATAATAGCGAGTTATTTTTTGTGGTCAACTGAATAACCAGCAACTGTTGACTATGTAGATACTTCATAACACTCTTATGATTTATTCCACCTTACACAGGGATAAACTATTTTTATGATGTTCATATATTGACCCATTACCATGACAAAATTACCATTCAACAAGAAGAAAACTTTTCACCAACAAATTAAACTTAAATTTAAGGAAGAAACTAGTAGATTGCTATATCTGGAGCATAGTTTTTTATGGTGCTTCAGAAAATAGATCAGAAATGCGTGGAAAGTTTTCAAATGTTTTGCTGGAGAAGGATAGAGAAGATCAGCTGGACTGACCACGTGAGAAATGAAGAAGTATTACATAGATTCAAGGAGGAGAGGAATATAATCTACATACATTAAAAAACAGGGAGGCTAATTGGATTGGTCACATCCTGAGTAGAAACTGGTTTCCAAAACACGTTGTTAAAAGAAAGATAGAGGGAAGGATAGAAATAATGGGAGGATGAGGAAGAAGACATAAGCAACTACTGGATGGCCTTAAGGAAAAGAGAGGGTACTGGAAATTGAGAGGGAAAGAAGCACTATCACACTGTATGGAGAACTCACATAGTAGAGGCTATAGTTCTGTCATTAAGTCAGACAACAGAATGAATGATGAGTGGAGTGGATGAATATTGACCCATTTTCAAAAAGCATGACTCACTGCATCCAGATGGCCACATAGATATTCATTTCAGTGACCCCACTGCACAGAGTGCAGAAAATAAGTGAATGTGTAATGGGAAGATCATGTATGTTTTTGTGAGCATAGTTCATATCTGAGACTACCTGAAAGATGAGATTTTCCCTCTTCCGGGACTTTACACTGCAAGGATGGTAGTTTGTTACCAGTATTTCAGAACAAAGTATCAGTCACATCTTCAAGGGTCAGAGACTGCTTGACCCTGGAAGATGGGACCAGTAGGTTGTCCCAAAACGTCAGCACCAATCTACCAATTTACACTGCATAGAATCCCAGAAGAGTGAAGATCTTATTTACATTGCAGCGGGTAGCCTGAAATCATGCTTGACAGATTCTGACTAAATTTTGTGTGTAGTAGTCTACATTACATAATGTTAAAATGCATTTATTTTTGGTATGTTCCAGTTCTTTACATAGAACTTGTATTAAAAACAGAGAGGGAAAAACCTTTATTTAACAATATCCCTTGTTGAGAATATATAATACTGATGATAGATGAATGAATTATGGAGCATTGGCAGAATTATGAAATTTAAGAAGTGATACATAAAATATGAGATCTGTCTATAAAAAATTATCTGTAACAGTTTTTGATCTGGTTAGTATTTTATGAATTACAAACCGTTTCAAACTCATTACTTTGTGCAGTAAATTTGTGTCTACACTCAACATTGAGTCTAGAGACATATATGTAGTAGTTAAGAATGTATTCCCTTGCTTCTTATATGAGATACATGCCTTCCTACTTCTATTCCATTCTTCATACTTTTCAGTGCTATATGTTGCCAAGTGCTGTATGTAATTATGAATGGATTTTTACTGTTTTGAGTAACTGGCACAAAGTTTGGTATAGTGACTAGGCTGTGGACTGGACAACTGAAGAACTAGTTTTGATTCCCAGCAGGGCACAGTATCCAACATAGCTGTGGAACCCCCACAGCGTCCTGGTCAGTGAGCAACATCGGGTCTTTCTCTGGTGGTAAAATGGCTGGGCCATGACACTGACCACTCATCTCCATCTAGTGCCATGGTCATGAATTGCTGCAGCCATATCTTTACTCCCCAAATATATCAAAATTCCTGTAATTCAACATAAATGTCCAATAATTTGCAAATCCTGATAATCTGACACTTGAGGACAGTAGTCCCAAGATCAGAAGTGTTGCTTTCACCAGAAAAAAAGCTTCATCAATGAAACAGGCAGATCTCAGAAACAAGTTCAGAAAGGCCTCCAAGAGGCTATTCTGGTATCTCTTAATCCCTTCTTTGCTACTCTATCTACTTCTTCAGTAATGAAGACTCCATAAAACACACAAAAGTACAATAAAGACATATAAATGACTGTCAAAACACAACAGTTTTATTATAATCTACTACTTCAGGGCTACATGTTTCGAATCCTTAGAGTCATCATCAGGCCCTCTAATGAACTGACCCAAGACTATCTAATTCCTAGTGCACTCTGGGATCCCATAGCGCTTACAATAGGCAGTGTAATAGTATTGTGAGTACATGTCAACCTTATAAATTATAGTGTGCTAGTAAAGTAAATATGGTTACCTATGGTTATAATGTTACAAGTCCATAAAACTACAAGATATTTATTGGTTGAAAGATGCTTGTGTATAGTGCAGGCGAGCCACTTTTTGTCACCTTCTGTAATGATAAAATTGTAGAGCAATGCTAAGTATATGGTAACATTTATATTGATGAATGTAAGGTTTTACAGAAGGTGACAAAAAGCGGCTCACCTGCACTACACACAAGCATCTTTCATCCAATAAATATCTTGTAGTTTTATCGACTTGTAACATCATAACCACAGGTAACCACATTTACTTTACTAGCATACTATAATTTATAAGGTTGACATGTACTCACAATACTATTACACCAACTATTGTAAGCACTATGGGATCCCAGAGTGCACTAGGAATTAGATAGTCTTGGGTCAGTTCATTAGAGGGCCTGATGATGACTCTAAGGAGTCGAAACATGTAGCCCTGAAGTAGTAGATAATAATAAAACTGTTGTGTTTTGACGGTCATTTATATGTCTTTATTGTCATTAGTAACACATCGGGATGTCTTGCATTAAGTAAACAGAAAAGTACCCTGATTACCCCAAACCAGCAGATGAAGAAGCTAACAAACGGAATATTCCTCTGATTATTTGTGTAGCCTCAAGTAATAAGATCAGTAACACAATATAGCCCATCAGAATTTACGTCAGTGTAGGTACTATTTGATAATCCAGAATATTCCATAATTTTGCTCCTTTTGTAAGTCAGATTAATGGAATGTTCCTGTAAATACATGGTTTGCACAGGGATGTGTCAAGATTACCTTTTACCCTTTCCTCTGTTCAGTGCAACAAAAGAACTGGACCTTCACACTGTAGAATGCAAGGATTGGTCAGACTTCTGTGCCCAGTTGGAAAAAAGGAACATCATACTCGCACCATTTTGCGGATCCATCCCTTGTGAAGATTACATTAAACAAGAGAGTGCCAGGTAAGAAGTCATATTGTCAATTCCGTGCATTTTTTTTATCTCAGAGCTGTCATTTTCAGTGGAAAGTCATGGAATTATCTGTTCCCTCATTCATAATGGGTATTTCAGAGATGAGTGGAGTGTAATTTTCAGATTTTGAAAGGACAGGTTGATCTAAATCTAGAAATTGATGGTTTCATTAATCTGCACTGAAATAAGACTAGGTTCTGGAATGAATGAAGTCTTTGTCCAAGGATAGAAGAAAATGGGAAGCAGCTTATCAAAAGCCATGTACTAAAACCAAAGAACTGGCAAGGCAGTTTGCTGTGTCTGTAGTAACTGGCTCCACCTGTGGATGCACTTCCCTGGTCTTGGCTTACTTAAGAAAGTCTAGGACTACATTTCTGATGTACAGGCACCCATAAGAATTTTACATTATTCCACCAGTGGGGAAACCTTCAGTCCAAGGGTTTCAAATCACAACAGGGCTAACCATTCTCCACATTCATTATGTAACCATCAAAATGAGAGTCTGCCAGATATTAGTTGTATTAAGTAATTTTTTTTTTTTAGGGAGGAATCAGAACCTGGTGCACCAGCAATGGGTGCAAAGAGTTTGTGCACCCCTTTTGTGCAGACTACAGCCATCCAAAGCACTGACAGATGTATCAATCCAACCTGCACCAACAAGCCACAGAGTTATACTCTGTTTGGGAGGAGTTATTGATTGTAGCAAATATTCTTTTAGATCTGTGTGAAGAGCGTCAGATTGCATTCATCTTGTAAAGATTACTGCAGTTCGGCACAAGGAATCTGGGAGAATATTTAAAGTAATATGTACATGGGAAGATATTTAAATATAGCATTTACCCAAATCTGAGTAGTGGTTTTTATTTTCTATTTAGCATATGAATATCAAGGCACATCAAGGAGCATACAACATTAACAGTTGTCACTCAGTATATTTAGGATACTTAAACTCAAAGAGGGTAAAACTAACATCATGGATAGGCAAACAAAATATGTATATACCGCTGTACTGGTAAAGCCAAACAGGAGATGAAATGGAAAACATAAGTAGTAGTGCATTTAGATAGGCACTAAGGAAACACTGTGAGGGTGTGAGCTGAATTAAACTCTTGCAGGGTATTGTGACAGATGAAACTTCAAGGTCTATGACTGGGAGTTTACTTCTGTGCTTGCTGCCTGCTGAGACTGCCCTGCTTGAGGAATCTGACTGCAGTATTCAGACTGCATAGTGCAAAACTGTGAGGTCAGTAATCAAAACAGTTCAGTTACAATAAAAATAATAATGACCCCATACAATTTTCAGTTTCAGTGTTTCACGGCAGAGATTCTAATGATGAAGTCCGTGAAAAAAGTGGATATAAAGGGACGTTCTTCTATACCCCATTTTCAAATACTCGCTATTTGTGTCTTGTAGGAGACCCTACTTATAAAAACAGGTAAAATAATTACTGTATGATAATTCATAATTTTTAAAGTAGACTAGGCAATAAATTATATTGTTTTTTGGACCGTGCATTTTCATAATTGAAGGAAAAACAGACCAACGAAATGCACAAATTAATTTTTCATTAATTAATTTATATTATTCGAATTACTCCGACACGTCTCAGCATTCCATAGTAAGCACACCGCCACATGTATACAGTACACAACAGCATCCTAGTATCCTAACAGATTACTACAATGGCTTGTAACTTGCAAGGACTTTAAACTCCCTGAGGATGGCTCCAATTAAGTAGCGGAAACATGTCTGAGTAATTCGAATAATATAAATTAATTAATGAAAAATTAATTTGTGCATTTCGTTGGTCTGTTTTTCCTTCAATAAATTATATATTCATGCTTTGCTTAATATTGTTGGGATGACTGAATACAGGAGAATATATGGGCAACAGCATGTGAAGGGGAAAGCAGAAATTCACAGAAACTTTTGTTTAGGAAACCTCATGGGAGCACTAGATGTTTAACAGTAATATTAAAACAGACCTTACAGGGGTATATTGTGAGTGTGAGGGATTCATTCAACAGATTCATAAGAGCAAAAAACAGCTTATGTAAATATGGTGATGGATATTATTCTATGACCAGCTGAACAATACTGCAGAGGTGCAATAATACTTCGGTGCACATAGTTGCCTTTGGTATGCCAATTTTGAACAACAGTTACCAACTGCTCAGTGACGGTTTACACCATGTAGTGTGACTGCACACTGCTTCAATTTAATAAAAGGAACAAAAGTCAACATATTTTTATTAATTTACTGAACAAGACAAATATGTACAAAGTTTAGTTGCAAAACAGGTGCATCCATATGAGCAGGTCCAACAACATAAGCGGGAGCAAGTGTGGTAAAAGTATGCGGATACGCACAAGAGGGCAGCTGTGCTATATTCATAAATGCTGAAGGGCAAGGTGTGACATTTTGAAATTGCCAGGGTAAGAACAGTATAAAAAAAAGTGAACTCTTTGCCATACAGGCCGTCCATGAACTTATGGAATTTTAAAACTACATACAGCTCAGTTATATCCTAGGTTTTCAATGAAACCCTATTGAAACATTATCTACAGAGCAGTTTTGCATGTAATTTCACAACAGAAACATTTCATTATATAAACTGCATGTTCATTTCTTGGATGATTTAATCATGATGGTTAAACTATCTGGGGAAAGACTGCAACTTGTTGCAAAACAGTTTGTCATATGCCCACATTTCACTAAGATCAGTGCAAGCATGATTAACAATGATGTTTTATATCATTGAAGGCGAAATGCATACTGTAACCGCATATTCCAGCCTCATTTTTGTTAAATTACTATGCTCACAAAACACTTGCAGCTTGTTTCATTCAGGTTTTTGCAATGGTGCCAATGACAATGGGATGTTACGTTGTGCCAACTGGTAACTATTTACCAGTCAAAATATGGTAATAATATCCCAGAAGACTTGAACCTTCAACTTTCAGGCTTCTGAATAACTTAAGGCCAGTAACTACAAAATTTACTCATCAATTAAACCACTTGTTTAATGTTTCTGCTCCACAAGGTAACAGTGTGTAAAAATACTGGGCTCCAAATGGCACATAATTCATCTTGCATTAACTGTTTCAATTCCCAGCTGACCTACCACAGCTAACATCTCCAGTGCCATTTGTCCCATCTTTACCAGTAAAATTTAAAAGACTTGTTTATAATTTACTAAGGCTACTTTATAAAATTTTAAACTTCAAGCAACCTGTGTTCACATATGCAAGTGAATGTACGAGGGAAATTCAATAAGTAAGTTACAAATCGTGATTTAAAAGAAACTAATGGTGATAATGACATACAAACAGCATTTATTTTTCAGTGTAATCTCCAAACAAATTTAAACACTTGTCCCACCGT
>Ga0209629_10004442_pt1 | contig 10375 bp, 5 predicted proteins | sample TergutCu122P5_FD_187286 | JGI IMG/M metagenome (GOLD analysis project Ga0209629, IMG submission 187286) | Cubitermes ugandensis P5 segment gut microbial communities from Kakamega Forest, Kenya - Cu122 P5 (SPAdes) (version 2) | ecosystem: Host-associated > Arthropoda: Insects > Digestive system >... | reverse complement strand
CCAATATCGTTTTCGGTGCAACTTCTTTCAAGGATAAGATGCCCTTTCTACGCCAATATTTATCTAATCCCATCGAAAGCGCATGATTCAAAAAATCATACCTGACGGCAAATTCGTCAAACATACGTTCTATCTGAACATGCTTCGGTGCATCGTTCGATTCGTTAGGAACTACCTTTTCCGCTTTGTAAGTCATTATTCGGATGATCAGTTAATGCTGCAAAAATAAAACAATTTTTTTTAATTTTAGTGTTCATCCCTATGGGATGTAAAAAATGAATCAGGGCCACTGCATCAAAATGTTATAGACAATTTGAATTATAAGGTGAAAATGTGCCTTATTGTGTTCCTGACGGAACAACAAATGCAAATTTCAATTCAAATAGTGAAAATTAGATGCGGTTGCCCTGAAAATTTGTCGGTTAATCATTCACGCTTATCCTTTAGTATGGGACGCTCATCCTCATAAAAAGTATTGAGCGTCCCCGTGAAAAGTATAAGTTTTCCGATCTCATCATCTTATTTCCGGAAATTGGGAAATTCTTAACGTAGTACAGCCATAAGGGATTAATGTTATTTCCTCTATAGGCATCAGTTGCGGAGTCACCTGATAACCGATAGAGTAATTCAACGGACCGGACATCTCATTATATAACTTCCAATGTGGTATCTCTCTTGCTTTCACTTTAATTTGGATTGGAGCATTTTCAAGATTCCAAAAATAAGAAGCTTTCAGTTTTCCGGTATCGACTGTTACTTTGAATCGCTCTTCGGTTTGACTCCGGTTAGGATCAGGAGAAACAATCCCGTAATTCCATTTATCGGGAGAAGTTACTTCATTGTAAGTATTACCGTAATGATATGTTTCGTTTTGAGCAAATTCTTTTTGCTTCCACTCTTCCTTCATCTGAAGACCATACACCAGCGGACCGCGTTCTACGGAAATAGAATTTTCATACCATTGATTTGTAAATACTTCCATGGGCAGAGTCAGTTCGATCCTGTCACCACTCTTCCATGTACGATGAAGTATAACTATTGTACCTCTTTCAGCTTGTTGCTCGATTTTTCCATTAACGGTAACAATCGCTTGTTTACACCATCCCGGAATTCGCAAATGTAACGGGAACATTATTTCAGATTTCTTTTTGTCTTCTATTTTTACCGTGATATATATTTTATCGTCCATAGGATAATTTGTATCTTCAGTAATTTTTACTTGACAGCCGTCAGCAACGTTTGCCGTTACTTCGGATGGTGAATAAACAAGCGCTGCCAATCCGTTATCGGGTGTGGCATACCACAAGTTTTGTGTGAATTTAGGCCAACCTTGATGCATATTGCAGGTGCAGCATGGATATCCCGTAAACAATCCGTAGCAAACATCTGTACCATCATGATTCACGCTAAAATTACGAATATGTCGTGTTATCATAACTTGGTTAGCTTGCTGAAAATACTGTTTTGTCATGAAATCATCAGAAATTTGAGTCGGTAATGCATTGAATGCAATTTTCTCCAAATGATCTGCCATCGAAAGGTCTCCGGTAATTTCGATCATTTTTTCGAGTGAGAACATCAATTCAACGACTGAACAAAGTTCTACCCCTTGTGTCGGATTGTTGCCGTGAAGAGCTTCGTCTCCGCCATACATACCTTGTGCCTGACCGTTAAATTTACGGATATCGGCAAGACCTTTCTTTACGGCATCAATATATTTATGTTCCGGATGATGTTGATAGTAAATCACAGGTTCCTTGATACCTTGAGCCAAATTAACACAGTGTATGGTTCCTAAAGTACTGAGCTTTTCACTGTTGAGCATCATTTCCGTGAAATTAAATCCCTGCGTATATAACAGGTTACCAAGTTCAAGTAGAAATGGCTCTCCGGTGATATTGTATAGCCAATACACCGCCTGCAGATTGTCGCATACACGGTATTCAGCCCAGAATGTACGAAATCCCAACGATTTTTCAGGTAATGTTTTTAACTGATATTTGAAATATTTCGTCATAAACGATATTACACGTTGATCATTGGTAGCCGAATAATACTGTTGCAGAATTTTCAGCATTACCATGCGTGGCCACCAATCGTCGCAATTATTTCGTTGAAGTCCGGGTTCATTAGGATAGTTTTTATCCGGTCCAAAATAACCATCTGCTTTTTGGCTATGCAACGTCCACTCGATCCAAGGTTTTACTTTTTCTTTCAACGTATTGTCGTCAAGAATATATGCCAAAGGCAATAATCCGTCAATCCAATAGGGACCTCTTTCCCATTGATCCCCATCGCCTCCCAGCCATCCATTGCGAGAACCGACAACTTGAGGGTAAAGAGCATCTAATTGTCCGGTAGCGCCTTTCTTTTGACGTTGAAGCATTTCCAACAACCAACCTTTGGCGTGAATACTACCTAAAGGTAATTCTATATAAGGTTTACGAATTAATGGATAACGGTTGTTGGAATAATTCGGATTATCGCTCCCCAAAATAATATTGGAAAAGAGATTCATTATAAAAACAGTAATAATTATTGAATATTTCATATTTACTATTATTGAACTTCGCTGTTAATTGTAAGGGTTTCAATTTTGTAAGGCAACCAAACCTGCATTTGTGCATTACCGCGATTACACCATGTGTAGTAAGGTATTGCTCTCAACAATTTATTACCGACTTCAACTTTTGTTCCGTCATTTGTAATATTTGTGCATTTGGCATCAATATCAAGAGCAACTATTTTTTCCGTCAAAACATTTCCGGCTTTGGTTGAAATACTTGCATCACGAGGAACTATCAAATTCCATACTTGCTCATTGTCGGGACCTTCAACGCAATATATAAGAGGACCTCTTTGATAAGCAAGTCTGTTACGGTTCGCCTTTACCTCTTCTCGGGCTTCAACTTTCATAACTTCCATAGGCATGACAAATTCAACTACATCACCGGGAGTCCAAGAGCGTTTCACGACAACATATCCGTTTTCTTCATAATACGGGACATGTTTTCCATTCACAGAAAGACTCCATGCAGAAGATTGAGGATTACAAAACCGGTAAAGATCTCCGGGTGAGGCTTCACCCTTTACCCATCCGGGTATCCTGATTCTTAAAGCAAATTCCTGTTTTCTTTTTTCAGGCTCAATAGTCATTTTTACGTTTCCATCCCATGGATAGTTAGTTTCAACCTGCATTTTTACTTTTTGGCTTTTCAGCGGTACAGTTGCTTTGCTACTGATGAAAAGGTTAACCCAAACGCTGTTGTCTGAATAACCGTAGATATAATCACCCAAAGAAGAAATCAAACGTGCAATATTTGAAGGACAACATGCGGTTCCGAACCACTCCTGCCTCACGGTTTGAGCATTAGATGATAGTGGATTGGGATAAAAAAACAAGTCTCCTTTTAAAGAAATACCATCTAAAGCCCCATTGTATAGAGTTTTTTCCAAGACGTCGATATATTTACTTTCGCCGGTGAGTTTAGCCAAACGTTGATTCCAAAATACCATGCCCACAGATGCACAGGTTTCGCAATATGCGCTCCCGTTAGGAAGATCAAAATCGGCAGTGAATCCTTCGTTACGCCTTGACTGTCCGATTCCGCCTGTCAAATACATATTGCGATGTACCAAGTCTTCCCAAAGATTTTTCAGGGTTTTTACATAGGTATTGTTTCCGGTTAATGCAGCTACATCAGCTACTGCTGTATAGTAGTACATAGCACGAACGGCATGTCCGGTAACTTTAGTTTGTTCTGTTAAAGGCTTTAAATCCTGACGATATTCAGGACTTTTCCATGTTCCGAATCCGTGTCCTCTTTCATTGATAAACCAGTCGGATAACTTAAGGTACTTTTCATTTTTGGTAATTTTGTAAAGTTTTACCAAAGCAATTTCTATTTCCTGATGACCCGGCACCCAATGCCTTTTCCCCGGACCAAACGTTGCATCTAAATGATCGGCGAAACGAATTCCGACATCCAACAACTTGCGTTTTCCAGTTGCTTTAAAATAAGCAATTCCTGCCTCTATCAGATGACCACCGCAGTAATCTTCGTGCTTGTCCATATCGGTCCATCTTGTTTCTGTGGGTGTCAGCGAATAATAAGTGTTTATATAGCCATCGGGTTGTTGGGCTTTTGAGATTTTGTCGATCCATTCATCGGCTTTTTGTTCCAATGTTTTATCAGCATTATTTCTCAACGAGTATGCAATAGCTTCCAGCGCTTTGTACACATCCGAATCGTCATAATAAATGCCTTCGAATTTTCCTTTACGAAGACCTGCAGCTACTTCAAAATTACGTATGCGGGGCGTAACTGATTCAGTTTGGTGGATACATACCGGTATTGTAACCGATTCTACCTTATCTGCTTGTGTTTTCCAGAATCCGTCAGTAATCGTTACTTCCGAAAAATCAACATTCTCATATTGTTGTAAAGAGGTTTGGGCTTGTACAGCCATCACAGCAATAAATAAAACTAAAATTAATATACGAATTTTCATCATGATATTTCTATTTTAAAACGATTCCCTATCCTCTTACTGAAATAGGGAATCGTTATTTAACATTGATTTTTATTTGTAATTCGGATTTTGCTCAAGCTTGGGGTTAGTGTCTATTGTAATTTGCGGAATGGGGTAAACACTTCGATAATCACCGTTTGGTTTATGTGATAACCAGCTTTTTTTGGTAAAATGTCCAAAACGTATCATATCCCTTCTTCGATAACCTTCCCAAGCAAATTCCCAGCCCAATTCGTCGTACATCCTTCCAAATTGGATAGGATCGGTATTCCCCGGATCAACAATCTTATAATTTTCGACATAACCATATTTGTATGAAGAATTCCCCTTTAATTGTTCATCAGTGACGGTTGCCAAATCCGGATGGTCTTTGAAAGCTCGTTGCCTTACTGCGGTTACTAAGGCTCCTGCACCCGGCTGACCAAGCCTCAATAAACATTCAGCTTTCATCATCAAAATTTGTGAATAACGGAAAACAGGAAAATCAGTATTTGAGTTTGAACTTTCTCCTTTTATTATCTGAAATTTAAACATCCGATAGCCTTCATCTTCTAAGGTATATTTACCGTCAGGAAGATCTTTTTTAAAATTAATCTGCTGACCTCTACGATCATAGATGCCCATAAGCGGTGTGACTCCGTCGGCGGCAAATTGAGGTCCCATAATCCAAGTGTCTTTTAAGCGCGTATCATTTGGATTGTAAGTATCAATAAATTGTGATACTCCCATTGCAGATCCGCTGCCCCAAGGGGTAGTTTCAATTTCAAATCGTTTTCTCAATTCGCCATGCCATGAAAACATATGGATAGAGTTTCCACCTGCCAAGGTCCTGTCAAAAGGAATAGTAAACAGGATTTCCGGCAAGTTTTCCACTCCGGTTTGCCTGAAAGCATCATTATAGTTTTCAGATAAACTGAATTTACCGCTGTTGATAATATCATTGCATTGTGTCATACATTCGTTCCATTTTGATTCCCCGGTATATACCTGTGCATTCAGATAGACATTAGCCAATAATGCTTTTGCAGCCCATCTGTTGAAACGACCATACATTATCCCGCCTTGTACATCGCTTAGTGTAGGAATAACAGTATTTAACTCTGAAACAATAAAATCAAATATTTCTTTTCTGGTACTTTTTCCGGTGAGTTCCAGTGATGGTTCAGTTATTAAAGGTGCATCACCAAAGTTATCGCATACCATCCAGTAATAAAATGCTCGAGCAGCCCGTAACTCGGCAAGACCGGCTTCCTTAGCTTCAGGAGATGGCGCCGGAACCTGTCCGGTCTCTATTTGATTGATAGCATTTGTACACATTAATATTCCCTGGTAAAAAGTATTCCACATATCTCTGATTGTGATATCTTCGGACATCCATGTATGGAGGTGCATTCTTCTGTACCTTCCGCCATCATCCCATCCTGAAGCATTTGCCGGCTGCACAATTGCGTCGGCGCTTGTTTCATTCGCCATATACCAGTGAGTATGAGAAATCATATTCCGCATATAACGATATGAAACTCCGACAACAGGAGCAAAACTTGCTGTAGTATAAGCATACGAACTTTGCGTAACCTGTGAATAGACTTTTTCTTTCAGATTGTTGTCGCAACTTGTATAGAAACACAAACAAACCGTAAAGATTAATAATTTATATAATGATTTCATATATTGTATTTTATAAAATTAAAAGCTTAATGAAACTCCTAAAGCAAAAGTCCTTGTAGAAGGATATCTGTTCTTATTGTCTACACCGGGATCCAATCCCGAAATACTAACTTCGGGATCAATGCCCTTATATCCGGTAAATACCGCCAAGTTGTTGACCGAGCCATATATTCTGGCGCTTTTGATCCATGGGCTGTTGAATTTGAAATTATATCCGAGTGTCAGGTAATCAATTTTCCAATAATCACCTTTTTCGATGTAATAACTCAAATAGTCTAATTCTTGATTATCTGCTAAGGGGACTTTTCCATATACCTTATCATATGCGCTGACAAAGAGATTTCCTCGTGAAAGCATTACCGGAGCTTCATATTGTAAACGAGCCATATTTAATATTTTGAATCCGAATGCACCTCTCATACTTAACATTAAGTCAAAGCTCTTATATGACACCGTATTGTTCCAGTTAAGGTAATATTTGGGGAGTCCGTTGCCCAACATCATTTTATCGTCAGCATTTTTATTGGCAATAGGTTTGGGTTTTCCATCTGCACCTTCGATAATCCAATGACCGTTATTATCAATATCAACGCTTTTCAAACCATAAAAATTACCAATGGGCTGTCCAACTTGCACCCTGTGTGTAGCTTGTTGTATAGGTTCCCCGGTATAACCCTGATCACTGTAACTGCCAAAAATAAATCTATCGTTTGAAAATGAAAGCAATTCGTTTTTGTTGGTAGAATAATTGGCAACAGAAGTCCATTTCCAATCTTTCGATCGGATAATCACACCGGTCAGCGATAGTTCCAACCCGATATTTTTCATCGAAGCGGCATTTGCCTCTATATTTGAAAACATAAACGGAGGCATCGGCACTGTATATCCCCATAATAAATCTGTTGATTTACGATAATAATAGTCAATATTGCCAAAAATGCGATTATCAGAGAAGCCAAAATCAAGACCGATATTAGTTTCCGCTTTCACTTCCCATTTTAAATCGGGATTATTATTATTGTTTGGTCTTATTATCTTTATCCATGCGCCTCCGTAATATACATAATCTCCAAGGTTGAGCTGATTTAATGACATGTACATATTTTGCGGTTCTGTGCCGGTCATTCCGTACCCTGCTCTTAATTTCAATGTATTAAGCCATGACAAATTTTCCATAAACTTTTCGCCTTTAATATTCCAAGCCGCAGAAATTGCGGGAAAAGTTCCCCACTTATTATTGGCTCCGAATTTTGTTGATCCCTCATATCTGACACTTGCAGCAAGCATATATTTACTCTTGTAATTATAGTTAAAACGACCAAAATATCCGATCAATTTACTTTCTTCCTGCAGCGAATATTCAGTAGCTCTTCCATCACTTAAAGCCTTACCTGCTCCCATATTATTGTATAAATATTCATCGGTCGGGAAATTAAAGTTTTGCATGTAGTAATTTTGATTGTTGTATTTCAACCAACTGTATCCTCCCAATAATGTGAACGTATGATCTTTTGCTACCATTTTATTGTACTGTGCGGTAAATTCCTGCATATCTTCCTCTGTACGGGTGGTTCCACGCGATGCATAGCCGTTACGACCTTCTCTGGCGTTTGAATAGTTATTATGTGTTTCATAATATCCACGGGTCTGATTATATATGTTAGAAGATACTAAATATTTTATTTCTAATCCGTTAATTGGTGCAAAAACAACATTTCCAAATGCTTTCAAACGGGTAGCTTGATTTTGTCCCTGAACTTCCCATAACAATGCCAACGGATTCATATAATCTGTTATACCTGTCAATTCATTCCATTTGCCATCGGCATCCTTTGGAGGAGTAGTAGGATTATAGGTCAACGCATTCCTGTACACATTATTATTATAACTGCCTCCATCGGAACCCGAAAAATAGGTTTGAGTGAAGCCTGACAGATTCCCGTTCAGCCTCAATTTTCCGTTAAACATTCGGTGTGTTATTTCAATTCTCGGGAAAAACATCTTGTTATCTGAACGTTTTATAATTCCATTGATACCACGGTATTCCAAACTGGCTACATAATTTGTAGTACGACTTCCTCCCTTTAGTTGGATACTGTAAACTTGCGTGAGAGGAGTTTGCATTACTTCATCAAGCCAGTTCATGGAAGCGCCATCATCTCTTGCCCCCGGTTTTCCTTGCTTTACTAATTCACGGTATTGCTCGGCGCTCATAAACGGAAGCCTTTTTACAATTTGCTGTGTAGACATAAAAGTATTCACATCCACCGAAGTCGGCATTTCTCCTTTTGCATTTTTTGTTGTAATCAAAATAACTCCGTTGGTGGCGCGAGTGCCGTAAATTGCGGCAGCCGACCCGTCTTTCAGTATATCGAATTGTTCAATATCCTGAGGCGCAACCGAGTTTAAATCACCGGGGATTCCATCTATCAACACCAATGGACCTCTATTTCCTCTCAGAGTAGTAACACCTCTCAATATAATTTGAGATGAGGATGTCGGGTTGGCGTCGGGCATTACGATTGTTAATCCCGGCACTTGTCCCCTGATCAATTGTGCAACATCGGTGGATGGGATTCCTTGAAGAAAATTCTCCGATTTAACAGTTGAAATAGAACTCGATACTTCTCCTTTCTTTTGGGTACCATATCCTATAACTACCACTTCATTTAAACGTTGAGTATCTTCATTCAATTTAACATTGATGTTTTTCAGGTTACCCACTTTAATTTCCTGCGTAATAAACCCCACATACGAAAACACCAAAACGGCATTTTCATCCGGTACGGTCAAATTGTAAGCGCCGTTAGCATCCGTTACGGTTCCTTGCGAAGCGCCTTTAACTGCTATACTTACTCCGGGAAGCGGTTCTCCTTTGGAGTCGGTTACGTTTCCGGTAATAGCTTTGCTTTGTCCGAAAACCGCAGTTGCGCAAAACAACATTAGAAAAGCAATCAGCGCTGAAGCGCTTTTCCTCATTTTTAACAGTTTGTTAACAACAGTTTTTTTCATTTATTTATATTTAAATTATTGAAAATAATAGATTAATTATGTAAAACAAGATTAAGTAATGCATCTGTCGATGCGTGCAAAACAGATAAAATAACAATCATTTCTCATAGGCAATAAAATTTTATAAGTTTAACATATATAATTATGAAGCCCCAAAGATAAATACTTTTTCAAAACAATGCAAATATTTGTAAAAAAATAATATTGATTACAAACTGCGGTTTTTTCAGAGGAAAAAATTCAGCTACAAATATACTAAAAAATCTTTTGGTAGCTGAAGTATTTCGTAAAACCTCCAAACCTCCAAATCTCCATTTTGGAGGTTTGGAGGTTTGGAGATTTGGAGGTTTTTGTATATTGGGCATACTTCTACACTAACAGGGTGCAAGTTTCGGGTCAGCGTGAAAACCCTGTGTTTAGAGAAAATGAATAACAAAAAAAGTTGTATGTGTAACCCTTATTTCCGGCAGTCCCCTTAGTAGCTAAGATGATACACCACAACACCTCCATCCCTTATTCGCTTATTTTTTGTATATTTGCAGAAGTTAATAATCAAAACAAAATTAATTATGGAAGTTCAATATAACAACCTTTACACACATTTCGTTTTTACAACGCAGGACAGAGTCCCCGCGATTACGGAAATTCATCGTGAACGTATAGAAAAATATATCACAGGCATTGTAAATAATCATCAATGTAAAATGTATGCCATTTATGCTAATCCCGATCATGTTCATATTTTAGTTTCCCGCAATCCGGAAATGAGTGAAAAGCAATTAGCTGATTTGATTGCAAAAGTCTCTGAAACATTTATTAACAAGAATAATTTGTGTAAATGCAGATTTTATTGGCAGACATCTTGTTCTGCTTTTTCGGTATCGAAAAAAGATATTGATAAAGTATGCAAGTATATATTAAATCAGCGAGAACATCATAAAAGGCAAACATCTGCTGAAGAATATGATCAATTTTTAAGATTTTATCAACAAAACTTTAGGAAAATAAGCGAATAAGGGGAGGGGGTGTTGTGGGGTATCATCTTAGCTACTAAGGGGACTGCCGGAAATAAGGGTTACACATACAACTTTTTTTGTTATTCATTTTCTCTAAACACAGGGTTTTCACGCTGACCCGAAACTTGCACCCTGTTAGTGTAGAA
>Ga0209629_10004441_pt1 | contig 10376 bp, 7 predicted proteins | sample TergutCu122P5_FD_187286 | JGI IMG/M metagenome (GOLD analysis project Ga0209629, IMG submission 187286) | Cubitermes ugandensis P5 segment gut microbial communities from Kakamega Forest, Kenya - Cu122 P5 (SPAdes) (version 2) | ecosystem: Host-associated > Arthropoda: Insects > Digestive system >... | reverse complement strand
TCGATCATATCCTGTGGAATTTCCAAAACGTCTTTCGGTTTCGCGCCAAGCGGATTCGGCTCCCAAAGATGATTCTTTTTCTTGCCGTTCCCGTACTGACTTGTTTCCGCCTGCGGATGAATCGGGTATTTCAATGTATGTTCGCTGTAAGGAATACGAATATCATCAATATTGAATGTGAATTTCTTTGTTTTGCGAAAGTGCAAAATACTTTCGTGACTTCGTCCCCAGTCTTTGCCGAGATTCGCTTTGTTTTTATAATGCCAAATCATCCATCGGCAGGACTTGAAAAATTTCGTCGCAGGATGTTTCAGGTCGGCTAAAATCTCGGAAAACCCGCATACGAAAAGCGTCCCGACCGGCTTCAAAACCCGTGCCACCTGTTCGATCCATTGCATGGAAAAGGCGATGTACTCTTCCTGACTTTCAAAATTATCCCAATCCGCCTTTTTAATATTGTAAGGCGGGTCGGCAAAAACCATGTCCACACTTTCCGAAGGGAACGACTTGAGCCATGCAATACTGTCCCCTTGCCACAATTGCCCATGATCGTGCCGGTAAAACAACAATGGTTTCGTATTATTCGCAAAGTCCGCTTCGATACGTTTTCCTTTGCGTATTTCCTCTCCAAAGAAAGTGGGCAATTCTTTGTTTCGTATCATTGTTATATCGCCATATTACCTGGCACACTACTTTTTCTTCTTCTTTTTCAATTCCTTCTCGCGCTGTTTTTTCGCTTTTGCCTTATCTTCGGAGCTTAATCGTTTTCCGGTCCCTTTTTTGGGGACGGCAACGCCGCCGAGGGGGTTGGACTGCAAACCTTTGGTAAGGTCACCCATTGCTTTCATCCGGTCGCGGATTCCCATGCCGGCCATCGATTTCATCATGTCGGCCATCGGTTGAAACGCTTTGATCAGTTCGTTGACCTGGTGCGGTTCCACGCCGGCACCTGCGGCAATGCGCCGGCGTCTCGACGTGTCGATGACTTTCGGGTTGCGACGCTCCTCGCGGGTCATCGAATCGATAATGCCGCCGACTTTTTTCATTTCGCCGTCGGCATCGACATTCATGGAACCCATCATTTTGCTCATCTGTCCCATGCCGGGGATGAGACCGAGCAACTTGCCGAACGATCCGAGACGGCTTGCCTGGGCCATTTGCTTGCGGAAGTCGTCAAGGGTGAACTCCCCTTTTTCGAGACGTTCCTGCTGGCGTTTGAGCTCTTCCTGATCGAGTTTTTGCTGAGCCTGTTCGATCAGGGTGAGCATGTCCCCCATGCCAAGAATCCGCCCGGCCATCCGGTCGGGGTGAAATTCCTCGAGGGCGTCAAGCGTTTCGCCGGTTCCGATGAATTTGATCGGCACGCCGGTCACTTTTTTGACCGACAACGCGGCACCGCCCCGGGCATCACCGTCCAGTTTCGTCAAAATGACGCCGTTCAGTTCCAGGGCGTCGTTGAACGCTTTGGCACTGTTGACGGCGTCCTGACCGGTCATCGCGTCGACGACGAAAAACAGGTAATCCGGGGAAATCCGTCTTTCCACCCGTTTCAACTGTTCCATCAGTTCGTCGTCAATGTGCAACCGGCCCGCTGTATCGAGAATCAGGACATCGACTTCAAGTTTTTTTGCTTTTTCGACCGCCGCCTGGCAAACGGCCACCGGGTCTTTCGTTTCACGGTCAACATGCACCGGCACGCCGATCGTGTTGCCGAGAATTTCGAGCTGGTCGATCGCCGCCGGACGCTGCAAGTCGGCGGCAACAAACATCGGCTTGATTTTCCGCTGTTGCAGCAGTTTGCCCAACTTGCCGCAAGTGGTCGTTTTCCCGGAACCTTGCAAACCGCATAACATAATTGTTGTCAACGGCTTGCGAATGTTCAGCGAATGGTCGACCGGCCCCATCAGGTTGATCAACTCTTCGTGAACGATTTTGACGACCTGTTCCGTCGGGTCGAGCAGTTTCATCACCCGTTCGCCGAGTGCCTGCTCCGAGACTTTCGCCATGAAATCACGAACGACGTTGAAACTGACGTCCGCCTCAAGAAGCGACTGCTGGACGAGCTTCAGGCCGTCACGCATATTCGCTTCGGTCAGTTTTCCTTTGCCGCGAAGGGTTCGGATCGCAGAAAACAGGCCATCGTGAAGTGATTCAAACATAAATCAACCGGAATAATTCAGCCAAGAATGCAAAAAACGAGCGTTTCCAGAAAGCTCCAGGCTCACCGGGAAACAACTCTACGATAATTAATTCAAAGTTCAGATGAGTTATTTTACCACAAAACCACCGTATGAAAAGGCGGGTGGAAATGGGGAATTGTTGTGCTATACGACACGACCAAAGTTAAATTTTGTGAATGGCAGGGGGGAGGGTATCAATCAAACCGATCGACCCGCACTCTCAGGATTCGCGGTTTGGAAGGCTCAAGTAACTTATTGTCGGGAGATGCCGGAACAGAGGCACGCCAATTCGCTCCGCTCTCGTCGCCGTTCAAACGAAGTTCCGGCACAAAACGTCCCTCTTCAAATCGTCCCATGTCAATGGAAAGGATTTGCGTATTGCGCGGACCGGAAACTCTGGAGCCGAAGCCGATCTCGAACCCCTGGCCGATGAGATAGAATTCCCCGGCGTTTTCTTCACTTTGGATGATGAGAGCCGCCGGTTTGGCATTCTGCGGCAAATGGTCGCCATGATACTTAACGATGACATTCCAATCTCCCAGCGCGACGACTTCTTCCTCGCGGTGTTGCTCTTGCTTTTCCTGTTCATACACGGCCGTCATGCGCGGGGTTCCCTGGGCCGCCGCGATCAACGGCATGGCCTGTTTCAAGAGGGCATAGGCATCAACAAGAGGGTGGTCTTCCGGCATACTTTCAATACCGAATGGGGCAAAACACAAACCATGGTGTTTGCCGAACACCCAATAAGCACGGCCTGCCGCATCTTCCCCCCGATGGGCTTCGGGGACCAAAAGCGGGCTTCCGTTCCGGGAGTATTCTTCGCAGACCCCCTTAAAATCGGGAAGGTAAATGTCGGGAGCGTAGATGTCGACTCCGGGGGCGGCGGCTCGCCAAACGTCAAGGACGTGCGCCACGGGGCCGCCGCTGGGATAAGTCCCGCTGGCGGGCTGATCAGCCAACCAGGCATTGACGTACATCGGCAACGGATACTCCGCTTTGCCCGATTGAATGACGTGTTGGACGTACAGGGCATAATACCATGTCGAGAATATTTCCGCAGCGGCACGGGAATCGCCAAAGACTTCATTCCAGGAACCAGAAGTTGCAAAACCGCTCTTTTCCCAGCGTTTCAGCATCTCCGGGTGGAGGTGTTCCTTGTTGCGCACGAGAAAGTCCATCAGTTGTTTCGGCACGTTTTCGGCAAACAGGCGGTCCGCCTCCCCGGACATGTCGCGCAGTTCCGGTTTGATCCCGATCTCGTTCTCGACCTGGACCATGATGACCGTGTTTTCCCCGGAATCCACGTCGCGGATACGTCGCATGAGGGCGGCAAACGCTCTGGCATCGGCATCCCGGTTGGATTCGCTCAACGTGGAAAGAATATCCTTGGTGTTACGGTTACTTGATCCCTTGGCCCGGGGGAATCGCACCGTATCTTTCTTCACCCATGCGGGGGCGTAACTCGAAACGCCGTTTTTCCAGCTTCCAAACCACAGGAACACCAGTTTCATGTCGTTTTCACGTGCTTGCCGGATCAATCCGTCCACAAGGGTGTCATCAAATTTTCCTTCTTCCGGCTCGAATTGCTCCCAGGAAATCGGCAACAACACGGTATTCAAGTTCAACTGCCGCAGTTTCGGCCAGACCTTTTTCATGTATTCCAGGTTGGAGGAACTGGAGTTGTGCAATTCCCCGGCAATCATGAGGTACGGCTTGCCGTGAACAATCAACCGCGTCGCGTCACCCTGTTTTTCAAGATGAGGAATCGCGTCGGCAGCACGTGCCACCAAGCCGAAAACAGAAATCAATATCAACGAAAGGACACAGGGTGGAATATTTTGCTGTTTATACATCGTACACAAATCCCCAAGGTGGAAAGTCGGGATATAAAGATAATAATAATCCAAATTTTCATGAAATTTTAACAAAAAGCGGGAATTTGGGAAAGTGGGACGAATCAATACCCCGATTTTGGCCATTTTTTTCATGGTTTGGAAAATGAATGGAGTTATAATGAACTAAAACACTTGAGAAATTTGTATTTTTTTAGATAATTCAAGAAATATCGGTCTTTTATTTGCGTAATAGCATGATTGACTTTGCTTCCCATAAAGATTATTGTAACACGAAGGTGGTTCGGACATGCTTGAAATCAAAAATCTGAAGAAGTCATACACGGAGCCGGATGGGGGCGAGTTGCCCATACTTGATATTCCGACCTGGAAAGTCGAAGCGGGCGAGCAGGTGGTGTTGGTCGGGGCAAGCGGTTGCGGCAAAACGACGCTTTTGCACATCATCGCCGGAATTTTGCGTCCGACTTCGGGGCATGTCCTTATCGATGGTTGGGACACCCCGGTGCTCACCGAAGCGGAACGGGACGTGTTTCGTGCCCGGAGGATAGGGTACGTGTTTCAAACGTTCAACCTGTTGCAAGGGTTTTCGGCACTTGAAAACGTGCTGATCGGGATGACGTTTGCAGGAGGCCGGCATGACAAAAATCGGGCGAAAAACCTGCTCGACCGCGTCGGACTCGGTCATCGTTTGCATCACAAGCCGGCGCAATTGTCGGTCGGGGAACAGCAGCGAGTTTCGGTTGCCCGGGCACTTGCCAACTCGCCGAAACTGGTGCTTGCCGACGAGCCGACCGCCAACGTGGACGTTGGGAACCAGCAACAGGTCATCGACATGTTGCGAGGAACCTGCCAGGAGGAAGACGTTGCCCTGATCCTGGTGACGCATGCCCCGGAAGTGGCAAAACAGTTTCAGCGGGTCGACCAACTCGCCGAAGTCAACCGCGTTCTGCAAAACCGCGTCAAACCCGTCGCCGTGACATCCACAAATTGAGGGACAACATGCCGCTTTGGAAAATCGCACTTCGCAGTATTCAACACCGGGCACTTTCGTCCGGGCTGACCGCGTTTTCAATGTCGCTCGGGGTCGCATTGGTGGTTGCCGTGATCGTCATTCACGGTGTCATCGCCGACTCGTTCAACCGAAGCGCCCAGGGTTACGATTTCATCGTCGCCCCCAAAGGGAACGCGCTCGATGTTGTCTTCAGCACGGTGTTTTACCGGAAACCGCCGGTCGGAACCGTGCCTGCAAAATATCTCGACGAATTGCAATTCGGGAAATACGCCGACAGGGTCGATACGGCAATTCCGATTGCGATCGGGCATCATTACAACTTGTGTCCCGTCATTGGAACAACATCCGATTTCTTCGACCTTGAGTACATGAACGGGCGGACGTACCGATTCGAAAAAGGGGGTAACTTCGACCGCGATGACGTTTACACGGCCATCGTCGGCTCAAAAGCGCAACTGACCGCCAGCCTGAAAATCGGCGACACGTTCCGCCCTTCGGAAGTCAACATTGATTCAAAAGAAAAAAGCGGCGACAATGATCATCAACCGTTCAAAGTCGTCGGAATCCTCCAGCCGACCGGAACGGCCGTCGATACGGCGATTTTCGTCAACATCGACGGTTTTGAGTGCATTCACGGCGTGATGCCCGAACAAGAAAAAGGGGACAGGGGGCAGGGGACAGGGGGCAGGGAGAATCATGCCGACCACGCGGAGGACGATCATGATCACGCCGGTGAAAACGCGCATGATCACAAACCGGTCGCTTATTCGGCGATTCTGGTCAAGGCGAAACAGCGGCAGTCGGCGTCGACACTCGACAAAAAAGCGGTGACCGAAAGTGGCGAGGAAATCAAGGCGGAGGAACTCAACCGGACCCGCATCGACATCGGGGCAATGGCTCTTCCGGCGGAAATCGACAAAAATGTCGACGTGCAGGCGGTCTTGCCCGCGAAAGAAATCACGGCATTGCTCGAAACGCTCGTCGGCGACATTCAACTCGTGTTGATCATGCTTGCCTGTCTCGTCATCGTCGTCGCCGGGATCGGCATGATGGTCAGCATTTATAACACGATGAACGAACGTCGTCAGGAGATCGCCGTGATGCGGGCACTCGGAGCCCGGCGTTTCACCGTCATGGCGATCATTCTGCTCGAATCGATGATTCTGTCGCTGGCGGGCGGCCTGCTCGGCGTGATCATCGGGCATTGCATGATTCAGTTGCTCGGCCCCTGGATTTCGAGTTACTCCGGGATCGTTTTGTATGCTTGGCACTTTGAGCCGATGGAACTGATCCTCATTCCGGGGCTGGTTGCGTTGTCTTCGGTGATCGGTTATCTTCCCGCCGTCGTCGCTTACCGGCAAGACGTTGCCACATCCCTGAAGCCGTAAGGAAAGCGTGTGAGAATAACCTGATCCATTTTTTATGAGCCGCTGATTGACATGGATGAAACACGGATTTTTTATATGATCCGTGAACATCCGAGTTAATCCGTGGCTAAAAACAAAATCACTGATGATTTCGCGAGTCCTAACGCTGAGGTGTCGTTCATGTTTCTCAACAAAAAAGAATTCGACAAGGAATTGACCGGTGTCGGTTACAAAGGGCTTCGAAGCCGGGTCGGACTTCGCGGTTACCGGGCCATCAACACGCTCGCTCTGGTTTCCATCGCACTTGGTCTGGTCGGCGTGACCACGTTTTTTGTCTGGCAGTTCGTGTTTCTTTCGCTGCTGGCCGCCGGACTTGGCACCTGGGCACTCCTGAGTTATCTTAATTCGCCGGAAGAAGTCACCGGATATTATCTTGCCGTCAGTGGAATCGTGATTTCGCTGGTGATCGGAACCGCCGGTGCCGGCTGGTTCGCCTGGAATTATTACCATTCCGTCCCGAAAGGGTATCTTGTCGTCGATTTCGCCGACATGGCACTCGACAAAACGACGCGAAAACTCCCGGAAAACATCGTGGCATTGGGACGCGAACGAAAAAAAGTGTTCATCAAGGGTTACATGTATCAGGGGGGGCAGCAGCGGAGTAATCTTCGCAATTTCATGATGGTGCGCACCGTCGAACATTGCAAGTTTTGCTCGCCGCACACCAACCCGACGGACATGATTGAAGTCGTGTTGGCCAACGACATGAAAATCAATCTCCGCACAACGCCGATCCGCGTCGGCGGCACGTTATACGTCAATGAAAATTTCGCTTACGGCGAACTCCCGTACTTCATCGTCGCCGACGTGATCAAATAGAATTCAAAACGAGCGTCGATCTTCGATCAACTCGCATCTTTTTTGAAAGGATTGTCATGAAATATTGCCCATTGCTCGTCGTTTGTTTGTCATTTCTTTTGTCGTCTTTTTCGGCGGCGGATAATAAGAATCCCCCGGCACAAAACGCCCCAAAGGAAACGGCGGCACCATCCGACGATGCGGGACCGTATCTCACGGACACTTCGAAGACGCCGCAGGTCGCGAAAGGGGAAAAGGGGGAAAAGCCGGTCGTCGATTTTGAAAAACTCAAAAACGCCGATCTTGCCAAAGAGCCGTGGTTGGTCGAAAGTGCCGCATTGCCGCCGAACCATCCGGCATTTCAGCGTCCGCAAATGATTTGGGCCGATTCATGGTTTTTGAACGACGCCCCGGAAATCGAAATCGAAAAATGGGTCACCGGGCCGCCGAAAGACCTTGCCGGCAAATTCGTGCTTGTCGAGGTTTGGGCGACATGGTGCCCGCCATGCCGGAAGTCATTGCCGCTGCTCAACTTTTATCACGAAAAATACGGCGACGATCTCGTGGTCATTGCGATTTGCGAAACTGACGAAGACGCGATCAAAGCCATGCAGGGACCGCTTGCGCTCAAAGACGTCAAGTTTCATCTGGCCGTCGACACCGGGCGACGATTCGCAAACAAACTCGGTGTTTACGGCATCCCGCACGCGGTGATTCTTGAGCCGCAGTTCGGAGCCGTCGTTTGGGAGGGAATGCCGACACAGCCCGGCCATGAGCTTTCGGACAAAAAAATCGAAAAGATACTTGCCGTGCGCAAACAGCTTGCGGAAGCCGGTCAACTGCCGAAAGAATCACCGGTGAAAATCCATGTTGCCCCTCCGTCCGCCAAGCCGGAACAAAAAACGTCCCGTGCTATAGCATGGTAAAAATCGTCCGTTCGTGTTTTGGCACCAAAAGGGGACAGGCTGCAGTTGTCAGGGTGCAGGGATTTGACGAAACAAACAAAGAGTCGGAAGTGTAACGCAGCGCAACTTCCGGGTTTTCATCAGCACAATACCCGGAAGTTGCGCTATACTTCCGGCTCTTTCCGCCTCGTTCCCGGCTGCCATTCATAAAATTAAGTTTGGCGAGGTCGTGGAATGAAACAACAATAAAGGAATATGTGATGTTAAGTGAATTGGCCGGCAAGCCTGCTCCGCGAAATCTGCTGATCGACCCGGAACGACTGGAACGGGATTACTTCGACAAAACGCCCGACATGAGCGTCGCGGTGCAACGGGTCGTCTTCGGCACGAGCGGTCATCGTGGCACGCCGCTTGATGCGTCGCTGACCGAATCGCACATCCTCGCAATCGTGCAGGCCATTTGCAAATACCGGCAATCGAAAGGGTACACCGGCCCGCTCTTTTTGGGAAAAGACACGCACGCCGTTTCCAATGTTTCGCAAAAAACGGCACTTGAAGTTCTTGCGGCCAACAATGTTACGGTTATTTTTCAGGAAAACGACGGTTTTACGCCGACGCCTGTCGTTTCACATGCCATTCTGACGCACAACAAGGAAAAAACATCGCAATTTGCGGACGGCATCGTCATCACACCGTCACACAACCCGCCGGCGGACGGCGGAATCAAATACAATCCGCCGCACGGGGGGCCGGCGGACACCGATGTTACCAACGTGATTCAAAATCGTGCCAACGAAATTCTGGAAGCGAAATGCAAAAGCGTCAAACGAATGCCATATCGCAAGGCACTGGCCGCTTCGACAACCTATCCGACCGACCTGATGACGCCGTACATTGCGGACTTGAAAAACATCATCGATCTTGACGTGATTGCAAAATCGAAAATCCGGCTCGGCGTCGACCCGCTTGGCGGGGCCGGTTACGCTTATTGGACGCCGATTGCCGAACGATACGGTCTCGACATCACCGTTGTCAATCCGAATGTCGACCCGGCGTTTTCGTTCATGACGATCGATCACGACGGCAAAATCCGCATGGATTGTTCCAGTCCGTATGCGATGGCCAAACTCGTTTCACTTGCCGACAAGTTTGATCTTGCGTTCGCAAACGACCCCGACGCGGACCGGCATGGAATCGTGACGCCGTCGGTCGGCTTGATGAACCCGAACCATTATTTGGCCGTTGCCGTCGATTATCTTTGCCGGAACCGCGAACGCTGGTCGAAAACCGTCGGCATCGGCAAGACGCTCGTGTCGAGTTCGATGATCGATCGCGTCGTCAACGCCCTGGGACGCCGGCTGGTCGAAGTGCCGGTCGGATTCAAATGGTTCGTCGACGGTCTGTTTCACGGAACCATCGGTTTCGGCGGCGAAGAAAGTGCCGGTGCCGGCTTTTTGCGACTTGACGGCTCCGTCTGGACGACCGACAAAGACGGGATCATCCTTAACCTTCTTGCGGCTGAAATTCTCGCCAAAACGCAAAAAGACCCCGGAATGCACTACCAAACGCTCGAAGACCGGTTCGGTCGTTCGTTCTACACACGGGTCGACCAGTCGGCAACGCCGGAGCAAAAAATGGCGTTCAAAAATCTGACGCCGGAAAAAGTGACCGCCACGACGCTTGCCGACGAACCGATTGTCGCCAAACTGACCAAAGCGTCGGGAAACAACGCCCCGATCGGCGGTCTCAAAGTCGTCAGCGAAAACGGCTGGTTTGCCGCACGACCTTCCGGCACGGAAAATATTTACAAAATTTACGCCGAATCGTTCCAAAGTGCGGAACATCTTGACCGGATTCTCGACGAAGCCCGCACGATTGTGACAAATGCCCTCTTTTAGCGGTCGAAATGTACGAATTTCCTTTTTGCCGTAAAAATGATGAAATTCAAAATTTTTTCTGGCAATGAGAGGTTCGATGATTAAAATGGTAAAAATGTCAGTTTGCGCAAAAAATGCAGGGTAAAACAGAAAATCTCGTACAACAATCTGATATTTTTGGGGAGTGGAAAACGTGTCAAAACCAGACGAATCGCTTTTTGATGAAAATCTTTTTTCTGACGAGAATTCCGGCATAAATATGGAATCCGGCGACTTGTCGTCTGTTTTTGGGGAAAGCGGGATGTCCGAAGAACTTGTCGCGGG
>Ga0209629_10004440_pt1 | contig 10376 bp, 5 predicted proteins | sample TergutCu122P5_FD_187286 | JGI IMG/M metagenome (GOLD analysis project Ga0209629, IMG submission 187286) | Cubitermes ugandensis P5 segment gut microbial communities from Kakamega Forest, Kenya - Cu122 P5 (SPAdes) (version 2) | ecosystem: Host-associated > Arthropoda: Insects > Digestive system >... | reverse complement strand
GATATTCTCATTTGAAGGAGGAGGCTCTGGATCGCACTATGTGGAGGCATCGTTTTGGAGGAGGCTTTGGACCTGTCGTCAGACAGAATACTGAATGAATGAATGAATGAATCGTTAACACGAAAAAAAAAAAGTTAAAAATTTTTGGCAGAAGCACAAGAAGTTCGATGGACTATATTCCGGAAAAGAATATCTTCCTTCGTATCATATCGTAGGGCCTGTGGATATATACGAACGACTTAATTTGAAAGGACACCATTCCAGTTTGTTCTTCGGGAGATTTCGACTTCAAATTTAGACACAGGAAATTCCTACCTCGACTTCTTCTCTTGGTGTACCTTAGTTCTTCCACGCAAATGTCGGCATAGTTTCTAAACTGCGAACACGAATGTTTCCCTCCAAAATCTGTCACTTTCACTATCCACTAATCATTCTATTATGTACGGTTTCTGGTCTGATGTACTAATAATTTATTTAAACCAAACATGTAGGTGGCACAAAAGTCCCTTAGTACTTGAAGATTAAAAACTGAAATGCATTGTCAACTGACTTTTTTATCCACCCTGCGTAGGGCTAAGGTTACGTATATATTCATACTGATAATAAGAAAGGGGCTAAAATAGAAAACATTTAAGGTATATAGAAAGGTTTCTGTGAAGTATTACGAAAGCTGACAAGCCGCCCAGGCAAGCTGTGGAGAGTCGAAAAAAACACAGGTAATGTGCATATCAACGTAACAATGTGGCGCGTTCGCATAAACATTTTGTCTTAGAAAATCAGTATTACGTATTCTGAGTAGTCTGTAGCCTTAGTTGTCTACCATACAAAGTGCATGCTCCCTATTTGAATATTATCCCATAAACAGCATGCTTTTCAGAAAAAAAAGTTAGTGAACATAAAATATTTGTTTTGATTTTCTCCACAAATTTTGTCCGAAACATTTCTCATTCTAAGAAGAAATAAGCGAGATGTGATCATAAATGTTTATTGGTGTTTATGTAAAGCACCCGCTGTTCTTTACACATTTGAATAAAACTTGAATTTTCTCGACAGATTTTCGGAAAATACTCATATCAAATACTATGAAAATTTTCTAATGACAGCCGAACTGTTGTAATGCAAACGGATGGACGTACGGACAGCCAGAGTTGACGAAGCTAGTAATTGCTATTCGAAATAATGCGAACACACCTAATACAAATAGAAAATACGAGGGTATAAGATACAACGAATTAAAGTTTCACTTGAATTTGATTTTCTTTTAATTGCAAATCAATGAAGATGTCGTCAGAGTGCAATTTTTTTTTAGGTAAACTGGTGTCAAAAGTCGTGATGCAAAACGCCTGTAGAAGCAAAACTTTAGAACTGAAAACTGTATTTGACTGTTATGTTTACTTGCAGAGTAGACAAGGCCGTGATATATAGCCCCCTTCTTTATATGTTTCCCGTCAGAAATTCTGGTTCCCTCGTGGTATGCTGCGACACCTACTTTCATACCAAGACGCTACTGACTTATTCGTAGCAGCTAGAAGGTAGTACGTCTTCACTTTCACTGAGACCATGCTGCATTCTCAGCTGATGAGTCCCCTGCACACGATTCGGATATTGCTGCCACCAATTTCACTCTTATATTAAAGTCTGTCGCTTCACAACCTTTCGTTTTAGTTTAGACATGTGTTTCGGACCACTGTTTTCAGTTAATTTGATTCCCTCGTTAAGCACTTTAAGTAGCACTTCCTTGTCTCCTGTCATTTTCCGTTTTTATCCAGTTCTGCGAAACGTATCAGACATCCTCAGTTTTTGCGCGTACATTGCAGCAGTAGGTATATTTTTACTTGTGGTAGGGCTGTAATGTCACCCGAAACCAGGCTTAGAGCTTGTGGATTACTGTAGCCTTGTGTCTGCTTTGTACACTTTTCACATTTGCATGTTGTGTCTGTTGTTAGTAAAGTTTATGTGTGTCAAGTGAAGAAACATGCAACATACTTAAGTTACGTGTGTTACGAACGGATGCCCTTTGTCTAGCAAACACTTATTCATAAGCCTTTGGCCTTCTGAACTACTGCTTGACCAATTCCGGTGATTTTCAGCAAACTAAGTCGCGCGGTAGAATATCCACTGTTCTATTCACAACTTCTTCCCTCTTACATTAAATTGGAACTGTATCCCCCATTTCGAAATTAACATAAACATTTGTCTCTACAAAGACATCGCTCTTTTTCGAAGGTTTTCGCATTATGACACTGCAAAGGTTTTCGGAAAAAGCAGCGGTCTTAGACTAGTTCAATGCTGACGTCAGGCTTATGCAGCGTCTTAAAATGAAAACTTTGTACTCTGCAATATGTCTGAGTTATGGCATGGTCATATCTAGGATTATTTAGTAAGTTTTACGCCCAAAATGAAAAATTTCAGTTAAGAACACAGGTAATCAATGCAAAATACAGACAGGTGACGTCTATATGTTATGCATTTGCAGCCTATTGTATGTTCTTGGTACCTTTGCAGTTGAGAATGAAACCCGGTGTTATGAAGAGCTGGGTTGCCTAAATGTCACACGAGAATGGTATCACCTTATATACCGCCCATTCAATGTCTTCCCACTGCCAAGGCAAGTCATTGATACAAGATTTGTACTCTACACAAGGAAAAATCCCACAGAAGTAAGTAATATTCTATGTCATGAAGCTTATTAAATCTGCATTGAATCTATTCTCTCAGAATTCCATTATGTCCACTCTTCAATTCAATTTATTCAATCCACATTGTCATATGTGTGACAATGGAAATGTCAGACTCTGTTTACAATCCATATCAAGTCTCTAAGACATAAACTCAGTTTACAATCCATATCTAGACTCTAAAACTCACAATACCTAAATACAATACAATAGAATAAAATACAATACACTGCCCTAATATTAATATTAATTAAAATGGAAAAGTATGACCAATGATAGCACTCATACTTTTACAATCCACCTAAGAAAAGAATGACATAAATTCATCCACTTAATAAAAGCAAGATACAACAGAAAGGATTTTAATTCTTTTTTGAAGGACTCAAATTTGTCCTGTCTTTTTAAATGAACTGGCACTTTGTTGTACAGTCTGATTCCCATATTCACCGCACTTTAGACTCTGTGGCAGAAATGTACATGTAAATATAGTTTCTTCGCATGTTACTATTATGAAGACATACCTTTAGATCCATTGAGCCTTTGTACTTTTTAATGGAACATATCACTTTGAGTACATATGGAGAAGCCACTGTGAGTATTTTGTAGTCCTTATATATCTGTCTACATGACATACATTTGCTGACACCACTAATTATTCAAATGACATTTTTTTAAAATTTAAGTATGTTTTTACTCTCATTATCCCCACCCAAAAAAAATTATACCATATTTCAGACATGACTGAAAATTTGTATAATAAGTACTTCTTATCATACAAGGACTCGTACTTCCTTTAATAATTTAATAATATAAGATACTTAACTCAGTTTTGAAATTAATGATCATACTTTTCAGCCACTGAAAATGTTGCTTTCCCAAATAAATGATCCAGTTACATTGATAGAAGTAGAGGGAGATGAGGTTGTTAACATGATTACATGGTGCAAACCATGATGGAGTAAACAGAATTTACCAAGGCCTCCTCTACTTTAAAAATGTAATGCAGTTTTACAATACGCACATAAATGGATTTACATTTATGCCGACAACAAAAGTATGGCCTTATCTGCACCATTTTTCATGAATCTTGCAAATGTCCAACAGCATTAAATGTAGATATAATATAAAATAGTAAGCCGAAACATATAAAGGATAAACTGTTTATTTAATATTCAGTATTTACTGATGTTCCATTAGATGACTTAATTGATATTATGTTTTCTATTTGTCAGATAAGTGCCATGTTTATGTTTGTATCAACTCCATAAAGGTTGTCCTGTGCTTAATTTTAAACACCAGGTCAAGAAGGCATACGGATGAGGAGACGTATAGCTCCACACCAACTCCTTGTCTTGGATAAAGCTGCCAGAACGTGAAGCTGACTACTCACCTGAAACTAGTGCCAAACGTTAAAAATAAGTGGAAAATTATCTGTTCCTTATACATAGTAAGAGGTGTATGATACAGGATGAAATAGGACTCAGATTTTGTAGTTGCCTGTCTGTCTCTTGCCTGAGAGGTCCAGGTGCAATCCTAGGTCATTCCATGTGGGAAAATTGGCATTTATAGTGACACTGTAGCAGGGTTTTATCCCAATACTTCAGTATTTCCCTATCAGTATTAATACACTAAAGTTGTATACTCACATTCTTTCATCTACCATCAACGCTATATAATATTATACTTGTACATTTACAGCATTGTTAACCCTTATCCTATTAATGCGGAGAACATGGTGAGCTCCTAATAATGCCAGCAAATGGCAGATGGGATTTAATTCGGCGTTTAAAGGGTTAAAGAGAACCAATTTCTCTGTGTAAATGCTGTTCCTTGGTATGGCACGATTAACAATTTTAAACGTTACAGAATCTCAGAGCTAAATTAAGCAAAGCATTTAATTTGCAAAATACAGTGAGAGAGGCAGTCTAAATGTGAAGCTTAACACACACTTATATATTGTGCTAAGGTGCAGCTTTACCCTCACATTCTCAGTCCACATGTACAACATGAAGTTATCCTTAGTTTTAAGGTATGGTGTTGAGTTTGTTAGGGCAGCACATTCTTGCGTTATATTACAAAACTGATAACTCTATTATCTTCAGGGAATATTGTCCTGCTCCAAGAAACAAGACTTTGTCAGCATCCAGTTCATTTTCCATTATTTTTAAACACAATTGTGTTTTAGTCACATTTTTCAATTAATTAGCAACATAATGTGGTTTATTGTACTTAGTATCAAAATATCAGTAATATTGTTTTTCGTGACAGGGACAAGTACTGAGGGTGCAGAATGATCATACAATACGGAAATCTAACTTTGATCCGAAGAAAGAAACCAAAGTCTTAATTCATGGATTTATTGACACACCACTCAGTAATTGGGTCAAGGTAAATATGTAGTTAAGATTACCCTTTTGAAATAACAGTATCTATTGCTTACAAAAGGAAATGATACAACTTGTTGTATCCACAGAAATAAAATATACATACAGTGTGCAAATGACTAACTACATTGAGCATATTTATAATAATTCAAAGTGCAAGAAAATTCTAATTGAAAATACTGAAGCTGAGCATATTTAATCTGAATTCATTGGTATGAAATGAATTTGATCTTGACTTCTCTGTTTTGTGAAGCATAATTGCAATAATTTCTTTCAGTTCTCTTTTTAAACCACTACTTTACAGGGGGTCTCATAAATAGAGTTTACTGGCAGCAGTACCATTTCCTTATTTATTTATTTAATTTATTTATTATGTTACATATACATATATTACATAATTAAAGTAACTATGTCTGTTACTTGTTGAAGAATGCGGTAAAATTAAATATTTGTCATGTTAATATACATCTGCCATGTCCATGAGAAGATTCTATGGGAACTGCTGTAACAAACCACCTGAATGTGTATCTGCATAATGTTGATTGGTTAACTTATAGGCATTAATGACATATTAAGTGAAGAATTTGTGTAATGTCAAGTAACTTGTTGGGGATATTTTGTGTGATTAGATATGAATGAAATAGAGAAAATTACATTTCATGTGCTGTTTTATATTTGTGTGAAACTTCACTTCTTATCTCAAGAAAAAACATAGATTTGGGTTGTTGTAGAACAAAATGCTGAGGAAGATATTTGGACACAAAAAAGCGGACGTAAGAGATATATGGAGAAAATTAAATGGGGAACTCTGTAATTTATACTGTTCATCAAATATTTCAGATCAGATCAAAGTAGGTGTGTTGAGACAGATATGTAATGTGCATGGAAGAGATGAAAAATGTGCACATAATTTAAATATGAATACCTGAATGGAACGGATACTGGGAGACATATGTGTAGATGAAAAGATAATATTAAAATTTGTGTGAGGATGTGGAATAGATACATCTGTGTAAGGATCTGGACCAATGGTAATAGCTTGTCTATGAAATGATAAACCATAAATTTCATGGAGTTGGAGTTCTGACTACCAGTTTAATGAATCTGGGGTTCTGAAGAAGGAATCTATTCAGTAGAGTTAGTTACTTGGTAGGTGAAACTTAACTAGTTTTTCACATAGGAGGTTCTTGTAATGCCATAATCATGGCCTTCCTGAAGGTACTCTCCTGTAATCTAACAACTGTCTGAGAAAAATAATAAACTAACTATCCAAAATAGAATAATTTTTATCCTATTTTGGATAGTTAGTTCCTATCCCAACATCAGAAACCTTTACCTGCAGAATGTGGTAGAATGGTTTGGTCATAATTAGAGCACTATTCTAAAGAAATAATTTTTTTTTTCTTGTAGGAGATGCGAAAAGAACTTATTAAACATGCAGACTGGAACATTGTGGTAGTAGACTGGGCTGGTGGCTCCTTGCCATTGTACACTCAGGCCACAGCAAACACTAGACTAGTTGGTCTTGAACTATCATATTTGATCAACTATCTCCAGGTAATGCAGCTTATATATAATGTCATAAACTGGGCAAATGTATTGTTGCTACACAGCATAAGTCATGTTTGTTTTATGTCTTTGTACCTAAGGAATCCTGCAAGCTTTATCAATAAGTTGGTTGTAATGTACTGCTGGTCTGTCATAATATAGAAATGGCAAAATATGTAGCAGTGAGTTTTATGAATTTGTCTAATACTGCTGTTATGTAATTAATAACATTAAACTAAAACATGTTAATTAGTGACAGTGGTAGCACATGATCTGTGGTAATGTCAAAAATCTTTCCTGGAGGACGAAGATCATGTAACAGTCATTTACTTCTAAGAGAAAAGACACTTGCTTTCTGTAACAAAATAAGCAGTTATAAGTTTAGTTAAAATTAGTTTTGTCTCTGTTTGTTACTTTAGTAGATACAAAGACCGATATTTGAAATACTGTAGTATGTTAAGCCATCATTTCATTGATTTTTTAATTAAAATTATTTATTTGAATATTATGAATGTGTAGGCAAACTTTGGCTTGGATCCAGGAGATGTACACATGATTGGTCACAGCCTCGGAGCACACACAGCAGGTTATGCAGGGGAGCGCATAGCAGGCTTGGGACGTATAACAGGGCTGGACCCTGCAGAGCCTTACTTCCAAGGAATGCCGTCATTTGTACGTCTTGATCCCACTGATGCAAAACTTGTTGATGTTATCCATACTGACGGAAAATCGATCTTTCTTTTAGGTGAGTGGTATATCACTGAAAGATATATCTTGCTTGCATAGAATAAGGCCCTAGTTATGTGAAGCTTGTTGGTATTAAAATTATGCAGAGTGTGGGTATATTTCAGTAACATGTTCTTATGTAGAGTTGAATGATTTCAGTGTTACAGAACTGAGATTTTTATTTATACAGTTATGAATACCATAGATTTGGAAATAGTCATACAATAGTAATTAGATATAAATATTAAAAGCATCTGTCAGGTAAGACAGTTGTCTTAGTTTCTAAAAATACATGGATAAGTGAGTAATCAAATAAAGAATTAACAATAACAACAAAATTTGTAAATTAAAAATTACAAATGATGTTTGTACAAAATAATGTATATAATGATATACAATAAATACATTGGTTTCATTGTGTGTTTTCGTTATATTCATAATATTCCTCCATAGAGTAAAGAGGATCTGAAGTGCACTGAGTTATGATTTAAAGTTTTTAGGTATTGTGGGAGATGGTTAAACACTTTGATACATGATATATATGGACTCCTATTGAATTTTGTCAAATTTGCTAATGCAGAATAAAGGTTATTATTTTTGCTAGTATTATACTTGTGAATTTCATTATTAGGAGTAAATAAATGTTTATTATTAACTATAAATAATATTATTGAGTATATATATTGGGAATAAAGCATCATTATTTGCATGTTGTTGAAAGTTTCCCTACAAGAATCCCTCAGTCTAGCATTAGTAATAATTCTAATAATTTTCTTTTGAAGTAAAAATATCTTTGTAGCAGATGAGGAGTTGCCCCAAAAGATTATACCGTAGCTCATAATATTGTGAATGTGAGCAAAATAAATTGTTTTTAGTGTTTCTATTGGTAATGAATATTTCATACACCTCAAAACATAGCTTGCTGAGGACATTCTTTTAAAAACTTGATCAAAATGAAGTTTCCATGATAGTGTCATCAATTGTCAAGCCAAGAAATTTTGTTTGGGTAGCATTGGATATATAATTGTGATTATGATAAATTTGTATATTAATTTTATAGTGTGTCATGGATCTAAATTCTAAATAATGAGTTTTGCTGAAATTTAGTTTTAGTGAGTTGTTTTTAAACCAGGCATTTATATCATTGAACAACATATTAGCACGTAGGATAAAGTCATCTCTGTTAGCGTCAGTTATTACAATGCTAGTGTCATCGGCATAGAGTATGATGTTATTATCTTTATTTATTAATGTTGGTAGATCATTTATGTAGATTAAAAAGAAGAGTGGGCCAAGAATCACACCCTGGGGCACACCACAATTAATTCTTACCCATTCTGAAGAGTTATTATTGTAATCAATTTTATTAAGTGTTACTTTTTGGTATCTGTTAGTTAGGTATGATTCTATTAATGTTTTAAATTTCCAATCCATTCCGTAAAATTGAAGTTTGTCTAATAGTATTTTATGGTTTACACAATCGAAGGCCTTTTGCAGGTCGCAGAAGATTCCTCCAACTATTTGATTATTATTCATGGCAGTTAAAATACTGTTAATAAGGGAGAACGCAGCTTGTTCAGTCAAGTGTTGCGTTCTGAATCCAAATTTTTCTTGAACCAAAATGTTGTTCATATCAAAATGAGTATAAAGTCTGTTATATATAAATCTCTAAAAAACTTTGGAAAAGGAAGTTAGTAAAGATATTGGTCTATATTTTGAGATATCCTGTTTTTGGCCTTTTTTGTAAATAGATTTCACTATGGCATATTTTATTCTGTCAGGAAAGACACTGGAGTTAAGGGTTGCATTACAGATATGAGTCAAAGGAGAAATAATAAATATGTTTATGTTGCTGCTTGAGATAATGAAAATCCGTATTTTGGGAGAGAATGGAGGAAATTGTATTTAGCAATGCTGTGAATTGCTAAGATTATATAGAATCAGTGATAAATGAATTAAATATGAGTATGGAACATTACTGGAATGATAATTACAAGAAAATACTTGAGTGCCTGAAGAAAACCCTGTCTCAGTGTAAATTTGTCCTCCAGAAATAGCATATGTACTGGCCTGGGACTGAAATCAGGCCTCTGTGGTAAGGCATCATCACCTAACCACCTGAGACGTGGCACAGCCAAAATGCCTATTTCAAAATTCAGAACAATTAACTGAAAAAACGCTTGTATTAGTTTTGTTACATTGATATTAATTGCTGTGTTTCCTCTTTACTCAACAACAAATACCAAATTTAAAATTCACAAGTTATCCCTAATTAACACGTTCCCTCAACGCGGAAATTATTAAAGGGAGGGATAGGTCAATGAAATTTCATATAGTGCTGACATATCAATAAACTGAAAAGCTGAAAAAAAAACTGATTCATTAATTAAGTAGTAAATTTTGGTTTTGTGGATGAGATTCTAAAATTTTGTTGCACTCCCCATGTCACTCCTTATATCCTTTTCTTTGTTTCTGAATGGAAAAAATATTATGGAAGCTTAAGTGAAATGCTGGTCATAATAACACAACTGCTGTTATGAAATCTATCACTCATATATATATATATATATATATATATATATATATATATATATATATACAAGGGTGGGTCCAAAAGTTTCTGGCCTGACCAACTTTTTAAGGTGACAGAAATAAAATAAAGGGAGACTACACTGAAAAATAGCAATGTAGTGTCCCCTTATTTCAACACATACTGATACTGATACATTAACCTCACCATAGATGGCGCTATACGAGTATATCTCTCACAGCATTTTCCATTTGGCATGGCTTTTGTATGTCAGGCCAGAAACTTTTGAACCCACCCTCATATATATATGTTGGCTTCGGCGGTCTAGGGGTAGCGTTCTGGCCTTTAGTACCCAAGTTCGCGGGTTCAAACCCGGCCGAAGCTGTCGGATTTTTAAGGGCGAAAAAATCTTCAGCACGCCTTCCTTCGGAGGGGAGGTAAAGCCGTCGGTCCCATGTCGTAGATTTGCGGCATGTAAAAGATCCCTAAATGGCGTGGAAGTCGTCATTT
>Ga0209629_10004438_pt1 | contig 10376 bp, 3 predicted proteins | sample TergutCu122P5_FD_187286 | JGI IMG/M metagenome (GOLD analysis project Ga0209629, IMG submission 187286) | Cubitermes ugandensis P5 segment gut microbial communities from Kakamega Forest, Kenya - Cu122 P5 (SPAdes) (version 2) | ecosystem: Host-associated > Arthropoda: Insects > Digestive system >... | reverse complement strand
GAGCAGGGCGACGCCGCCTCCCGGCACGATCCCTTCTTCGAGAGCCGCTTTCGTCGCCGCACGGGCGTCTTCATACAGGTCTTTCCGCTCTTTCATTTCGGTCTCGGTCGCGGCACCGACATTGATCTGGGCAACGCCACCCGCAAGTTTCGCGAGCCGTTCCTGCAATTTTTCGCGGTCGTAATTGCTGGTCGTCGTTTCAAGTTCGCGTTTGATCTGTTCGACGCGACCGTCGATCGCGTCCCGCTTTCCGGCACCGCCGATGATCGTGGTCTCCTCACTGGTGAGCGTGACTTTCTTCGCCTTGCCGAGATCGGACATTTTGACCGAATCCAACTGCACGCCGAGGTCCTTGTAAATCGCCTGGGCACCGGTCAAAATCGCAATGTCCCCCATCATTGCCTTGCGGCGGTCGCCGTAACCGGGTGCCTTGACGGCACAGACGTTGAGAATCCCCCGCATTTTGTTGACGACAAGCGTTGCGAGTGCTTCCCCTTCGATGTCTTCGGCGAGGATCAAAAGCGGCTTGTTTTGCTTGCTGACCGCTTCCAGAAGCGGCACCAGGTTGCGGGCATTCGAGATTTTTTCCTCATGCACGAGCACGAGGCAATCTTCGAGTTCGACGGTTTGCGCGTCGGGATTGGTGATGAAATGCGGCGAGAGATAACCGCGATCGAATTGCATCCCTTCGACGACGTCGACGGTCGTTTCGAGTTGCTTTCCTTCCTCGACGGTGATGACGCCGTTTTTGCCGACTTTCATGAACGCTTCGGCAAGCGTCTGACCGATGGACGGATCATTGTTTCCGGCAATCGCGGCAACCTGGGCGATTTCCTTTTTGCTCTTTTCGCTGACTGGCGTCGCAGCTTTATTGATCGCTTCGCAAACGGCGGCGGCGGCTTTTTGAATGCCGCGCGAAAGCGACATCGGATCGGCACCAGCGGCAACCATTTTCAAGCCTTCCGTATAAATCGCTTCGGCAAGCACCGTTGCCGTCGTCGTCCCGTCCCCGGCCACGTCGTTCGTCTTTTTGGCCGCTTCCTTGACAAGCTGAACGGCGACGTTTTCTTCCGGGTCGTCCAGTGAAATCTCCTCGGCGACGGTGACACCGTCCTTGGTGATTTTCGGAGCCCCCCAACCTTTGTCGAGAACGGCATTTCGGCCACGCGGCCCCAACGTACTTTTGACGGCTCGGGTCAACTTGTTGACACCGGCTGCCAGCGGCTGATACGCCGCATCATCATAAGACAATTTTTTTGCCACAGCGGATTCCTCCTGTTGCTGGCGATACTATTGATATAGGTGTGACACCGGGCGTCCAAGACGCTTCGGTTCAACGTGATAGCACAAAATAAAGTTTGGCGGACACAAAAAATATTAAGGACTTATCATATCCCAAAACCGACTTTCTTGAAAGTGGGCAAGATGACATCAATTCTGATAAGGACAAAAATCACATTCCTCTGCGATCAACGACACTTATTATTCTCTCGTAAAAAACAGCTTTGGCAGAACAATATTTCAATGCCGCGACACTTTAGCAATCTGTGTGCCAAAATATTTTATCTTGACGTAATATCAAATTTTACAAATCGTTAAGGAAAAAAAATTTTGTTTTTTCCGTTCAAATTCGATGAGAAATGCCATTTTGGCAGGCGATTACGTCACTCGCTTGTTCATTAAACAGATATCGTCGTTTTTTACTCATGCTGCCGCACTTGTAAAAATGCGAAAAATGAAGAAAATGGCGTTTTTGTATTAGAAATCTTGGTTTTTTGATTGAAAAATCGATTTCGTTCTCAAAAAACGCACTACAGGCAATGCGGCTACATTTTATTGAAAATGAACACCACACAATGAACATCACACTCTGTCCGCCGTTCCGAAATCCGGAGATCGGCCGATTGCTGAAAATGGAATATCGTCCGGGTGATTGGGAATCGCTCATGCAATTGCTGTACGAAAAAAACGTGTTTCATTTTCCACCGCTCGCAACCGGGCTGTTTTCGGCGGCACTGGTCACAAAGGAAACGGAATCGACCGGCTACAAGTCGGCCTGGGTGCGCGACAATGTGCATGTGCTCAACGCCCATCTTGAATGCGGGGATCGTCGCACGGCGGTCAAAGGGGCGGTTGCCCTTTGCCGGTTTTTTCACCGGCATCGTCACCGGATCGAAGCGATTCTTGAAAATCCGCTTCACGCGCACGACGAGACAAAACGTCCGCACATCCGCTTCGACGGCGAAACGCTCCGTGAAATCGACATGCCGTGGCCGCACGCGCAAAACGACGCGCTCGGTTATTTTCTCTGGCTCTGGGGGGCTCGCTGCTCGAATCCAAATGGGTTTGCACGTCTTTGGGAACCGCCGGTTGAAGCCTGGGAAATCGAGACCGTTTCGTTGTTGCTGCAATACTTGCACGTCATTGAATATTGGCACGATGAAGACAGCGGTCATTGGGAAGAGGAGCGGAAAATCAGCGCGTCGAGCATCGGTGCGGTGGTTGCCGCAACGAAACGTTTGCGAACGCTTGAAACCGTGTTGCCGCCGAATATGCTTGCCTTGTGCGAAATGCTTCATGAATCCGGAAGCAGGACGCTCGCACAAATTCTCCCATTCGAATGCGTACAGCAGGACGAACGCAAAAACCGGAAATACGATTCGGCACTTTTGTTTCTCATTGAACCGTTGCAGGTCGTCGACGAAAAAACGGCGGAAACCATCGTCGGTCACGTTTGCGAACACCTGCTCGGCGAACACGGCGTTAAGCGTTACCCGGGCGATTCATTTTATTGCACAAATTACGAGTCAAACGTCCCCGAAGAAAGTCTCACGACCGATTGGAGCTTCAGCACCGAAGAGCGGGATTCCCATTTTCGAACCGGGGGTGAAGCGCAATGGGCGATTTTCGATCCGATTCTTTCCGTATATTTCGGGCGAAAGTACATCATCACCCGGGACGAGCAACACCGGCGGCGGCAAATTTGGCATTTGAACCGTTCGCTTGGTCAGATCACCGGGCCGGAAGACCGTTACGGCGCGTTTCAGTGTCCCGAACTGTATTACGTCGAACAAGGCAAACGTCAAACAAGCCGTTCGACCCCGCTGCTGTGGACACAGGCAAACCTTTTGCTTGCCCTGAAAACGTTCGAAGAAACACTTTTGCCGGTCTCGTGATTTTGTCGGCCACAACCGAATTCCAATATTCTTAGTACGACAGCGCAACATCTAAAACAGCAGCCCCCATTGCGCTGTAGGATTAGGACACCTCCATTTATACCGCAGCCGGTATGGGCGGCAGCCTTCGGCCTCGCGCAAACGCCCTGCGATGTAGGGCTTGCGTGTCCCACTTTCGGAATTTTCAACCGGCTTGAGTATATTACTTCGCAACGTTGATTCACATGCAAAAACACCGCATTTTGAAGAGGCCGGAATCACAGATTCCGGTTCGTCAAAGGAATTTTTAGAGGTTCCCCCTTATTAAAAATTATTGATAATATTGCTCTGGTTTTATTTGAAAAAATTTGCCATAATACTTAATGGGAATTTTTTGAGAACGGATTTCAAAAAATATTAGCTTGAACTCTTGATGATGAAGGCAAGGATGCGATGATCGGACAGGGACGTCCGAATCAGGTGTTACGGCGTGTTGCGTTTGCAACCGTTCTTGTTTTAACGACCGGCATTTGGGGAAATGTCTCTGCCGTTTTGTTCGTGTGTGCGCAAACACCGTTCTCACAACAGTCTTTGCCTGTTTCCGCTCCGGAAACAAAACAGCCGTTGCAAAACGGCAATGCAGTCATTTTGACGCAAATTGCGCAAACACGGCAAGTTCCGCAAATTCAACTTCCGTATCAACAGGATCCCGGGATCAGCGTTGCAACCATTGAGCCGTTTGCGCCATCTGACAATCGAAAATTGACATCATTGCCGTTTCGATCGTATTTGACAACCGAGTCACCCCCTTCTTTTGCCGAAATTCCGTTTACACACGGTTATTGTCGTGTGAATATTTCGTGGGGAGGCGGCAAGCCGGAAACCTGGTCGGGCGAAATGAAATTACCCGACGGTCAAATGAGCCAGGCGACATCGTTGGGAACGGAAGTGGATGTTCCCGGCACGATCTGGTCGGACGCGGGGATGATCAAATTCCGTTCCAAATCGCCGAAAACATTTTCCGGGGTCCACGTCACGCTTAACGCCAACCCCGATTCCGTGTTGCAAATCCATTTTTGCAGTCGCGACCAAAAAATCGATGTGGTGAAAACTTTCGCCGTCGCCGAACTGGCCAAAGGGGCACTCGAACAGATGCTCGACGAAACGGGAAACAGGGTTCGCATCGAACGTGTGCCCGGCGACGAACTTTCGGTCAACCTTTTGCAAAAAACGACGCTTTTTTCGCCGGGCGAAATCTTGCAATTCGAAGTGTTACCCCGTTTCCTGAGTACCGTTTGGGAAAAAAACCCGACGCTGACCGTTTCCTTGTTTCGCGGTCGTTCGAATGATCGCGTCAACGAAATCGAAACCGTCGTTTCCGGAAACGACGCTTCCCCGGCAAGACAGCCGATTCCGATTTCCCTGTCGCTTCCCAACGAGGAAGGGGTGTATGACGTTGTTTTGACGTTACATTTGAAAGCGGAACGCAGTCTTCTTCGTTCCGGCAAAGAACGCGTTCTGGCACAACGAACGTTTCAATGCCTCGTGCTGTCGAAGCAATTGCCGCCATCGCTGCAAAACACCGGAAATATCACGACGCGAAACGGCGTTCCCGATTATCGCGGAACGTTGATCGAAAGCGTTGATCCGAGCAACCCCAATTGGTGGAAGAAGTTTGCCAAATCATCGCCGCTTCCGCTGATCGGAAATCTTGCAGGCGGACAACAGCAACAAGGGCAACAACCGTCACAACACCAATATGAGCCGTTTCCCAAGCCGGAGGAGGAAAAATCGACGCTTGAAAACGTCCGGGAACGTTTTGTGCATCTGTCGCCGGGACAGCTTTGGCAGCGCAACAATCCCAATAACAAAGGAATCTGGCAGGGAAATCTCGGAAGCGGACACCTTGTCCCGCATCAGTCGAAACGTTACAACGCGACCGGATTCGTCGAACTGCAACCGACGCACGACAAAAATGTGACCGCGTGGGAAGCGTATTCGATTCCGGTGCAGGAGCCGGGAAAACCGCACTTTCTCGAAATCGAATATCTTTCCGGCGTTCCGCAGACACTGGGGATCAGCGTGATCGAGCCAAGCGTGTCGGGCGGTATCTTTCCGGCGACGATCGATTCCGGGCTGCATGTTTCCGACGAAATCGTCTCCGACGACGTGCCCGGCCGCACGTTGCAACATCGAATCCTTTTTTGGCCGAAAACCCGGGAACCGATGATTCTGTTGACCAATCAGGATTCGGAAAAACCGGCGGTTTTCGGCGGTATCCGAATCTATCGGGCGGCGGACCAGTTTCCGCAACAACCGCAAACAGCGGGCGGCAATCCGGTGAAGACGAATGATCAACAACGGCTTTTCGCCGCATATTTGCATCGTCCGTTTTTCTGCGAAAATTTTTCGGCGACCCGGGTTCCCGGCAACGTGCCGAACGTCGGCGTCACTGATTGGGGAACGTTTTATCAAGGAACGACGCGGCTTGCCCAATACATGCGAATGGCCGGTTACGGCGGATTGATGATCTCGGTCGCATCGGATGGAAGCTGTTTGTATCCGAGTCGTTGTCTCGCCCCGACGCCTCGTTACGATTCAGGTGTCTTTTTCAGCAATGGGGAGGAACCGGTACGGAAAGATGTTCTGGAAGCACTTGCCACGACATTCGACCGCGAAAACCTGACGCTGATTCCGGCGATTGATTTTTGCATGCCGCTTCCCGAACTGGAGGAAAAAATCCGGCAAAACGAGTCAACCAACAACACGACAACCAATAATACAGCAACGTCGGGAGAAACGGGAATCGTTTGGATCGGGCCGCAGGGGCATTCGCTCGTCGATCAACAAACAGGAGCGGGAAACGTGACCGGTCGTGCTCCCTATTACAATCTGCTGAATTCCGAAGTGCAGAACGCCATGATTGAAGTTGTTCGCGAAATGGTCGAACGTTCGGCGAAACATCCTTCGTTCGGCGGAATTGCGATTCAGCTTTCCCCTGAAGGTTACGCGATGCTCCCCGACGAAAACTGGGGACTCGACGACGGCACGATTCTCCGGTTTACCCGTGACACGCAAATCGACGTTCCGGGGGCAGGAGCGGACCGTTTCCGCGCGCGCGCCGAATTTTTGAGAACGCAGTGCCTCGAACAGTGGTTGCGTTGGCGTGCCGCGCAAGTGGCCGCATTTTACAAGCGGATGCGAAACGTGGTGACCGAAGTGCGTCCGGACGCAAAATTGTATCTTGCCGGGGCGAAAATGTTTGACGGTCCGCTTTGCCGGAAAATGTTTTTGCCGTCGCTGACACGCCCCGGAAGTGTGTATCAGGCGATGATTTATCAGGGTTTCGATCCGGTGTTGTATCAAAACGAACCGGCACTCGTGTTGATGCGACCGGAAAAAGTCGTTGCGACCGACAATCTTGCCGAAACGGCCGTCGATATCGAATTGGCGCATAATGACATGACGCAGGTGTTCCAGCAGTGGAGTCAGCGTTTGAATCGTCCAGCGGCAAGCCTGTTTTATCATCAACCGATCGAACAAACCATTGCGTCGTTCGACGCGGCTTCCCCGTATCAACCGTCGAACGCCTGGTTTTCGACGGAAGCGGTTCCGGCGGACTGTCAAAACCGCAAACGCTTTGTCAAGCACCTGGCCGACATGGACATGTCGCTGATTTTCGACGGTGGTTGCATGCTTCCGCTCGGCGAAGAGGAAGCGACCCGCGAAATGATGCAACAGTTCCAGATGCTTCCCAACGTTTTGTTTCACACGTATGCAAATGAAGAAAACGACATGTCGCTCCAACCGGTGACGCTTCGATTCGCCAACACGGAACGCGGAACTTATTGTTATTTGCTCAATAACGCGCCGTTTTCCGTTCCGGTCAAGGTGACATTTTCCGCGAGACAGGGCTGCCGGATCGGTGTTTTATCCCCTTCACGAATCATGGGGGCACCGCAAACCGTGGCGAACGGTTTCGAGTATTCGGAGACGCTGCATTCTTACGATTTCGTCGCATTCGTGATTTCAGACGGCAATGCCAGGCCGGTGAAGGTCGATGTCAACAGACCGTCGAACATTCTCGGCGCCAACGGCCAAATCAATCAACGGGTTGCCGATTTGACCGACCGGATCAATTATTCGAGTGCCTGGATCGCATGGGACAAGCTGATCAACGGTCAATTTGAAATGACGGCCGCCGATTGGCAAAAGTATCTGATTTCTCATGCACCGCCGGGAACGCCGACAGGAACGTCGGCAGATATTGCTGCAACCGGGCAAGATACGAATGCGGGTTCGACCGGCGGTTCGCGACCGCGTCTGTTTCCGGCGGTTTCCGTACCGCCGATTACTTCCATTTTTCCCGGACGAAACAGCGTGTCAGGCAAAGGGGGGCCGGACAAATCGGACAATACGGCAAAAAGCATCAACGAAATGTCCATTGCCAACAATTCCTCCGGCACGACAACTTCGGTACTCTCCGCGGGGAACGTTCAGGAAGCGAAAACGTCCGGTATTCCCGGTTGGCAGGTCGACGGCGATGCAACATTTGAAGCGGAGACGGATTTCCAGGTTCACAAAAACGGAACGGCCGGTTTGCGCATGACCGCCGGGCAAACGCCGGGGCGCGTCGTCAGTCATGATTTTCCGGCACCAAAAACGGGACGGCTTTTTGTTTCCGCCTGGGTGGGCATTCCGGAAAATGCGACCGACCTTCCGCTCCGGATCACCCTGGGCGGTCAACATCGTAATATGCCGATGCCCGTTCGACAGGCAACGCTCGCGCCGATGATATGGCCGATCATTTCGCAGGCGGCTCCGATCAACGGGGTTCGCTGGCATCAGGTGGTCGTGCCATTCAGCGATCTGCCTCTCGACGCCGACACATTGGCGGTCGGTTTTGAACTGTTCGCGCCGGGAACCGTCTGGATCGACGACGTCAATCTCTATCAACTCGCATTTACCGATGCGGAACGGACCGCATTGATACGAATCGGAGCGGTTGTCAATCATCGGCTCGGAAAAGAAAGGATTTCAGAAACGCTTTCCATGCTCGACGGTTATTGGGCGAGGCTTCTCGCACAAAGCATCCCCGACGTTGACGAATTGAGAAAACAACGCAACGCTTCCATTTCGGCACAACAGCAAGGCGTTTCTTCCGTTTCAGCCCCAGCCGCCCCGGCCACGGCAAATCAGGTCAAAACTTCCGACGAAAAAGAAACGGGCGTTTGGGGACGCTTCAAAAAACTCAAATGGTGGTAACCCGGCGAAACTCATTGCGTTAGAGCGTATTAAAAGTGAGTGTGGAGAATCATTTCAATCAAGGAGCGACTAACGGGAGCGGAAAAGCTCCAGACCAACTTTTTATTTGTTCTAATGCACATCGGGTTGCACTTCGACGACCGTGACGCGGCAGGTTCCCGAATTGTCCCACAATTCCGCCGCTGAATCGTTGATGCGAAACCAGAGTGTTCCGCTCTTGCCAAACGCGCCGTTTTTGTCGAGTGTGACGGTCGTTTCCGTACCGACGGTCAACGGTGCAAAAAACGGAACGTCGTTTGCCGTCACGTCGTTTCGACCGGAGAACAACTCTTCCGGAATGACGCCGGCCATCAAAATGCCGAGCGGTTTGCCATGATGATACCGCACCGTCACACCATTCGGCTCCGACCACCAGATTTTCGGCTCTTTCGCAAGCTGGTATCGCCCCGACGCCGTGATCCGGTACGTTTTGCCCGACTGAACCGTCACACCGCCGCACTGCCAACCGCGGGCCGCATCGACCTCAAACGTCACGGCATTCAGTGCCGTGTTGTTTGAGGTTACGGGACTGGTCGTCAGGCGGTCAGGCGGGGCATCAATGACCGTGCGTTGCATGTCGTAATCGTATTCGATGTTGGCGACGGTATCGAGCCAGTCGAGTTGCAGCTTGCCCCACTGTTTTGCGAGTTGCAGGTAAAAGCGATTCGTGAAATCGGGAAACGTGAGCAGGCGGGGCATCGCACGAAACACATTTTGATAACGCGGGTGATTGTCGAGCAGCGTCCCCAAAGCCCAAACCCATGCATAATCGGCCGGCGTCACGATTTCATCTGCGGAAATCCGCATCATTTTGTCGAGGGAAAAAATTTTGTTCTCCCTGACAGACTTTTTCAGCAGATCAATACGTCCCCAGGACGGAAACGCTTCGCGGTTTTCCGGCATGACACCGAGCGTCAATTTGCCGTTTTGCCAGGTGTGCGTTCCGAGATATTCGGCGACGGCTTCCATGTACCACGGCGGTCCGCATGTGCCGAACGTCCAGTTCATGAAGCCGTGAACCCCTTCATGAATGAGGAGGTGACGACGGAGGTAAGCACTCGTTTGATCCTTGACCCAAAGTCGCCGGTCGATTGAAAAACCGTTGAGTTTTGTCGGGTAAGGACCGATGAGACCCGCCGTCTGGAACTTTTTCACGTCCGCAATCAAGAATCCTTGAATCAGCCAGTCGTCGTAATCCTGTAACTTCGTGCCGAAATAGCGGCAATATTCCACCACCGCGAGATCGAATACTGCCGGCAACTCGTCGACTTCCGGCGACGGCGGCACGTCCGTGCATAACAACAGGTGCCTGCTTTTGATGACCCGTATCCCATTCGCGGCGAGCTGTTTTTCGTCAAACGTCACAGGGCTCGGCCATTCCTTGCGGAGTGCCTTTCCCATTGCCAATGCGTCGGCAAACGAAAAATCATCGCCTTCCCTGAAGCCGTTTAGCGACCGGATTTGCACGGCCATTTGCAACGGCGACGCCAGACGGCGTTCCGGATCAAATCTCGCGGGTTCAAATCGCAACCCGTCCGCTGCAACGGCACGAGCATTGCCGAAATTCACCGCAAGGCAGACAATCAATAACCAAAAAAATGTTTTCATGAAAACCATTGATCAAATGTTGCCATTCACAAGATTTTTTCACCATGGGGCACGAAGAAAGTGAATAGTGAAAAACTAAAAGTGAAAAACGAATTCACTGATCACTTTTAACTTTTCACTATTGCCTGTCTCATAAAAGATAAGACGCAAGAAACGGCAGCCGGGAACGTAAGTGACCGGTTTAACCCGTCGCTTGCGCTCCGGGCTGCTATTTTATTGTGCCGCCACTAAAATTTGAGCTTGTCCGATGAATCGCCTGCATCGCCGACAACAAAAAGCCCCGCTATTTTGTGCGTATTAATAATTGTC
>Ga0209629_10004436_pt1 | contig 10377 bp, 8 predicted proteins | sample TergutCu122P5_FD_187286 | JGI IMG/M metagenome (GOLD analysis project Ga0209629, IMG submission 187286) | Cubitermes ugandensis P5 segment gut microbial communities from Kakamega Forest, Kenya - Cu122 P5 (SPAdes) (version 2) | ecosystem: Host-associated > Arthropoda: Insects > Digestive system >... | reverse complement strand
CTCCGGAGCAGAAGGCCGCAGGTTCGAATCCTGTTGAGGACACCAAAGCTGCAAGGTCCTGAACGGATTCGAACCGACAGGTCAAAACGGTCCAGTGGACCGTTTTGGGCCGAGCGAAGCGAGGTCTGGCGGATTTGCGCAGCAAAGACGCGGAATCCTGTTGAGGACACCAAAGCCAGAAAGGTTCTCATGCCCGCTACCCACGTCATCATCAATCCCAATGCGCAACACGGCGTCACGTCGCGTCTGGTTGACGCAGTGCGGGGACTGTTTGCCAATGAGGATGCCGAGGTTCTTGTGACCGAGGCGCCCTGTCACGCGACCGAGCTTGCTCGCGCCAGTGCCGAGACGGGCGCCACCCGTGTCATCGCTGTTGGCGGGGACGGGACGATCAGCGAGGTAGTTGCGGGGCTCATGCAGATCGCACCCGACAAGCGCCCTGAGCTTGGCGTCATCCCGAGCGGATCGGGCAACGACATCGCGCGGCTCTGCGGCATTCCCACAGGACTTTCCCGCGCCTTTCCAGTTCTGCAGACCGGCGAGGCGCGAGTCTTCGACGTGGGGTCCTGTAATGATCGTTTCTTTTTCAGCAGCTTTTCGGTGGGCCTTGATGCGCTCGTCGTCGCTAAGACCATCGAGTATAAGGAGCGCCAGCACGGCGCGGGTCTTGCTCTCTATGTACGCGCGCTGCTCTACACCGCTTTTTTCAACCTCCACTCCATCCGGCTGCGCATCGCCTACGACGACGAGCCCGCCTCTGAGCATGAGGTGATACTCTGCGCCACGACCAACGGGAAGACCTATGGCGGCGGCATCCGCATCAATCCCTGGGCGGCGCCTGACGACGGGCTGCTGGCAAGCTCGATCGTGGCCGATATCAAGAAGGCGAAGCTGCTGATCGCCCTGCCGCTTCTGGCCTTTGCCCGACAGAGCATCCTCAAGGAGTATCAGGGCCGCGACTGCCGCACGGTGCACATCAGCACGCCTGATGAGACGGCGGTTATCGCCCAGACTGACGGCGAGATATTTTCCGCCCATCACTTCGAAGTAGGGATCGTTCCGGGAGCCCTGCGTGTGATAGTCCCCGCGTAGAGCGCCCTCGGCTTCTAATGGGGAAGCACGATCTCGCAGGTCACCTGACCGACGCCCGCGCTCTTCATGCCGATCGCCTCGGCGGCGCCGCGCGAAAGGTCGATCACACGTCCCGCGACATAGGGGCCGTGATCATTGACGCGCACTACGACGCTGCGCCCCTGATAGGTGACGCGCAGGTAGGTGTTGAAATCCACGAGAAGACAGGCGGCCGTCAGCCCGTCAGGATAGAAATGCTCCCCGTTTGCGGTGGTGGACCCGGTGTCGTACCAGGACGCCTGACCTGAGAAGGTGAAGCCCGTCCCGCTGTAGTGACCGCCCGACGGACCAGAGGGACCCGGCGTCGGCGAGGCCGACTTCTGAGAGCGCAACGCTCGTTGGGCTGCTTCGAGGGCCGCGGACTGCTGGGTGGACAGACTGTTGACGTAGGCCTGCTGGCTGGCGATGCTCTGCTTGATCTGCTCGGTCTGGCTCTTCAACACGACGGTCTGAGCCTCCTGTGTTTTAAGCTGCTTTTCCAGACTGGTCTGGGCCGCCATGCGGCGACTCAGGTTGAGGCGAAGGCTCCTGAGCGTCTGTGCGTTGCGGTCAGACATCTGGGTGAGCAACGTGAATTTGGCAGAAACCTCAGTAAAGCTTTGAGAAGAGAGCATCGCTTCCAGAAAACTGGTCGGGCCCGAACGATAAAGGAAGTCCGCCTGGGTGTTCAATTTCTGGCGATCGACAACGATGCGCGCGTTGAGATCCTCGATCTCCTTGCGGTTCCTGTCGGCTTCGGCGCGTGCTTGATCCAACTGCGCCAGAGCGTCCTCGTAACTCTTCTGCGCGGCCGCCATCTGACTTCCCAGGGTCTGGATCTTCTGCTTTTCAACACTGATATCCACCCCGCCGGGCGCAGCAAAAGAAACCGACCTCGGCCAGATGACTGCGCTGAGCGCCACAAGCAACACACAGACAATACAAATAAAACGCTTCATAAAATAATCCGAAGAAAAAGCCTCCTCACAGAAGGGGCCTTTGCCACTACCGGCAAGTAAAACGTGATCGGCGTTCGCCGGCAGGGCGCCGCCAGACGCGCTGGTATCACCCGCGCGTTTAGCGGCAACGCAGTCCAGCGGACGCCTAGCGCGTTTTAATCCATCGAGAGGGCGCCTGCGGGGCAGTCGTCTACGCAGATACCGCACTCGATGCAGTCATCGGGGCGCGACAGAATAGCGACATCTTCAAGATCGTAGCAGCCGTTGGGGCAATCGTCGACGCAGGTGCCACAGGCGGTGCAGAGCTCTTTGTTCACTACAGGTACTGACATGGTCGGATCCTTTCTCTCTTTCCTGGAAAACCCCGGGGAGTTTTTCATAGTTATGGTAGCACGTTTTGCCGCATAAGTTGTGTTGGCTCTGCTAGTATGAGTGTATGGTAGAAACTCTTAGCCTCAAACGCCTGAGCTCAGACGGAGCGGCGATCGGTCGGTTGGCAGACGGACGGACCGCCTTTGTCGACTATGGTTGCCCGGGCGACGTGGTTGAAGTCCTGATCAATGAGGAGAAGCCGCGCTTTGTACGCGGCTCTGTCAAAGCGGTGATCGAACCCAGCCCGATGCGCACTCGTCCGCGCTGTCCTGTCTTCGGCCGGGGCGCCTGCGGTGGCTGCCAGTGGCAGCATCTTGATCCGGACACCAGTCGCAAAGCCAAGCGTAGCGAGATCGTCGACGCCCTGACTCGGATCGGTAAGATCGAACAGGCAGAGGCGCTCACCCTTGAAACGCTCGCTACGCCGCAGGATTACGGATATCGTAACAAGATCGAGCTGGAAGCCCGGCTCAGCAAGGGTCGCCTGGAGCTGGGGTTTCATCGCGCGGGCTCGGCTGAGTTGATCAGCCCTGATACCTGTCCGTTGTTCTCCGCTCCTTTCAAAAACCTCCTGAAGGCCCTGCAGGGCGCCCTGCGTTACGCGCTTGGCTCGGTGGATTTCGGTCTGTCTCGCGTCGCCCTGCGTCACTCTTCGCGCACGGGGAGCTTCGAGATCGCCTGCGTCACCGAAACGGGCTCGTTTCCCCGCGCACGTCTCGCCAGCACCCTGAAGACCGCCTGCCCCCAGCTCACGAGCATCGTACGGGTCCTGCAGAAGACGCCGCCTCCCGGAGGCGGGCGGCGGCGTCCAAGTCCCACGTTCAAAGGCGTCGAGGTGCTGGCAGGCGCCGGTTACTGGGAGGAGCGGCTTGCCGGATTTACCTACAAGGTCAGCGCGCCCTCGTTCTTCCAGATCAACACAGCGGCCGCCGAGCTTCTGGTTAAAGCGGCGCTGGCGGCTCTGCGCGCCGATGGCAGCGACCAGGTCGCCGATCTTTACTGCGGCGTCGGGACCTTCAGTCTGCCGCTTGCGACAGCAGCGGGCTCGCTTATCGCTGTCGAATCCAGCGGGTCTGCCCTGCGCGACCTGCGTCGCAACCTTGAGAGCGCCGGGCTGTCGGCTGAGATCATCGGCGGCGAGGTCGGGCGCGACACGACCTGTCTGTCCACCGTAGACGCGCTGTTGGTTGATCCGCCCCGGGCAGGGCTCAGCCTCGCCGCGCGTTCTGAGATTGCGCGTCTGGCGCCCGCGCGCCTGAGCTACGTCAGCTGCAAGCCCGCGACGGCGGCGCGCGATCTGGCGGCGCTTTGTGCTGCAGGCTACGCGCTGCGCACGCTGCAACCGGTCGACCTCTTCCCGCAAACCCCGCATATCGAATGTGTTGCCACCTTAAGCAAGGAGCCCCTATGAACCTGCCGTCTCGCCTCTTCCGTCTACCCTGGACACCGGTAATCGCTCTGATGCTCGTCGGCGCCCTCTGTCTGGCGCCGCTGGCCAGCGCCGCGCCTGAGCCTGCGGGCAGCGCCGGCGCCTCCGGCCTGCGTGTGCTGTTCACCAGCGACCTGCACTCGCATCTTGAGCCCTATCGGGCGCTCAATGAGAGCGGACAGCCCGTGACCGTCGGCGGCTACGCGCGCCTGGCCACCCTGATCAAGCAGAACCGCAACTACCAGACGCTCGTGCTTGACGCGGGGGACTTCTCGATGGGAACCCTCTATAACGGGATTTTTACGCAGACGGCGCCCGACCTCAGTCTCATGGCAGCCCTGGGCTTTGACGCGACGACCTTTGGCAACCATGAGTTCGACTACGGCCCCGAAGCGCTGGCCCAGATGCTGCAGAGCGCCGCGAAGACCCCGGACAAGCGCCCCCTTCTACTACAGGGAAACCTCGTCTTCGGCGCCACGGACGACAGTAAGGAACTGAAAGCCGCCTGCAACGCCTACGGCTTTGCCAAAACTCATATCTTGAGCGCAGGCGGACGTAAGGTCGGCGTCTTCGGCCTGTTGGGCGCCGACGCGCAGAGCTATCTGGCGGTGCCCGGCTCGCTCAGCTTCAGCGATCAGCTGACCAGCGCCAAAGCGCAGGTCGCCGCCCTGAAAGCCCAGGGGGCACAAACCATTATCGCGCTCTCGCACTGCGGCACCGTCGCGACCGATCCGTCCAGCGCCAGGTCCGAGGACGTCCGGCTTGCCAAAGCCCTGCCGGATATCGATCTGATCATCAGCGCCCATTCGCACACCACCTTGAAGAAGGCGCTGACCGTCGGACGCAGCACCATCGTAAGCGCCGGCAGCTATGGGCGTTACCTGGGGGTCGTTGACTTTGACAGCAGCGGTACGGTCAGCGGCTATCGCCTCCAGGAAGTCACGGACGCTGTCAAACCTGATCCGGCCATTGCCACCCTGATCGCGGGCTATCACAAAAAGGTCCAGACCACGGTGCTCGACCCGCGCAAGCTGAGCTTTAACACCACAAGCGCCGTCGCGCCAGAAAGCTTCACTGACTTCGACAGGCTTCAGACGAAGCAGGGCGATTACGGGCTGGGCACGCTCATCGCCGACGCCTACGTACATGAGGCGAGCGCAGCGACCTCAGAGTCCCCGGCGCCCGTAACGATCGGCGTGACCGCAAACGGGCTTATCCGGGACAGCATCGTCGCAGGGCCGGTCACGACCGCTGACGCGTTTCAGATACTGTCGCTGGGACGAGGGGATGATGACAGCCTCGGCTATCCCCTGGCCGCGTTTTACCTGACCGGACCCGAGCTGCGCAATCTGGCCGAAGTCGACGCCAGCGTCTCGAAACTCATGAACAACGCACAGCTCTACTTCTCCGGCCTGCGCTATCACTACAGCCCCCGGCGTCTGTTTTTGAACCGGGTAACCGACGTCGAGGTGCAGAAGAGTGACGGGAGCTGGGCGCCCGCGCGCGCGGATACGCGCTATCGGGTGGTCTGCAGCCTCTATATGGCGCAGATGGCCCAGCTCGTCGGACAAAAGACCCACGGACTGCTGAGCATCCAACCAAAGGACGCCGGCGGCACGGTCGTCAGCGATCTGAATTCCTGCATCCTCTACGACCATTCGGGGGCCGAACTCAAGGAGTGGCTGGCGCTTAACAACTACCTGCGCTCGCAGACGCCAGTCGACGGCGCGCCGACCATCCCGGCGCGCTACTACGGCAACCAGCACACTAAACTCGTGGTCCGAACAACGCCGCTTAATCTCCTGCGCGCCCCCAACAGGATCGGCGTCCTGGTCGCGGTGATCGGTGGTGTTCTGCTGGCCGGTATCAGCGCGGCAGTCGTCAGCAGCATCCGCCGGAGGCGGAGGCGTCGCCACAACTACCTCTTCGCCTAGTCCGGCCCGACGCCCCGATGGACTACAATAGATACTTCCGACCTGAGGAGAAGATGATCCATGAGTCCTGAATCGCAGACTGATTTCGGCACAGAAAACATCCGGGCGATCGCCGCCTATCTGAGCAGCGGCGACAAGGCCTGCGCTTGCCGACTGGGGCTTGAATTGGAACAGTTCGTAATGACTGACGCCGGGGCAAGCGTCCCCTACTCCGGTCCTGGCGGCATCGAGCAGTTGCTGGGCGAGCTGCGTGGCAATTATGAGGCTGAGATACGCGAGGGCGTGCGTCTGCTCGGACTGGCCCGCCCGGGTACTACGCTCACGCTTGAGCCGGGCGCTCAGGTCGAGATCAGCACCGGGCCCTTTTGTCGCATCCACCAACTGGAGGAAAGCTACCTCCGCTTCCAGTCCGAGATCGACGCGGTGCTCGCCGGGCGCGGTCAGCACCTCCTGCCTTGCGGCTATCGCCCCGACCTGCGCGCCGACGAAGTCGAGCTGATCCCCAAGGATCGCTATCGCTTCATGGACGCGCACTTCCGGAAAACCGGCGCACACGGGCGACAGATGATGCGAGGCAGCGCCGCAACGCAGATCTCGATCGACTACACCGGCGAAGATGACGCGGTGTTAAAGGCGCGTGTCGCCACCCTGATCGGGCCGCTGCTGGCGCTTGCCACGGACACGACGACGCACTACGAGGGTCTGCCGAGCTCCGGACATATGATCCGCACGATGATCTGGAACGACGTCGACGCAGCCCGCTGCAATACGGTATCCGGCCTGTTTGAACGTGACTTCAGCTTTAGCACCTACGCGCGCGCGCTGTACGAGGCGCCGCTGGTGGTTGTGCCCCGTGGCGACGGCAGCTATGACGACTGCGACGGTCGCAGCGCCGCCGAACTCTACGCGGATCGCCTGATGAGCCGCGCCGAGATCGAGCACCTCCTGTCCCTGTTCTTCTTCGACGTGCGCTGGAAGAACTACGTGGAAATCCGCATGGCTGACAGCATGCCGATCGCCCTGGCGCTGAGCCTGACCGCGCTCATCAAAGGGATCTTCTATGACCGTGCGCAGCTGGCGGAACTGGCTGGGGCGCTGAAGTTCGCCGAGCGCAGCGCGGCCGACGTGGTCGCGGCCAAAGACGCGCTGCGCGCGGAAGGCTACAAGGGCCTTGCCTACGGCGTTGCGGCCTCGGCCTGGCTCGACCTGCTCGTCGAGCTCGCGCAGCGCGGCCTGCCCGCCGACGAACAGCACTACCTGGCCCCGCTCGCCGACCTGATCGCAGAGCGCCAGAGCCCCCGCGACAGGGTCAAGGGCAAAGCCTGATGAAGACCGCGCCACAACTTCATCAGGAATACGAGAGCATCGTATGCGGATTTGAGGGGCTGGATCGCAGCGGACAGCAGATCGCGGCACGCGCGATGGCGCATTCCAGCGCGCTGTATCACGGCGAGGTTGTCAATTTCGCCTACCTGCCTAAACTCTATCCGACTGAGGTCATCGACCAGTTCCGCAGGATCGCCAGGGCGCTGTATGGCATCCTGGCGCAGGTCATCGCGCACTATAAAACTGATTCGGCCTATCGGGCGCTCTTCGGCTTTGACAAACGTCTGGAAGAGTTGATTCTGCTTGACCCTGGCTACGACAGTCCGATCCCGATCATGCGCGCCGACATCTTCTATCAGGAAGATACGGGCGCCTTCAAGTTCTGCGAGCTGAACACCGACGGCGCCTCAGCCATGAACGAAAACCGGGAACTCTGCGCCGCGATCGCCCGTACGCCCGCGTTTCAGGCGATGCGCGACCGGGGCTATGATCTGCAGGCTTTTGAGCTCTTCGACAGCTGGATCGATCAATTCCTGTCGATCTACCGCGACTGGGCTTCGCGCCGCGATCTTCCCTCTGATAGCAAACCTCTGGTCGCGATCGTCGACTTTCAGGAAGAAGCGACCACCGCCGAGCAGGGACAGTTCGCACAGCGCTTTCGCGAGCGCGCTGTCCCCTGCGACGTCGTCGACATCCGCGCGCTGCGCTGGGATGGGCGCAGACTCAGCACGCCGGACGGACAGACCGTCGACGCGATCTATCGCCGCGCGGTCACGACCGACATCATGGCGCACTACGACGAAGTGCCTGACTTCCTCGCCGCCGTGCAAGCCGGCGCCGTCTGCCTGATCGGCCACTTCCAGACCCAGATCGCTCACGCAAAGATCATCTTCGAGGTCCTGCGGCGCCCGGAAACATGCGCCTTCCTGACGCCGGAGGAGGAGGCGTTCATTGAGACGCACGTCCCTGCTACCTGGCGCCTGGACAGCGCCGACGTCGACCTTGAAGAGCTTCTTGTCACCAAGGACCGCTGGATCATCAAGCCGCTCGATCTCTACGCCGCGCGCGGCGTCGTCGCCGGACGCGGCGTGAGCCAGACAGAATGGGAGCGCACGATCCGCGAGAAGATCGATACCGGCTACATCGTTCAGGAGTATGTCGAGCAGTACCGCGCGACCAACATCCGCAATACCTATTCGTTACCCGTCGGCGGAAAACCACAGCAACTGCGCGCGCCACAGCTTGAACTTTTCCAGGATCTTACGGGGCTCTACCTGTATAACGGCAGCCTGGCCGGCACCTACGCGCGCGCGGGACAGGAAGCGCTCATCTTCGGCCACGCCGGCGGTCTCACCCTGGCCAGCTTTCAAGTACCGTAAGCGAAGCGCTCAGCACTGAGAGGCGCGGATCGTTTCGCCTAAGCCCCGAAAGGCAACCCGTGGCGGCCTGTGCCGCCGCGAGGGTTGATCTGAGCGGCTCAGGCGGAAGGAGGCGCCGCTCAGTCGATCTCCTCGATGTCGAGGTCGTCGTCCAGGTCGCCCCATTGATCGACTGAGGGGGATACGGGGTCTTGAACGGGAGCCTGGACAGCCGCCTGCGGAGCGGGTGAGGCGGCTACGGGGACCTGTTGCAGAGTCGGTTCCGCTACGGGCGCAGGCGCATTGCTTTCTGCGAAAAAGTCAGATTCCGCCAGAGCGGCGGCCATCGGATCTTCGCTCTCGGATGCGGGCGCGACTACGGGCACAGGCGTCGCCAGATCCTCGTCAGCCAACGCGGGCGGGGCAGCAGAAAGCTCCGGAGCAACTGCCGGCGCGGGCACGACCGCACTTGGTTCGGGAGCCGGCGCCGCCTTCGCTCTGCGGCTCTGTTTCGCCATACGCAGCTCTTTTTCCAGCTCTTTGGGCACGGGGATCTCTTGGATCGCAGAACGCGCTTCCGCCTCTATCTGACCGACCTCCATCATGAAGTCATCCAGCTGCGCCAGATATTTCTTGCGAAACTTCTCTTCCTCGCCCTGAAGCCGCGCGAAGTTTCCTATCAGCTGATGGCGCTTCTGCTCCGCGTCAGCGATGATCCGCTCAGATTGCTGCCGGGCGTCTTCGAGCTGCGCTTCGTACTGCCTCTGCGCGGCGGCCAGAGTATCAGCGCATTCGCTCTGAGCCTTCGCCAGCATCTCGTCAGCCGCTTTCTGGGCCGTCAGCAGCGTATTGTTGATCGTGTTACGCTCGGCCTCGAAGTTCACCCCACGGGACTCAAGGTCGGTGAGCTTGTCCTCAAGCTCCTTGATGCGCTTTCCGGCAGCGTCGACTTCAACAGCCAGCTGATCCAGAAAGGCGTCTACCTCGTCTTCACGATAGCCCCTCATGCCATGAGCGAATTCCTTCTGGTGGATATCAAGCGCAGTAATCTTCATAGTGCTTCCTTCGTTATTCCTGGTGCAAATCTGTTGATGTCTGTCATTGTATCATGCTTTTTCCGGAGCATCCGCACTGTTTTCCGCACCCTGTTCCAGGGTTCGCACAATGGCGGCGTCCACTGCCTTGACGAAGGCGGCGCGCAGTCCCGCCTCCTCAAGTTCTGCCAGCGCCACGGCCGTGGTGCCGCCCGGACTTGAGACCGTGTCAATCAGTGACTCCGGATGCATGCCGCTTTCCTGCAGAAGCCGGGCGGTGCCCAGCATGGTCTGTTCAGCCAACTCAGTCGCGAGTCCCAGAGGCAGCCCGTGCATGACGCCCGCGCGCACCAGCGCGCTTGCGACCAGCGCGAAGTAGGCGGGTCCGCTCCCGCTTACGGCCGATCCCGCCGGCTGGAGCTCTTCGGAGATAACGCAAGCGCGTCCGACACTCTCGAACAGCTTCACCACCGGTTTCAGCGCGGTTTTAGTCACGTACTCGCCCGGCGTCAGAAGCGACATCGCCTCACCGACCATGGCGGGTGTGTTCGGCATCACGCGCACGACCGGCGTTTCCGGCAAAACTGCCGCCTGGATCTGCGTCGTCGTAATGCCCCCCGCAATCGAGACGACCATCGCCCCGTTCAGATGATCCCGCAGTTGACCAAGCACCTCGGTTACGGTTTCCGGATGGACTGCCAACAGGCAGATGTCACCGGCGCTCAACTCAAGCTGAGTCACCTGACCCAGGCAGGTTACGCCCGGAAACTCCTTTTCCAGCTCGGTACGCCGCATCAGATCGTGCTCGACCACCACCGCCTTGCGAGGGTTGACCAGTCCGGATTTCAAAAAGCC
>Ga0209629_10004435_pt1 | contig 10378 bp, 5 predicted proteins | sample TergutCu122P5_FD_187286 | JGI IMG/M metagenome (GOLD analysis project Ga0209629, IMG submission 187286) | Cubitermes ugandensis P5 segment gut microbial communities from Kakamega Forest, Kenya - Cu122 P5 (SPAdes) (version 2) | ecosystem: Host-associated > Arthropoda: Insects > Digestive system >... | reverse complement strand
AGCATGAACTTCGCCGTAAGGAGTTGTTACTTTAACGATTTCTCTCGGCAGGCATGTGCGGGAGGCTTGGTATTTTCTTAAGCCGATGGTTGAAGTTTCGGTAAACAGAATCTGCTCCATCAGAGGTGTTTGCGCTTCATCGCAAAGAACGGTTAATTGCGTTGCCGGACGGTGTTTCTTCATAAAAATCGGCGTGAAGAAAACGTCTTTTGCTCCCGCCTCAAAAAGTTTTTCCATGACATAACCCAATATTTCGGGCGTGGTATCGTCTATATTTGTTTCGATGATTGTAACAGAATATGAATCGGTACTTTCTGATATTTCTCCTAAAACCACCCGTAAAACATTGGGAATGGAAAAATCTTTTTTCCCTGCTCCGTAACCTGTTTTTAATATTTTCATCTCGGGCATCGTTCCGAAACTTTCCGCTGTTTCCAGAATAATGGCGGCGCCGGTAGGCGTGAGCAATTCTCCTTCAATATCTGCTTGACGAAAATTCACGCCGCGAGTGGCGAGCATCTCAACGACCGCGGGAACTGGAACAGGAATTGTCCCGTGTTGGCATTTCGTAAAACCGTAACCGTCTCGTAATACGGAAGAATAAATCCGGTCAGGCGATAAAATATCAAGGCAAATGGCGGCGCCTACAATATCGATAATCGAATCAACTGCGCCGACTTCGTGAAAATGTACCTTGTCAGGAGTCGTTCCGTGAATTTTGGCTTCGGCAACTGCCAAGCGCATAAAGATACGTTTAGCCAAGTCTTTGGCTTTTTCGGAAATTGAACTGTTGTCAATCAGCGAAGCAATATCAGCCATTGTTCTGTGAACATGCAAATGTTCTTCATGAGAATGATGATGAGAATGTGTATGCGTATGCTCGTCCAAAATAACATCTGTTTGCTTAGCTCCGATACCGTGTTTGGCGACTTGGGAAAATTCGATTTTCCATCCCGTCAGATTTAACTTTTGCAGTTCGTTAATCAGCAAGTCTTTATCAACACCCAAATCAATTAAAGCAGCCAAAGTCATGTCGCCGCTGATGCCTGAAAAACAATCAAAATATAGGGTTTTCATTTATGTAATTTATTAATACTGTTAGCAATATAGGCTGCGCCGAAACCATTGTCGATATTGACTACCGAAATGCCGTTCGCACACGAATTGAGCATCGCAAGCAACGCGGTGATTCCTCCGAAACTTGTTCCGTATCCGACGCTTGTCGGCACGGCGATAATCGGTTTGTCGGTCAATCCGCCGATGACGCTCGGCAATGCGCCTTCCATACCTGCAATAACAATAATCACGGTGGCGGAAATAATCGTATCCAATTTGGCGAAAAGCCGGTGAATTCCCGCAACGCCCACATCGCAAACCCGTTCCACTTCGTTACCCAGAAATTCAGCGGTAACGACAGCTTCGTCGGCAACAGGAATGTCGGAAGTTCCGGCGGTAACCACTAAAATTTTCCCGATGCCTGATTTTTCAACAGGCTGACGCCGGATGACAATCGTTCGTGCGGAAGGATTCCACTCTGCATCCGGATAAATTTTCCGGACAGCCTGAGCCATTTCCTCCGTTGCCCGCGTTGCTAAAACATTTGTATTCCCTGCTTCCAGCATATTCGTAACAATCCCTTCCACTTGCCGGACACTTTTCCCTGCGCAGAAAATGACTTCCGGACAACCATTGCGCAACTGCCGGTGATGGTCAATCATCGCATATCCCAAATCATCAAAAGGCAATGTCTTTAATTTACCAATCGCTTCTTCTATTGATATGTTTCCGTTTTTTACTGACTCTAATAGTTTTTTAATATCCATTAAATTATTGTTTTAATTTCCTCCCCCTACCCCCTCCAGAGGGGGATAATTCATAATTCTTAATTAATTCATGCTTCCGCTCCTGAATCCTTCCAAATCCAAAGTAACATATTTGAATCCGAGCGCCTTGATTTCTTCAGTTATTTCTTTCGTATTTAAAATTGTATCAAAAAAACGTTGCGGCGCTTCAATGCGGGCGATAGCATCGTGCCAGCGAACCCGACAGCCTTCCATTCCGCGCCGGCGAAGCGCTTCTTCTGCCGCCTCAACAATTGCCAACCGTTCTTTGGTAATCTCGAAATCGAAAGGAAGCCGCGTGGCAAGACAGGCATTCGAAGGCTTATCCCAAGTAGGAAGACCGAGTTGTTTGCTGTAAAACCGAATATCTTCTTTTGTAAATCCGCAATCGATTAAGGGACTGACTACACCCAATTCCTTAGCGGCTTTCGCTCCGGGACGATCCGTCGATTTCGCATCATCCGTGTTTTGTCCGTCGGCTACGGTTTCAATTCCGTTTCGTTTTGCTATATCTTTTATTAATTGATAATTAATTCCTTTGCAAAAATAGCAACGTTGACGGATATTTTCACTGAACTCATGAGAAACAAAAGGGTTCCCGTTTACTATTTCGAATTTTACACCTATCTTTACCACTAAATTGATGGCTTCTTCCCGGTCGCGGCGAGCCAATACCGGAGAGTCTATCAGTACGGCTAAGGCATTATCGCCCAATACATCGTAAGTGACGGATAATAAAAAAGCCGAATCTACGCCGCCGGAATAAGCGATGCAAAGTTTTCCGTAAGATTTCAGACAGTCTTTTAATTGTTTGAGTTTATCATCATCAACCATAACCTGTGAATTTTACTTGCAAATGTAGAATAAAATAAGGAATCGTGCAAATCTCCAAATTGGAGAGGGGAGTTAAATTGTCATTACGGGCGTAGCGAAGCGGAGACCCGCAATGATGGGAAAAGAAAATAGCAAAATGTCAAAAGGTGTATGTACGGCGTATGTACGGAGCAAGTACGGAGCAAGTCTGAACTTGGACTTGTAAGAAAAATGAGGAGAAAAGAATCAAAAAGAAATAAAACAGTCAGATTATATTACAAAATGAAAGATTGCCCCTAAATCTCCGAAAAATGCCGGCATTCAAAAACTATTCGAATAATTTTAGTTATCGTTTCTTCTGGCTTGTGTTTAGTTTACGGCTGCTATGTGATTTATGAGAATCTGATCGGATGAATTTCCTCTTTCTCCACATACCAAAGATAGCCTTCCACTTTCGGATAATTCATTGATTGTAAAAGCGTCAGGTATTCCTGCATTTGCGTTTCGTGCGAGCGATGCGGTTCGCCGAATTTATAATCAATCACAAGCGTTTGGGTATCGGAAAAAAGCACGCGGTCGGGACGTTTGGTAGTTACTGTTCCGTTCTCTTTCACGATGATGGAAAATTCCGGATAAACAGTATATTTCTCTGAAAACCAATCGCTCGCTTGCGGATTCTGAATATAGGAACGGATTTTATTTTTGTAATCATCTTTTTCTTCAGGAAGAATCAAACCGTCCGAAACAAAACGTTCAACGGCTTTATCAATATCGTCAGGAGTATGAATAGCGGCAAAGAGTGCGTGCATGATATTTCCGTGCGCGATGTAGTTTTCTCTTGCCGGCGAATCGGAACGAATAAATTCGCGCGATTGATTCGATTGCTTGAAAATGGATTTTCCTTCAGCAAACTCGCCGGAAACAAAATCGACATACAAGGGCGGCGGGGTTTGTTTCAAAGGATTTGTCGTTTCTTCTTTCGCTTTGCGGATGTTCGTCAAAACGCCTGTTTCATAATGTCCCGATTCATTTTCCAAGTTACCGCTTAATTCGGGAATTATCCATTGTAATAAATCAGAAACATTTTTAACATTTTCTAAGGACGAAAGCTGCTTTTTGTTTTTCCCGAAAATAATCAGGTTTTGTTCGGCGCGGGTAAACGCAACATACAGAAGATTCAAATTGTCTAACCATGAAAGAGAAGTCTCCTGACGGTATTCTTCCGAGAAAACGGTATTTTTCATCTTTTCCGAATAACTGACCGGAAGCAGTTCCAAGTCATAAAATCCTTTTTTTCGCCCGCACCACACGATTGGATTTTTTTTAGGATTCAATTCCCAAGTGCAATACGGAATCAAAACCGTATGAAATTGCAAGCCTTTCGCTTTGTGAATCGTCATTGCACGAATACCTTCGATTCCTTCTCCCGCAGGGATGGTTTTCAGCGACAATTCTTCTTCCCAAAACGCTAAAAAGGATTGAATGTCGGCAGAATTATTTTTTAGATAATCGGTAACCGCATCAAAAAAGAAAAAAAGGTAAGCCGATTGCCCTTCGATTTTTTCCAAATCATAGAAGCGAAATAAATAGGAGATAAGTTCGAGGAGAGGCATTGCTACAGGCTGGGGTTCATCATTGCGAGCGGAGCGAAGCAATCCAGTTCTTTTTTCTGGTTTGCTTCGGCTGCTTCGTTCCTCGCAGCTCTCGCAATGACGATGTAAAAGGTGTTCCAAATTAGCTCGATATACCAAATCATCGGGATAGGCGATGGTTTTAAGCGCCTCGATAATAATTCTTACCGATAGCGAAGAATTTAATTGAAACGCTTCGTTGGAAACGATATTCAAATAATTACCGGCGGCTAATTCGGGCACATTTGCTTTCTGAGAAGAAAAATAATCGGCAATCCACTGAATATGATTGTTGTTGCGTACCAAAATACAAATATCGCCCGCACGAATATTGGCAGTTTGCAGTAGTTGTATTTTTTCAAGCAAGGTAGATAAAACGACTTCATTGTATTTTTCGGTTTCGCTGTCTTGCAAAAAATCTATGCTTACAAATCCGGCATCCGTTTTTTCCAGTGTTTTCTGACCAACCTGTTTTTCGCTATAAACCAAAGAGAAAGGCGATTCAGGTGAATCAAACAATTCTTCTTTGTATTTATCATCCAATAATTTTCCGGCTTCCGTAAAAAAAGCATTGTTAAAATCCACTACCTGTTTTTTGCTCCGGTAATTGGAATCCAGCGATTCTTCATGCACATCCAACTCTTTACTGATTTGATTCAGGATTCGCCAATCGCCGTTTCGCCAACGGTATATCGATTGTTTCACGTCTCCGACAATCATACTGAAACGGTTATTGGCAAGAATATCGGAAAGCAATACCTTGAAATTACTCCATTGCAAACGGGAAGTATCCTGAAATTCATCAATCATCACATGCCGGATTTCCGCCCCGATTTTTTCATAGATAAACGGAGAATCGGACGCATCAATCATCCGGTGAAGAAACAAAGCCGTATCAGACAGCATGAAACTGTTGTTTTCGGCATTGATGGCGCTGATTTCTTCAGTAATATACCAAATTAATCCCAACTGATGCATATTCCCCAGAATCAGACGTGAAGTATCCTGCTTTTGCAATACCTCAAGCGTATCCAACAAAAGTTTCATCAGATGATTTTCGGCAAGGGCGATAATGTCATTGCGCCGCTTGTGCGTTTTTGTTGCCCATTGTTCTGCGTCAGTCGAAAGGCTTTCGATTGTTTTCGCAATTTCCCCCCTCTGATTTTCAGCCAAACCTTTCCAAAAATCGAATACCGTTCCTTTTCGGAAAAAATCGGCGGGTTCCAATTGATTTGCATTGATTAAATCAATCGCTTGCCGGTAAGTTTCCTTGAAACAGGATTTATATTTTTGTAAAAGCGCATAGTGATATTTTACTAAATCACTGAAAATGGAAGGATTTTCATTCAACTGTTCACGCAAAACCTTTTCGTGTTCCTGAAAAAATTCGTCATAAATGCAAGCGCTGAATTGATACACATCTTCTTTGAAACGCCAGTTTCCGTCCTGTTCCAATTTGTTTTCGACATAAGTAGTTAGCCATTGTAGCAGGCGGGGGTCTTGGTGTGCATTTTCAATCATCCGGTTCACAGCATCCAAGCGGACTTTGGCGGAATTCATCTCGATGTTGAATTTCGAGCTTCGTCCCAATTCTCTTGCTAAATTTCGGAGAACTTTCTGGAAGAAACTGTCGATGGTAGTAATATACAGTCGGCTGTAATCGTGGATGATAGCCTGTAAAATATCGCCGGCTTTCTTGCGAATCAGGCTTTCGTCCATCGGTCGTCCGGCTTCTTTCAAGGCATTTTGGACAGAGTTGAAGAAAGTTTTTGAATCATCCGTCCCGAAAGCCAATCCATATAAATCCGACAGAATCCGCTCCTTCATTTCGCCGGTTGCGTCTTTAGTGAACGTAACGGCTAAAATGCGGCGGTAGTTATCGGCTTCGCCCAATAATAATTCCTTAATATATTCGAGCGCCAAAGTATAGGTTTTACCCGAGCCGGCAGAAGCTTTATATAGTTTTAATTGTGGCATTTGAATATAAAGGTAGAAAAATAATTTATTAAAAATTCTTATAGTGGTGATATCTCTTAATCCGGTTATCTTTCCGGATACAGCGCCTGCCACCATTCGGGCTCGTTTTTCAGCCATCGGGCAAACCACGCATAAATCGTTTTGTTCCAATCGATGCGTTTCTGGTAAGTGTAAATAGCATGATTTTCCCCATCGACAGTAACAAATTCCACAGTCTTTCCCAGAATCCGCAAGGCATTGAACATCTGGATGCTTTCGCCTATCGGCACGTTGGTATCGGCTCCTCCATGCAGCAACAGAAGTGGCGTATTGATTTTATCGGCATGAAACAGCGGACTTTGTTCGGTATATAATCGCGGATTGTTCCAAGGGAAACTGCCGGCGCTTGCCCCGCTGCTGTAAGCATATCCCCAATAACCCTCGCCCCAATAACTTGTGATGTTGCTGATTCCGGCATGAGAAACGGCTGCTGCAAAGATATTTGTCTTTGTTTGCAGGAATTGCGTCATAAATCCGCCGTAGGATGCACCGATGCAACCAACTTTCGTACTGTCCACAAACGAGTGTTCGCGGTAGAAAAGCTGAGTTCCCAGAATAATTTCATCGGCTGTTTTCTCTCCCCAGGCATTGACGTGGCGGGCTGCAAATTCCTGTCCGAATCCGGTAGTTCCCGATGGTTGCAAGGTATAAACCACATAACCTTGCGCAGCATAAACCTGCAAAGGATAGGTCGATTCAAAAACGCGGGTAGTCGGTGAAGTTCCGCCATAATAATACACAATCATTGGATATTTTTTATTCGCATCAAATCCGGGCGGAAGATAATATCTGCCTTCAATCGTTGTCCCGTCTGAAGAAGTAAAATTCCAATCCGTCACTTTACTTAAATCCAATTCACTCAACTGTTTTTGAAAAGGGTCGTCTAACAGAACGGATTTTTCTGTTTTCAAATCATACTTATATAGCCGATAAGAATTGTTGGTTCCTTCGCCCTGATAAAGAGCAATCGGAGCTTTTTCCGCCGGCTGAAAACGGCGAATCATATCTTCCGGCAAATTCAGTTTTTTGAAATTCGTTGTATTTACATCATATACATAAACCGGAGTCCGGTCTTTGTCGTCCACCGAGAAATAAATTTGTTTATCGTAAATCGACCAGTAGGCATTGGAAATACTCGGATTAAAATCTTTAGTAATCGGTTGAACGGCTTTTGTTTTCCTGTCAACGATAAATGCCAGATTATTGTATGTATTGGATATTTGTCCGGATTTTATATTCAATCCAATACCTCCGAATGCTTCGCCGCTTCCAATCACCAAAAGTTGTTTTGCATCAGGCGAATATTGCGCTCCGGACAAAAACGGATCCGAAAAGAGCGTATCGACCGCTAAAGTAAGTAAATCCATTTCATAAAACGTTCGCTTACCGAAAGGGCGTTCGGTAATATTTTCTTCGCTGACCGAAAACAAGGCTTTTTTGCTGTCGAGGCTAATATCTTCAAGATACGTATTTGTTCTCCCGAAAGTAATTCGCTGTTCGGTTTTCGTTGAAAAATCATATAAATAGACCGAACTCCTTCCACGGAAAGCGCCTGAGCGGTCGCTTGGCGACAAAGTTCGTTTTAAATCGCCTTTATCAGCGGGGATTTCCTCTCTGATTTGAATCAGCATAAACCGTCCGTCCGGAGAAAGCTGGTAGGAATCGAATTTAATATCTTCCGCTATCTTTTTTTCTTCTAAGGTAGCGGCATCCATTAAATATAAATCTTTATTTGTCAATCCGGAGCGGGAATAGGTCAATTGGTCTTTCCCCAAAATCCAACGCGGACTTACATCGGCAGCAAAGCGGTAAAGCGTTTTATTGGTTGCTGTTTCCCGTAATTCCATAGAAGAAACGGTTTTCCCTCCCGACAAGGTATTCGTAGCGCCTACTAAAAAATAATTGCCACTTGGAGAAATTGAGTTAGACGTCAAGCGATTTCCTTCCAAAATATCATAAATGGTTACTCTACGTAAATCACTCGTAGAAATAGAAAGTTGCGCTAAAGAATCTTTTTTCGCCGGAGTCAGCAAAATTTTCATTTTCGATTCATTAAAATTTTTCACGCCTGCCAACCGCTTAATAACTAATTCGTAACGGCGAGGTTCTAAAGTAAGTTCCACCTGAATAGCATTCGATTTGGACAAACTGTCTTCCTTCGTTTCTTTGGTTTTTTCCGATTTGTTATTGACAAAGATTTCCATCATATCGGTCGAGGTAACCGACAATGTTGCTTTGCAGTAGCGGTCGGCATCAATAGAAAACGAAAGCAGTTGGATGGCTTTGTCACGGTATGGAATTTTGTAATCGTAAGGCGCAAAAGGTAAAACAAATACGCCTGCGGTATCGGCTTTTAAAAAATCTTTACTTTGAGCCACTTCATTAAAATCAACGATGGCTTTTAACAGGTCTTTGTGTTCAAAAGTCTTTTTTTCAACGTCCGTACTGTCAATCAAAACCGGCATATAAACCGGAATCATGGGCGAAGCTTTCACTTGTTCTATTCTAATTTCTCTTTGTGAAAATGTGTTCAAACAAAATAACAGGCATATTGCCGAAATCGCTAATCGAATCATAATCTAATATTTAATAATATCCATTATATAAAGAATAGCTGTAAAGGTAGTTAAATAATTTGAAATGACATAAATCTCAACCCTAAAAAATATTTAACAATTATTAACTAAAAATATTTGGCGGTTACAAAAAAGCCCTCTACTTTTGTCGTGTATTAAACAACTATTACACTAATTTAATAATAAAAATATTGCTATGATTCATTTAGAAAAAGTTGATTTCAGTTACAGTTCGAAGGTAAAACTCCTGTCGGATGTAAGTCTCCAGCTTGAGCCGGGTCATATACACGGTTTGCTGGGAAAGAACGGCGAAGGCAAGAGCACGATGCTCAAGTTGATTGCCGGATTGTTGTTTCCTCAAAAAGGAAAAATTGAAGTGATGGGTTTCACTCCCTCGAAGCGAAATCCCGAAATGTTGAGCGACATCTATTTCCTGCCGGAAGAGTTGCCGGAATTTGCATTAAGCATTGCGCGCTTCGAAGAAGTGTATGCGCCGTTTTATCCCAATTTCAATACATCCTTGTTCGACTCCTGCCTGAAAGAATTTGAAATCAGTTCCAAAGATTGGAAAATGAATAAATTGTCTTTCGGACAAAAAAAGAAAATTTTTGTGGCTTTCGGTTTGGCAACCCAAACGAAACTTTTGTTGATGGACGAACCGACCAATGGATTGGATATTCCCTCGAAAGGACAATTCCGCCGCATGGTGGCTTCTACCTTGGATGAAAACCGTTGCATCATTATTTCGACTCATCAGGTGCGTGATTTGGACAGTTTGATTGACAGTCTTATCATCATGGACAATCACGAAATCGCTATGAACGAATCCATTGAAACAATCACCGATCGGCTGCTTTTCCGCTTGCAGGATAAAGCCAAGAACGATTTGCCGGTTCTCTACTCGGAAGATACCTTGCGAGGCGTTTACCAAGTTTGCGAAAATGTAAATAAGGAAGACAGCAAATTGGATATCGAATTACTTTTCAACGCTGTATGTACCAACAAGGAAAAAATACGGCAAATTTTTAACGCTAAATAACATAAAACAATGAAAACTAATATTTTTGATTTCAAACGGATTGGACTTCTGTTCCAACGATATTTCGCCGAACGTTCCCATACGGAACTGATTTATTGGAGCATCATGGCGATTGTATTCATGTTTTTACGAAATACGACTCCACTTATGGTAGGCTTGATAATCGTTGGCGGCGCTTTTTATGCCGGTCGTTTCTTTCGGGAAATTCATTCCCGCAGCAACGGTGTCGCTTACTTTATGATTCCAGCAACGCAATTGGAAAAACTGACTGTAGGCATTATTATAACTTCTTTTTATTATTTTGCGATGATGATTATTGCATATATCATAGGAAACTTGCTGGGAACATTTATTAATAATATGCTTGCAAGTGTAAATATAATGGGATTGAATATTTTTCATCATATACCCTTGCAATGGAAATTATTTGAGGCAACTATACCCAATACTACCGTTATATTC
>Ga0209629_10004434_pt1 | contig 10380 bp, 6 predicted proteins | sample TergutCu122P5_FD_187286 | JGI IMG/M metagenome (GOLD analysis project Ga0209629, IMG submission 187286) | Cubitermes ugandensis P5 segment gut microbial communities from Kakamega Forest, Kenya - Cu122 P5 (SPAdes) (version 2) | ecosystem: Host-associated > Arthropoda: Insects > Digestive system >... | reverse complement strand
ACCAGACCAACAACTTGAAAACCACAGCACGAAATACCACAGGCAGCAACCACTGTATAATACTCTTGAGCTCCTGATGATGGGCAGAGTGGTGCCCGAAACATGTTGAACGGGCAATAAGATCTGCAATAAAAACCTCTGTTGCATCTAGTTGGCATTTTATTTCCACATGTTTTGCATGAGTTTATTTAACAAGATTTTCTTGAGTGGATTAACAAAGATCAAGCATTTCTAACAACAAAAAATTAAAGTTGAAAGTTCGAAGATTGCAGACTTCTTAAACATGACTTGTATAATTTTACGTAGGCGCAAACGTTTCGGAGCAGCTTAGCACTTATATTTTCAGGGTAGTCCAATAATATTCTGGGGCACGCGGTGGCGCAGTTGATTGAAGAATTGCGCTACAAGCTGGAAAGTCGCGGTTTCGATTCCCGATGGTGTCATTTGAATTTTTCATTGACATAATCTTTCCGGCCGCACTATGGCCTCGGGGTCGACTCAGTCTCTAACAGAAATGAGTAACAGGATTATTTCCTGGAAAGTAAGAGCGGCCGGTGCGTAGGGCTGACAACCTTACCACCTTCATGTGCCGAATGTCTTGAAATCTGGGAGCCTTAACCTCCTGGAATCCTCATTGCCTGTCCAGGCCTGCAATGGGATTGCTTTACCTTGTACCAATCATAATCCACCCGTTGTCACTCTTCTTGTGCTATCCGGAGGACATAGGCAGGAGTCTTCTCTGAAAGATTTTTACTGTATACCAAACTGCGTGGCTTCAAATTCCATCATCGCTGTGAGAACGGCAATTCTCGCAAATAAAAATTTTATTGACGAATAAATGAAGATAACTTTATATTCATTGCTACATTTCTGCCCCTCTAGGCAACAAAGTAAACTCGGGCTCTACTGAATATGAAGCAATACTGATCCCTGAACCACGAAATTCAGTGTAGCTTTCATGAACTGGTCCGTGGTAATCGCCACCGAGCCGTATTATATTGAAGCGGGTTTGCCTCTAAAGAGAGAGGATGACAGCCTGATGTTATGCGTTGTTGCAGAGGCGGCAGCCGAGATCCTGGGAGCGCCGGACCTACATATCAAGAGTGGCAGCACGTTGCGGTTGGTGTGCACGCTCCGCCAGAGCACGGAGCCGCCCGTGTTCGTGTTCTGGTATCACGAGCATCGCATGATCAACTACGACCAGGAGAGAGGTGTGGACGTCCACAGCGATCGTTCCAGTAGCGTGCTTGTGGTGGCTGAGGCCCAGAAAACCGACTCCGGGAATTACTCATGCGTGCCGTCAAATGCGCGACCCGCCAGTATCAACGTTCACGTCCTCAATGGTAAGACATCTAGTCGTTTACAACCTGTAAAGTTTAATTAATCATATCTAATTAACTACACGGAGCAAAGTTGCTCGTCAGAAGCTAATGGGTCCAGAGCTAGTTAAGAAATTCCCCGCATTTCATCGCACCTGGCGGTTCATTACTGTCGTTATAACAGCCTGCCACTTACCACAGTTATACAACAGACTAACCAAGTCCGTACCCCTCCCGTGGTATTTCTGTAAGATCAATTTTAAATTATTCTCGGCTCTGTCCTAAGTCTTGCAGGTGGTCTCCAACATTTTCACGTTTTCCATTCAAAACATAGAGACACTACTCTCTTCTTCCAATCGTGTATCATCCCATCCACTTCCAATGGAACACACTGATTTGAATTTTATGAGTAGTTAAAGCCATGGGAAGCTTATATTATAAAGTTGTCTCTGGTCTCCTGTTCCTTCCACGTAGGTCCAAATATTGTCTTCATTAATCTGTTCAAGAATACGTTGAGTCTATTTTCTTCGTTTTATGTGTCACGTCCTCATAAAAGTTACACTTCATATCTATGATCTGTGTCTTTCCTAACCGATCCTCTTATACTCCTACCGCTTTCAGTGTGTGCATGTACTTATCCTTTAATACCGTGGCCTCTCTCACTAATTTTCTGAAGTTTCCGAAGATGACCACTTCTTTCACTACCCCAAGGTCATGTCGAATCCCCTTCAGCATGATTTCTTTCCCATAATTACGAAATTTCGAATCATATTTAGTCTTCATGTAGCCTTCAGTTCGTATAGATTGTCAAGTGTATGGTATTTGTATTGATTTTAGTAGCGTGTTTGACCTCAACCCTTATCAACTTAGGTTATTCATCCTATGCTAATTGCTTATGGGCACCCAGATGGTGCTGTTAATTGGCTGTGTATTTACATAAAAAACGTTGCGCTTTTGTTGGAATTTTTCTTGTTTATTTGTAAACTTTGAAGTGTATCTGGTGTTCCCAACGGATATGTACTTGATGACCTCTGTAACTATTTTACGTTTTCCACATACTTTTTCGCTAACAATTTAAATAATCGTACTGCAAGCTCTATTACGGCTGTACTCATCTGCAGGCTGAAACTGATTCCAAAAACAGTTGCAGTACTGCAAATTATATGAAATTTAATATTGACAAAATTAGAGTTATTATCTTTTCTACGAAAATGTTTATAATTAACAATAATTACAAAGTATGTGATGCATGCATACATCGTACACAATTCGTCAAAGACCTAAATTCATTTTTGGTTTCCAAAATGTTTTCCTGCATCAACATGCAGACTTCATTTCTCAGTCAATTTTGCGGACAAATATACAATTTGACCTTTTAGTTTTCTACTACTTATTGTTTATTGTTATAATATACTGTATTTGGTTCTAAATTCGAGTGTGCCTCGTCTTTTTCCAGTATTTTCCTATGGTGATGCAAATAAGCTGGAACCCATCCAACGGAAGTTTAAATCGTTTTCTTCGTATCCCTTATGGTTACACTCATGGGCTCGAGTGTATTGAATCACAGACGTTATGAGGTTTCAGGCAACAAGTTGATGCTCTTTTGCATCAATGTCTTCATGGGAGCAAAAAAATTTGGCCTTGTTTGCTTGACACTAACAGTCTCGAATTTCTATCTCATACCGTCATGAACTTCAGTTACTAGTGTACGTTATGCAAATGACGCCCTTCTGCAAGATATATTTCAGTTGTTGCTAATTCGGTGCATACTGGCCTAGTTGTATTTAGTAAACTAATCAGAACTTTGAAAGAGATTTTAGCTATCATCTCGTATAAGCGTATTGGTGTTTCATGTGGACTGCTGTTTAATGTTATTCAGGTGACTTAAATTGCACTCTGATACATTCCCTAGCTTTTGTTTTTCATTTTGTATGTGACTGGACTCTCTTACCAGTGCTGTTTAGACAACGCATTACTAAACATGAATTTGTGTGATTCACTTGAGCTGCGGTTCTAGTTTAATCCAGCATCACATTGTTGTTTCAGTCACGTTACATTGTCTGTGTGTGCGATTGTTAATGTAATTGGTGTCTGGGGAATTTTGTAGCAGTTTGATTTTATTCCATTGTGCTATTAAACCGCCACGTTAAAAAAACACGAGTTGAACTGAATATGTCTTTTGCGTAGTGCCAGACCATTTCCGTACGTCCGACTGTTTCCTCTCTAATATTATTCGATTAAAATTTTATGATTGGGAACCAAACTAAAACTGGCGGAACAAATTTAATTTTGATGCATTGCTGACTCTTATAATCCCACTTGACTTGAATTCAAATTAAACTGCATCATATGTCTAAAAAAAAAAAATTGGCGGCACGAAACATATTCATGAAGAAGGTAAAAACACAGAGAAGAGGTTTAAATGTAAAGTTACAAATATTCACGCAGTGTATAAATCTCCAGTTTCTTATGAAACAGGAAGATTTATTAACGGGTATACAAGGGCCCGAAATTAAGTAATACACGTAAATATAACCCACATTTCGAATATTTTTCGAAATAGTCAGTATCTTATTTGGGCAGCATCATCCTATTCTGTTGGCTATAAAACAGCAAATAACATCATACCACGCATAACTTGTAAGTAGTAATACAGATGATTTCTTCTATTATAGATAACTTTACTTTTCCACTTTACTTACTGTTTGATTGCCTTTTTACAACAAAACACAGATAATCTAGATTGCTTTATTAGTGCCAGTTGCGTGCTGATATACTTACAGTACAAGTGTAACATACAGAAACATCTGCAACTTTATTTATGGCATTTTGGATTTCAGTACAACTTTTATGGGAAATTTTCTTTGATTTTCATGTGTTATTTTTCCTTTTTATTATTCCTCTTTTGAGAATAATACCTAATGTATTATTAGTAGCTTGATTATGAAAGGAAAACCACTGCTGTAGTATTCTTTCTTCTGTACCTATATTTTTGTACCTGATGACCAATATGTAATACCGAAACATGTAGTAGAAAATAAAAAATGAACATATGTAATTTATGTGTTATATTGTGTGGAATATAATTTCTAGTTGCCGATATCTCTCAAAATAAAAGAAAAATAATTATTGACCCTGCCGTTATGTCTGCAGTCCGGTCAACAAATCAGTCGACTCAAAGTCTTCTGCAGAAATGATACACGTAATCATAACACAAGTTCAGATTCACTGGAAATGGCGGCCTTCGGACAGTATTTGGAATTTATAATGGACGAAGTGGCAATGGGACAAGAGTTTCTCACAACACTTCGGTTTTCCTCTGTCAGCATCCTAACATCAATGCTCCATATTCACATTTTATTAATTTTTCACCAAAGTTACATAATTTTAACATTTTAAAATATCGAAAATATAAAACTTCGCACCTTAATATTATCCTTATTCTATGCATATGCATCCAAAATGGTCTCTTAGAATCATAATTTTTAATAATAAAAGTCGCATTTCTCGCCTTCTTCAGAAATTCTGCATGCTGCGTCTATATAATTTCTTGATTTGATCGTCCTGGTGATGCCTGGTTGCGTCAAATTTATGAAGCTTCTCTTTTTGTAGTTTTTTTTTTCGTGTTCCTACTAATTACACCCCCGTAGGGCTAAAAGGTCCCATGAGCGCTTTGTTTTAAATGACATCAGATTATGAACCTTCTTAGGATGAGAGACCAAGTGTCACACCTACGTAAAACAGCGGGTACTGTTCGTGTGGTATGGCCTGCTGGCGTCAAAATAGCAAGAGATTACGAGGGGTTAGTTTACATCTTAAGGGGCTACCCAGGTCACGTATGACCATAACATGTAGAGAAACAGCATGTAGACCCATTACCTCACTTTCATAATTTCATAGGGGTTTTCAGAGGTAATTTCCGCACAAAAATATTATTTTTTCGTGCAGTCAGTTACGTCATTACTTCCAGTCTCTCGTAACAAAAGTTTGTTGTTTGATTGAAGAAGCTACATTCGACGAATTAGCCTTATTAACATACCGACACAAAGTTCTGGCTACAGACCAGTAAGAAGGAATAAGTTGAACTCTCTTATTAGAAACACGTGTTTGGAAAGAAGCTGGAAACATGAGTGCTAAGTATAATCTGTGAAGGGCGTTAGATCACTCTAAAATATTTTGCACTACAAAGGTAATCACTAAAAATTGTTTTCCCAAGCCAAAAGTTCTTAAATTCGGTGAAGTTTTCGTTTCGCGTATTCAACCAATGTGCATGTCCAAATGCTGTTGCTGGACTTCGACAGTATAAAAAACGTAAACGTTTTCTTGCAATCTTATCAAGTGTTAATTTTGACCCGTTTCCAAGGAGATTGTTCTCAGGCCATAGAAACTGACTTTACTTAATATACTACAAATTCGAAGTCTGTAAGTTACGATAACACATTTGCGTGATTATGCGGTCCTTCCAAAACTCGTTTGGCTACCACACAAAGAACTGCGGTTGCACGACAGCAGTAAATTTTGTTTAGTTTACACTTCATATTTAGAAAGCGTGTGGAGATGGAGATTACCGGAACAAAGGAGTAAATTTAAGGCAAGAGCAAATGTTGGATTCGGCAGAGGTCTTTAGGTGAAACATTCTGTGTTTTACCAAGTTACTTCTGACAAATTTAAAGGAGCGAAACTTGCCCTGAATTTAAATTTCTTTTAATTTTATTTCCACATCTCCGACGAAACCGAGTTTCTCCATCGAAAAGCTATTAAAGGGCGTAGTGTATCTACCTACCAGTCCTGTCCAAGATTCAAGTACACACCGATGTACTTCTTTTCCATTAGTCGATATGAAGGCTCTAAGACCTGAATAATTTTCAACTTCCCAACTTAAAAAGTTCAAGAATGCTAGCATTTAAATATATGGGCTGGGAACAAAAAATAACATCTTTATTTTTAAGTTTTTAAAACTTTCCTGTTGATGTTGCTGACTCTGATAGGTGTGATAACACGTTATCTGTCATATTCTTAGGTAGCATGAGAGAAATGGAAGTTAGTATTCATTAATAATTAGAATAATCCGCGATCACTTATTAAAGTATTTACGAAAATTTATGGTGAAATGCCTTTTTATTAACATGCCTTCATAAGTGAAAAAGCTTCAAAGCAGCTTCATAACTGTGTTTCTATTGTAGGTTTAGTGTCTAAATCTTATTTTCACTTTACATTGTCGGTCTCCACACACAACATGTTTTATCATTACAACTTTTCTATTCCCGTCTGTCCGTTTGGTGCAGTTACGTAGCTCTAAGGTTTATGATACTTTCTAACAGTATGTATTTGCTAAGCTCGTCAAGATATTCCTGTCTTTTGTGTTATGTCACTGCCGTTGAAATAAAAGCCTTACACTTAACCCGTCCTCAGCATGTCGGTTTCACTCCACTTCTTCAACAGCTGTCCCTCTAAATACACAATAGCGTAATTCGTCGATCATATGCCCCAAATCTCTCTTCATTCTTGAAGGTTTCTATCGAAAGTTTTAATAATTTGTGCTTCTCCACTGACTGGAAGATTATTGCCATTGTTGTACTTTTTATTTAAAGGTCTGAACATGTCAGACCATACTTAATCATTAACAGTCCTAAAGGCCACTATATGGGTCGTACCGCACAGCTAACCTCCAGATGCTGCATTTTATATATTTATTCAACAAATATACGTACTGAATATTTTAAACATGCTGCTTAATCTCCGTCTTTTTCTCTTCAAAATGCCGTTTATTTCATAATGCTACCTTTTTTGGTTCCTGTATTATTCACATTTTAAATACAAGGTGTGCTAAAATTTAAAAGGAAATTCCGGCTCCAAAGGGTTAATCATTAACAGTCCTAAAGTTCTGATTCTATACGTTCTCCAATACTCATATTACTCCACTTTGTTAGTCACACATACACTACATTGCCTTAAAATGGGAACATTATAATACTTTTACTACATATTTACATTTTCATCTTAATTGTACGAATTTACATTTAATGAGATAACACAAAGTTATTTTAGGTATTGTAACAATTTATCCTTCATGGTTTTGTTATATAAAAATAAATTTATTATTATTTTTTGTATTCTCGTTAGAATTTTCAGCTTAAAATTTCATCAAAATCCTGTATGGGAACGCTGTATTTGTATTCAGAACAGTAGCCAGAACGAACTGTATTCGAAGCACCCGTGTATGCAACGAACCAAATCTGCGGTACGAGATCTGTTATGTGACATCCTGTTGTACTTCAAACATGAGGATTGTGGAGTCAACAGAATTCCGTTTTCATAATACGCATCATCATCAGCTATAAACGTAGATATATTATAAAAAAGTTTAATTCTCAATAATACTTCTCAAACAAAAATTATGTTTAGTGCTCTATTTACGCGACATTTACGAATATACTTTCATCACAACAACATCGTTTAAACATTTAAGATTTTTTTTTGTATTTTTCGTAAAATTGCTATGTCATATCCAGGGAGTACTTACGATATGAGAAGTGGAGTAAAGAATGATAAGATAGTTACAAGTAGTGATTTATTGCAGAGGGTTATGAACTGAAGTACTACTGTGTTTTCAAGTGGTGTAACAATATTTCTTGTACGGTAATTGGATAGGAATTGGAAAGATGAACTGTGGGAATGTATCATAATGACATATAGGTCAAACAACATCAAAATTAAACGAGATTTATTAAGTAAAGTTAGAGTAAGGAATAACCAAAATGAAATATGGGGATTTCGTATAATGCTCCGTAGAAATCATCTTGCTCCACATCAGTTTTGGAAGGGCGATTTGTTCTTATAGCGCCGTAAACGTCATCCAACCTAAGAGGAATTAAACCTAAACACTTGATAAAGCCATTCCCTGGTTCCTACATTCTCCTTTAAGAAGAATTCCACTCAGTAGCACAAATTATCTTTGTAATTTCAAAAACAGCCTAACGATAAACAAACAATTACAAGGTACTAGGTTTATCAATGCAAGTATGGACTAGGAAACAAGGATTTTGAGTGTAACGATTCGCATATACCTTTCTTAACATGCACGTGCATGCGTATTGCCTTTCAGAAGCATTAGAGTGTCGGGAAAGAAGCAGATATGAAAGAATAATTAAGCCTATAATATTGTGAACGAATATTTTCACGCTAACACGCCAATTGGGATGATAGGCGTATAAGTTTTGACGGGATTAAAATGGCTCAGACAGAGGATAAATTGAAAAATCTATAGGTAATTGTTTGTTGGAACTTCGAGTCCAATAAATGTCGTGAATGTCAATTTCCGCTGAGTGGCCGTGAATTCTAAAAGGCAAAGTACGTTACGTGGGGGTTTTTGGTTTCTCAGAACCGAAATTTACTTTACACATTCCTGCAGAAAACGTGTGCCTTATAATTTTCATTTTAGTATCTCCTATAATTTTGTGTCAAAATAATGAAGCCGCTTTTTCTCTTTATGTTATGCATATTTCTCATAACACCACTGCTTCTCCTGTTGGTCTTTTTCTGTCTGACATTATTGTTAACAATAAACCTTTTTCACGTCTCTTTTATTTTTTTGTTTATACAACGATTCGTGAGTACCGGGTTGTCTAATTGAACGTCCTATACTTTCGTGTTGAAAGCTTGCAGAATACAGTGCGAATTTTTCTGCTTACTGACCAGTTTTTCTTCTCTTACAAAGTAAATATTTGAGACTGTGTGGGAAGGGCATTCTCCCTAGAGTGGCTCGAAGCCCACTTTTAACTGCGTGTCTGGTTTGCCAACCATGATCTCCTTCACATCATAATCCTTTTAGTATGTAATGACATTTATCCGTTTGTTTTATAAACAATTGTGAGAGTTAAAAAAAATTGAAAAACAGCGACAGGAAGTCCCTTAGCCCTTTCGAAGAGGCCGTCATTTCACTTTCAGTCAAAAATCATGTGATAAATGTCAAAGGACTGCATCATCATTATCCATTCACGAGTTAGGCCTTGATAAACTGTTTCAGCCTAAGACTGCTTGTTGTAAAGAAATATTTCGAATGTTAGTAGCTACTTAATGGAAATTTATAGCTATGACACCTTCTGCACATTAGTAAACATTGTGAAGCCCACGCATGGCGAAAAAAGAAAAATCTCTAGAATCAGAATGGTTGGGGGTGGACCGGGATCGCGGACCTGGACAAGTGTCCATCTGTTATGGGTGAGATGACGAAACGCCGGCTTCCGCAAAATGATAGAACTTACTGACTAACTGACAAATTTTAGCTTCTGAAAAGACCTTTCTGTATGGAGCTTATATTTTAATACTACTACAAGAAATACCACGTACCTAGTCGCAACTTTTCGTTAGTTGCCACAGCTAGGGGCTATATTGTAAATGAAAGAGTGTAACATTGGAAATTTGGCAAACTTTCATTACATTTTTTCTATCACAAACTACGCAGTATGAAAGGATTTAAAATTAGAATGATAACTTAATAAATATGTCGCGAAGCTGCCAAGTAGCCTAACTTAATTTAGAATGTAAAATGAAGAAATTTATATTGTAGCGCGATCAAATAACTCTCATCTAGGATGAGTTCCATTCTGAAACCTTCTCAGCGTACTTCAGTTAAGATCCATCTTTTAATGTCAGTGACCACCCTCAATGTATATGGCCAGGGTTCTTAATTCAAACCCCAAATTGAGCTTCCAAAGATGGGAAAAAAATCTCGTTTTCGCAGCCATTGCTCTGGTGTACAAAACCACCGCGATAGTGGTTATTAAACTTTAAATAAGGATGCACTGGTCTGCATTCGTGAGAAGTAATTAAAATGTTACTGTTCAGCGTGCAGAAAGTGCGGAGAGGGATGGAAGTTCAAATCACTGGTTGCTATAGCGAAGAAGACGTACGTGTCTTATAGAATGGGCACATGGTTTAAAAACTGTCAATTCCCATGCTATAACAGCAGGTATTTTCAGATGTATAGTCTGGAGTCTAAGGATTCAACCCAGTGAAGCGCTTCTTCGCAAATAACAGCTTCTTGAGCATGTGTTGGGAG
>Ga0209629_10004433_pt1 | contig 10380 bp, 8 predicted proteins | sample TergutCu122P5_FD_187286 | JGI IMG/M metagenome (GOLD analysis project Ga0209629, IMG submission 187286) | Cubitermes ugandensis P5 segment gut microbial communities from Kakamega Forest, Kenya - Cu122 P5 (SPAdes) (version 2) | ecosystem: Host-associated > Arthropoda: Insects > Digestive system >... | reverse complement strand
CTTTCTTTCTCAGCCACTAAGAATTCAATTACAGCTCGTTGTTTGTAACGTGTATCAGACACAGGCGCCATTTTCACAGACTACTACAGCGGCGCTATCTGTCGGACGAACGTGTACTTACACACACGTGCGCAATAAACATGAGTTTTGCTACCTCTCAATTTTCACATTGCTATCTCTATTGTGGAATGAGAAAAAAAAAATGTGGGTCATTACTTTATGAGCAACCCTCGTATTTTTTTTGTCCCTGAATACCGTATTAAACCTAAATAATAGGTGCTTTCTGACACTGAGAGTGCGGAGGCAGTTGCTTCACTGGAAGCGCTAGTACTGCACACGCGCGGCGGCGGCAGCAGCAGCAGCAGATCTCATGCGGCCAGAACATTTCGCACAAAACGCCAAGTTTTCGAGTTGAGGCCGTGGTTAAGAGTAATAGAAGTTTGTAGACTTGAATTAACAAATTTCAAGAAATTGATTTTGTGTAGTCTTGAGTAATGACAGGTATTGTACGTATAAACGTAAAATTGAGGCACGTGTGCGTAACCATTGTTGCCGTGGAAAAGCAATAAGTATAACGTATTCTTTGTGTGTGTGTGTGTGTACGCGCGCGTGCGGCCTTAGTTATCAAGCATACAGTGCGCATGCACCTTATTGTCATCTGTTGCCTCTGGCTGTACCGTATTTTTCCACATCTCATTGAGGCACGATTTTCGGGGGAAAAAAATTGAACAATAAAATGGGTGTTTTGATTTTCTCTACAACTTTTGTCTAAGACATTCCTTATTCCAAGAAGAATTGAGAGAACGAAATATAAATGCACACAGATCTTCATATAAAGTACCCGTGAATCTCTTCAGACTTTAATGAGCATTAAATATTCTGGACATATTTTCGAATAACACTCAGATATTAAATTTCTTGAAAATCTGGCCCTTGGGAGCCGAGTTGCTGCATGCGGGCGGACGGACGGAAAAACAGATATACCGAAGCTAATAGTCGCTTTTCGAACGCGCCTAAACACGCATTTTCCGATTATATTTTGTTCCATCCCCTACATTGTATATTTATGCAGGGTTTGAGTAGTTGAACCTGCTGTGCTGCAGCTACGACTCGCATCCTGTAACGAGGTTAAGATCGAGTGAAGCTACGCCTCTTTTCCCCTTATATGCCTAAATGGTGTTGGTGTGGACAGAGACAGCTTTGCTTTACCTGTATAACATAGTTGCGTAAACTGAAGCTGGAAAAATTAATCGTGCGAAAACTTGAATGTGTTTGGTACGTGGTACGGGGGGGGGGATGAAAGGCATCGGTACGTGTTGGTGGCGCACAATGTTCTCTTGGCGCAACTCATTCTTCTTCATCCTTTAGACTTCGTCTGGCCGATTAATAGAGAGGAATGCTTGATAAGCTTATAGTTCCTCTGCCACTTTATGGATCCCGTAGGTTTATTGCCGTGTTCAAAAGACCCAGCAACTTGCCGTATTCTGAATTTGAAGAATTCACTCCATGCCCTCTTTGATAGCATCTGTCTTCGAACCCTTATAATGTCATACATTATGCACCGAATTCGTCCAAGTACTAGTCATATAAATACCAACGAGATGCAACTTTTTTTCTCTTTTATTTGGTGTTATAACTCTACTTGTTTCGGACGCAGTGTGCGTCCATCATCAGGAGTGTTATAAACTGAGCAACAGCCACTGGTGTTTGTCATGGGTTCGGGATAGAATAAATCCTGTGTACGAATCAATGGCGGTGTGTACTATGTTATTCCAGGTTCGATGGGTTTGAAGGCTTAGTGGTGTGCGCAGTGAGTGGTGGAGAACGGCTGCGCTGTGTGTAGCGTGGTAGTCCCCGCTTCGGATTGGGATATCTTCGGAGTCCTTGTGCATTTATAAGGCTATCTCTTGCCGTATGTGTATGGCGAGTCTGGATTCGGTGTGGGCTGGGTGTCCGTATGCACTGTGGTATGTGGCGGCACTCACTATTACACTGTATCAATCTGATCCTGCGTGTCACTATTTAGTTGTCTGTAATGTCGTGCGTGGTTTGCATACGCAAACCACGCACATTACAGACAACTAAATAGAAAAAAAGTTGCATCTCGTTGGTATTTATATGACTAGTATTACTAAGATGCACGGTACCATGAACATAAAATTCGTCCAAGTAGTTATTTAGGTTTCCCCACTCAAGTCCATATGCGTCATATGCCTTGTCCGTATCAGGCTTCTGCGTTGTTGACGCGGATAACTGGCGATGAGTACAAACCATGAAGCTCGTAAGTATGCAGTTTTCTCCAGGTCCCTGTTACTTCCTACATCTTCGGCCGAAAATATCTTGTGACGAACGGATGGGGGAATATTATGTCTAGTGGAGAAAGTGCTCCAAAGCCTATGTGGTCATGCATTGCGTAATATCATTCAGTTATTGCAGAATTCTGGAACATGCCTCTCTTACAGCAGTCCTTAAACACTGGTTTTCCCAATACGGATACGTGAGATTTATTAGAAACTGGAGGTATATACAATTCAGGGAGTTTGCATCCATGGTGGATTCTGTATGTTTATGCTTCTACCCAACTCATTAATTTCTTACGCAGAAGGGGGAGCGTAGCCGGTGTATTGACTAGGTTACGGGCCGGAAGTATTATGGTTCGATTTCCGTCAGGGTACGATTTCTCTGTTCAAACCTTCCAGACAGCCTCTGGAGGCCGACAAACCTCCTCTTCGGTGGGTACCAGGGGCCCTTACATAGGCAATGAAGCGGCCGGGGCGTGAAGCTGACCACTCCCTTCTAGTGCTGAGGATGCGTGGATTTCTACCTCCACTCCCTCATATGCCTCAATTGCGTTCGCCGAGGACATTGTTACCTAATATAGTTCTGCATGTATGCCCTGGTGGAAGATATCAAAAGTTGCCATCATTGAACATCGTTTTGTTACGTGCGTAATATAGATGTGTTAGTTACATTTATCTTTCGAGACTTGAGGTACATACAGCAGTGATGAAGATTTTAAGTCTTTTGGGATGTTAAGTTGTGTAGAGTGGTAAAGAGTTGGCTGCGTTTCGAAGGAACTGACTCCGAAGATGGAGGTACGTCGCACTGCCGAAGCGTCTGTGACTCTTTACAAGGGCGTAACATCCTAGAGTCCTTGGTTACTGTAGCAGAACGGGTGCATGAGATTAATATTACTACGTTTGATCTGGATTATTTTCCAGCCGGTTGAAGTTCGGGATATTCGACGTGCTTGTTGCGTGGTTGGTAGTAATGTTTTTGTTGCACATATGTTGGCTGCGATTGGGAGGATACGCCATGCGCCTAGTTGGCGATCGATCCGTGCAGGCTCGGTCGGTTCTCACTTTCGTTCCCCGGGAGTGTCCTGTCCTGTTCGCGACTGACCGTATTCCACTAACTTTTGTCACTTGAGCGTAATTGAGGAACAGGTGTATACCGTTTTAATGTAGTGTGTTTTAAAGCGTCAAACGTCCATTAGTTTTATACGCGTTTTCAGTGACCTGTAGTGTGCTAGTGTAATCTGTGGTATCAAGAAACTTCTACTGTGTGTGTGTGTGTGTGTGTGTGTGCGCGCGAGAGAGAGAGAGAGAGAGATAAAATCGTGGGGGAGACTTCTGCGCTGTATAGCACAGAAGAACGACAACCTCGTTTGTTAGTTCTTGTAAGTGAATGTAACTTGAATATTGCGGCCATTATACGGTGTGAACAGTTCAAAGATATCTATAGTTTTGTGCGTCATATTCTACGCCTTATCGTGTGTTAAAGGAACACTTTGTACCTCTATTGACCATGGTTTACTTAACCACGAAGCCCCACCCAGACTAGGTGTGATGTTTAATAGGAGTGCTTTCAACACAGTTTTTTTTTGTTTTCTTTCGTTGTTGGTATTTTAACAGAGGGTAAAATGAATTGGAACACAGAGCAACTGCCGTGGATCATTAATCCATAAATAGAAATTAAATTTGAGTCGTTTTTCTATTGCATATATTTTGGTTGGCAGGATAACATTGAAATGGATCTTAAAAGAGGGTGGGATGGCCCGATTGGATTCATTTGCCTGTGGATAGGCTCTCTTGTGAACACGGTAATTAACTTCGGGTACCATAGATGGTGCGGGGGGGGGGGGGACTTTTTTTTTGCCTGTGAAACATTTAGCTTCTTGAGAAGGACAGGCTTATGGAGTTAGATGTATTTTGTATTTGGGCATGTTTTTCATTAATTAAATTTTATATTTGACTGCTCTGTACTTGTGGATCATGAGGTTTACTGTGTGTTGAAAATGTGAATCCAGTAATTAATTTCCTTGTTTTCTGTTTGTTACTAGTAAACAAAGCACAAAACCCACCTCTCACAAATGTCTGTGGACAAGGAGGAATTGGTTCAGAGGGCGAAGCTTGCCGAACAGGCAGAACGTTACGATGACATGGCTGCAGCGATGAAGGCTGTCACGGAAACAGGAGTGGAACTTTCCAATGAGGAGAGGAATCTTTTGTCTGTGGCATATAAAAATGTTGTTGGTGCCCGACGTTCCTCGTGGAGGGTTATCTCGTCAATTGAGCAAAAGACAGAAGGCTCAGAGCGAAAACAGCAAATGGCCAAAGAATACAGAGAAAAGGTTGAGAAAGAATTGAGAGAAATCTGTTATGATGTTTTGGTGAGTACTTGCAGCTTTTTAGTCGCACTGAGACTTGGAATGCTTTGTTTTCAATACAAATTTGAGGTCTATTTTCTTCTGGTGTGTGGTGTTAGAACACTGGTTGTTAGCTGCCACTTGTTTCTGAAGACAATATATTGGTGTCATCTCTGTGGTAGAGACGTACATGTCCTTACATTTTGACCCCTGAGGATTAGACTTCTATACTTTCTGAAAATTTCAGGCACCATTCACCTAAGTGATGTGGTGCCACATCTTGGAAGAACAGAGATCTCAACTGTGTTGTGCTAGAGACTGAACATGTGCACAGAATTGATTGATTTTACTGTGAACCTGAACTCGTGTTACCAGATCTGCTCACCCCCACCCTCTGTGTATATGTACTGGTTTATCATTCATTGAAGGTCTCACATGTATCACGGTAACTGATCTGTAACACTGGACTCCCATGATTCATGTTGCTTAAGTGTTGTGGTTTATGATGCTTTTCTTTTATGAGTTTGATGTATATTCTCCACTTCCACCATACAAATTTTTTTTTTCAGTGTTGTTTGTCAGGAGCTGTTACAACTTAGCATTTGGGGAACAAACTGTGAGACAGATAAACCTAATGATTTCCAGTCTTATGATTCAAAATAAGCTTCTATTAATTTTTGGTTGTGTCAGCTCTGAGTCAGTTGTGTGTTGTCTGATTTGAGGATGACTGGGGGTATGCTTTAATGATTGAGGTTAATGTACTTGTGTTCCTGCTTGCATTCCACCACCAATGCTCAGAAGCAATACTGGAAATAATTTGTGGAAGTTCTCTTGTTCTGGTTGCATTTCTGCCACTCTATAATGTTAGAAGGGTTAATTGAGATCCTTTCAGTAAGGTCGACAGACTTAACGTCATTTCTTTCCTGGATGTGCACATGTTTTGTCACAGAATCTGTTGAAAGATTTTCATGTGATTTCAATTTTTGGGTCTACACTACAAGATGTTTTGCGAATTGTAGTTTGTTTTGCATACATACAGGGAAAGGGTTTTTTTTATAGAACTTAAATTTGAATTATTGTCTCAGGAATGCGGTTGTGTACAAATGCCTGGTATATTACATTGTGTATATGCACCTCAAGATTGGAGAGGATCGTGACTGTGAAAATTGGTGTTTTCATCATGATACTGTGTACCCACTTACTGGACTACACAGTATCATGATATGGTAGATTACAGGATGATTTCTCTGCAGTTTGTTGAAGAGGGACTGGCCAAATATCAGGAAAGAAATTGGTCAGTGATTTTAAGTGCGGGCAGTTTTGAAGTTTTAGAAGTTAAAAGTAGCAGGTTTAATTGTGTAGATACTTGTCATTTATAGCTATTGTTCAGTCTAGAATATTCAAATATTGCATTTTAAGTTCCTTTATTATTGAGATGTGGATTTTCGTGTGTTGGGTTCTGCCCAAAACAGCGGTGTGATATCTTCATTGCGTTGCATGTGTTGTCTTCATTGCACATTGTATCCATGCACTCTAACACAATTTACTGTATAGGCAGCATTAATTCTTACTCATTTTCTTAATCTTATTAAGAAAGTAAGTTGGACATTAGAGAATGTGTATTAGAAGAGTGTTGCAATCTTTAGATATTGTTAACTAAAAATGATTGTTAGGTTATACGAAATCCACTTCTAAAGTGCAACAATTTGAAGCTCTTAAGTTGAAAATCATTTATCTCTTAAATTTTGTTTGAAGCGTGTAAAGTTTAATAATATTCTTGCCATATACAGGTGCAAAACTTGTTCTGCTTTACTTTTAGGGAAGAACAGAGAATGGTTGTGTTTGAGAACATGGTGCTGAGAATATTTTTGCTTTGGACAGAGAAGTGACAGGATAAATGAGAAATATGCATGACTAATTTTCATACCCGATTCACTTTATTTAAGATTATGAGGAAATCGAGGAAGGTGAGCTCAGTAGGACATGTAGTTTACATGAAGAGAAGTATGTGCAACAAAGGGAGGAGCAAATTCAAAGGTCTAGGCATTGATGGAAAAGTATCTTTGTGAAATTGTGGAGAGGGGTATGGTCTGTGTTCATTACTCAGGATGTGTACTAATTGTACATTTTGGTGAATGTGGTAATGAATATTTCACACAGTAAAATGAATCAAATTTTTGTTGACTACCAGAACATAAACTTGACATCCTCCTGTTAATGAACCATTGTGAAAACCTATGCATCTAAAACCAGGTCTGCATTACTACAAACAAATTTTATATCTACAGACATTTTGTGCACAAATTTTAATGTATTTAATGAGCTTATCTATGTTATATAGGCTTTATTGATGTTCAGTAACTTCCCGAAGATGATCAAGATAGAATGAAACAAGTTGAAGTTATGACAAATTGTGTATAACAAATATAATTTTAACAGTGCATTTGTTGGTTTTGTTGTGTGAATTGTTTATTAATGCACGGCATGAATGACTTAAAAAAAGATGGTAATGAATGTTTTGGGTTTGTGGGCTGTTTATTCATAAACTGTGTGCACTGAACATTTGAAGAAGGGCCCTGTGCCATAGGTGTTGAATTATAGCTTACTGTTGCATATGAATATTGTTGGGTTAAATGGCAGTCTAATTTGTTTTGAGCCTGACCCACACACTCTTTAACAGGAATATGGAAGACATGTGCAGGCACAGTGTTTGCTGTGCCCAATGAAATGTCAGAAGAAAATGGTACGGGAGGTGACATTTTTAAGTTAGATTTATTAAATAAGGGAAATACTCTGCGAATTTTATTTCTTCCTGAACTGTGTACACAGTGTGGTCCAAAAGCTATGGGACTGTTTTTTTTTTAAACTCAAAGAGAGAGACCGTTTTTCTTAATTCAAAATAAGCTCCATTGGCATATATATAGGCTTTTGCGTGGTTGTACAGTTTCTGAAAAGCTGCCGAAAATTCCTCTTTTTGGACCTTCTTTAATTCATCACTTACGGCTTCTTGGATCTCAGCAACATCCCCAAAGTGGAGTCCTTTTAACTTGATTTTCAACTTGGGGAACACAAAAAAAAGTCTGGCGGAGATAAATCTGGAGAGTAGGAAGGTGATAAAGGGTTGTAACATTTTTTGGATCAAAATTTGGCAAACACTTGCAGCTTTGTGGGCGGTAGCATTATCGTACAACAAGAAAAAATCTCGAGAGCGGAACGCAGCTGTACGAACCCATTGAATGCGTTTCAGGGGGCGATCCATTACTCCTTTACAGAATTCTGCATTTACTGTTTTTCCCTCTGGTACGAATTTTTTGTGCACTACACCTTGATAATGGAAAACGATTATCAACATTGTCGTGATGCGGGACCTATGGAATTTCAGTTTCTTCGGCCGAAGGGATGTCTCACCATCCCATTCAGAATTCTGTCACTTTGTTTCGGGTTCATAGGCTAAACACCAGGTCTCATCTTCCTTAATCTTGTTAAAAAAAATTGCATTGGCCATTGCGATACTGTCTTGGCAAGTTGTGACTCGATCTTCCCTCTGCTCAGGTGTCCAGGAGTGTGGAACAAAACTGCACACAACTTTCTCTTTCCCAAATCCTCTTTCAGAATCCAAAGAACTACAGTCTTGGGTATGTTCAAAGATGGCGCTATCATTCTTGATGTGATTCGACGGGCATTTGTGACCAAATCAGCAACAGCAGCAATGTTTACGTCAGTTCGAGTCAGTTTTGCACGGCTACCTTTCTTGTCGTCATCTGCCAGCTCCCTTCATCTCGAAATCGAGAATACCACCTAGAAACTTTAGATCAGTTCAGAGCCTCATTCTCATAAGCCTTTTGCACCAATACTAGTGTTTCTGCTGCAGTTAAACTGGCTTTGAAACAAAATTTTATTGCAACTCTCTGTTCATTTCTGCCATACATGACATATAAAGAAAACTGACTTTGCAAGACCAGTTATAATACCTTGTGCACTGTTGAAGATAAACGAATCTCGGTGTGTGAACGGATGTTGGGTGATAGAACTTAGTGGGTTGGCCGATAGATCGCTCTAGTTCTGTTATTTAAAAAAATCACTCCTTATACTTACGGATCACACTGTGTATGTATACCTGTTGAGGCCTGTATTTCATCACTTTGTGTGTCAAGATATAGTTGATGGAAAGAATTCCAAATGAATGCTGCGCTCTTTATTGTATTTGGTACCAAATCATCAGACTGCATATGGTGCCAGATTTATCAAATAGAAAACTTTGGTTTTCTGTGAGAAGCACTGAGCTATCAATTATGTTGAGAATGGGAAATGTATTACAAATGAGTTTACTGTCTTGGTGCAATGTTGTAACAGCCTGATTTGTTTCCCAACTCAGTTTTAAAGCATCCTGTGGCAGAGTATGGGAAGTATATCAATCTAGAAACTTTGTTAGCTGCATTTGTCACACGCTTATGAGGTAAACATTTTGTTTGATTGAAATCTTTTGGTTAATACATGACACTCGAAATTTCATTGCAATGCTTCAGTATTTCTTATTTCTCAGTTTGTTAATGAACTGCTCATCTATGTCCAGACCTCTTGCCTGCCCGCCTATTCACCTGTGTACAGAGGCAGAACCAGTTTCGGTGTGGAATTCTGGATGACTCACGAAGTCCAGAAAGCCTGGAGTTCGAAATTATTATTTGTGTGAAGTGACAGTGATATTGGCAGTTGTGTGTCTTCATCTGTTTGTTTCATGTCTGAAACTACAGAACTGAATTTCGTGGAATTTAGTTTTGTGAATGGTTGTGTGGCATCCATTTGTGGATTGTCAAGGGCAGTTATAATCTCATAACTTATTGATTTTGACAGAATTAGATTATGGTAAAAAAAACTGACACACTGACTGCCTGTAATGGGGGCTGAGGTTGTGTAGTGAGTATAGGGTGTCAACTACGGGCTGGACGACCTGGGGTTCGAATTCTGTCGGGGGCACAATATTTCTTAATTCAAAGCGTTCATACCGGGTGTGGGCCCCACCCAGCCTCCCGAGCCATGGTTTCATTCCCCAGTGCTTGAGGCTGACTCTTGCCTACATCTACCACCGAGGTTAAGAATGAGTGGAGTTATACATGCATTCCACGAATATTACTTCCTGATGACGTGTATAGGGATATCTTCACTTTTACAGATCTCATTGAAATCTGTACCTTTATATCATCGTTGATACAGAACATCATCTTCCTCATCTGAAGTGTGATACCTGTAATGCTCATAGAGTCGCATAACTATATTGCATCTCAATATTAGTATTAAACTCCAGCTTAGTATATAATCCTGATCGGTTGGAGCACTACACTGTACCTGTGATGTTACCTCCAGTGTGGTATTTACAATTCTTACAGGTTTGCAACAGTGCATTTTACGTGTAAATGTTATTTCCAATGTCTTGTCTGTGTGTGATAGTTCTGCAGCAGCACACAATGTGCTCGGAATCTGTAGGTGGCATGTGATGTGGAAACAAACAATGCATTAACGAACGTGTGTTCGCCATAGAATTTGGCTCTTCTCTCGTGTTGAAACATGCCAAAGTTCGATTTTATTCACAAACATTTCTTTTGTTGAAACATTTTCCGTTCCTGCATTTAGAAAAGTTGATTAGTTTGTTATGCTAACAACTCTACACCCGTTTATGGGACCGTGGTTTTTTAAATATGAGTTCGCTGTGTGTGTCCTAACTCCCCCCCCCCCCC
>Ga0209629_10004432_pt1 | contig 10380 bp, 5 predicted proteins | sample TergutCu122P5_FD_187286 | JGI IMG/M metagenome (GOLD analysis project Ga0209629, IMG submission 187286) | Cubitermes ugandensis P5 segment gut microbial communities from Kakamega Forest, Kenya - Cu122 P5 (SPAdes) (version 2) | ecosystem: Host-associated > Arthropoda: Insects > Digestive system >... | reverse complement strand
TACACGTTTTGCAGGCAGGTCTTGTTTTATGCAATTTCTTTTTGTGCAATATTGCTTAGACGTGACCTAAAAATTTACACCACTTTTCCAATTTATGCGATAATTTTCAGTTTAATGCAATTTGGCATTAATGATCTGTGGACTCACATATCTTTTGTAGGTGGTTTGCAGAAATTGACATCACTGTCATGTCATCATCCAATTGTATGGGCAGATTACATTGGAGATATCATTACACAGCTCATGTAGATTCTTCTTTTACAGCACTGGCTTTTATTACCAACATGATACAAAATGTACATCTACATCACCTAGTGTGACCCAAGTGAAAAATCAGTGAAAGACAATGGGTACTGAGCAGAAATTAGACAAAATAAGCTGACTTGAAAAAGGTGAACGAATTGTTGACACATGCTGTAATGTTAGACTCACTCATAATAAATTTGATGTGGTTTTGACCGTGCATCGTTGTTAATATGTGGAAATAAAATGCCAACTAGATGCAACAGAGGTTTTTATTGCAGATCTTATTGCTTGCTCAGCATGTTTCGGGCACCACTATGCCCATCATCAGGAGTTCAAGAGTATTATTCAGTGGTTGCTGCCTGTGGTATTTCGTGCTGTGGTTTTCAAATTGCTGGTCTGGTGTGGAGCTGAGGGTTATGTGAAATACCACAGGCAGCAGCCACTGTATAATACTCTTGAGCTCCTGATGATGGGCATAGTGGTGCCCAAAACATGCTGAGCAAGCAATAAGATCTGCAATAAAAACCTCTGTTCCATCTAGCTGGCATTTTATTTCCACATATTTCCTCATAATAGCATACGTACAATTCATGATAATGCTGAAAGAACTAAAGAAAGTGCTAAGTCAGGAACTAAAGTGTTTGTTTGTGTAGCAAGACTACCAGAGTCCTAATGGAACGAACCATAACAAAAACTATGGATGCATGTGCCTTACATTTTTAATCCATTATTGACAAATAAATATATTGTACAGAAATGTATGTTTACTGTATAGAAATGTATATGTACTGTATATATGTACATATATGCTATACAGGTCCATGTGTCCACTAGTGGTAGTCACACAGTACATAGGATGAGGTTGTCAATCCTCTAACCCCTAAAAAATACAGTTTTCAATGGGAATTTTGTCTTTGATTTGCGTGACTGTGGCGCACAATGAGACCTGCCTGTACTGCCTGATAATCACAACAGAACTTCCCCAGCACAAAGTATTGTCAAATTCTGATTCCTGTAACTGAATATGTGACTATGCATGATGCCATGGCCTTGCCTTGGCTATGTTTGCAGATCACTGAGGCAAGATGCATCCGATACCATGGCCGTTTTTATTGTTTTTGATGGGGCAGGATACTTTTAATTTTACTGCACTGTACTATTAGGAGGAGCAAAGGGTTAATAGAATATTTATACTTAATAACATCTGAAAATTAAATAAAATTTAATTTCATAATTTGTTTTACAGTCACAATAAAATGTATTACATGTTTCATAACAATAAAAATAAAAACACAATTCTAAAATTGCTCTAAGTACCCCGACAAAAATTGTACTTTGTAACAGTCTCTACAGTTACAGATGCAATATGGTTAGTGTGCTGTTAAGGGCCACATCTGATAGTGTGTAATGTATCCACTTTTTACAATGACACATGTCCAAAAGAACAGGGAATGACAGACAAACCCTCTACCTCTACACATAATTGCCAGGGAAACTGCAGGATTAGTCCCACAACTTACTAAGTTCCAGCGGGCAAAAAATATGGCCTCAATATTTGCAACAAAAAAAAATGCACCTCAACTTTCCCCTGGTCACGTTAGAAGTGTTTGATGTCACTGCTGCCCTGTGGTCCAGGAATTGAAGGAGAATGCCTAGTATGTCACAAAATGTCATCAACACCTTCCTGAAAGGCTACTGGGAATGCCCTACCCCATCCACCATTCAGCACAGACCTTCTGCCTAGTAATTTCCACTTCCGTGGATGTCTGAAGCAAAATACTTCCCATATGCTGATGAGATGAAAGCTGGAGGTTTGCTTGTAGCTGCAAACATTAAGCCATTACTTCTACACGAGAACTGAACATGTAGTTTATCTCAGGGACAAATATTTTAACTGGTCTGGCAATTATGTGGAGGAACAAAAGGTCTGTCCATAAGTCCCCACTTTGACATCTCTCTCAAGTAATAAATACAAGTGTAACACACCCGCATGTTACACTGAACAGCTTACACATAAGATACTGTCTGCACAATGACACACGACAGTTCTAGACAATGGACTCTAAAAAAAAAATAATCATAAATTCTCTCACAGTGTAGCTCTGTCCCGATTTCAATTTCAAATAACTGCTTTGTATTTTCTATGCCTCTTTAGTACTGTTTTGTTGTACAGTTACTGAGAAGACACCTCACAGAATAACACAACTGGTGAGTTGGTGCATTATTTAACCCTATTCATCATTGCAGAACACTGAGATATAAATGCTTTCCTCCAGCCAACAGCATTCTAGAGTACTCATGTGTTTAATTTTCATCAGCAGAAGCAATATATTGAGGTCTCAAAACCTGGTGGATTGCCTTGACCATGAATGGTACCTTCTGAGGTTCCATGCTTACAAGATAGGAAATAAAAAGATCTTGCTTGGGGATGCATGATTTTTTAAAATGAGTGAAATGTGCTTTTGGAAAGGGTATAACATAATTTTGACAATGTTGTACACTTACAAGGTTCATGAAAATTATTCTCAAAGCAGAAGACATACGCTTGTGGAACTGCTTGGCTGCAAGCAAAGAGCAGCCCAATGAATTCAGGAAGCCATGAAATTTAAAATAAAAAAGATGGCAATCATAAACACTGTAAATGAAGGTGCTGCTACTACAGTGTACTGAGATAATTAAGACATGTTCCTTCTATGGAGAAAGATGCATTTTCTTTTGTCTTCTTTTATTACATTAAAATAACACCACCATTAATGGAATTATGGCAGTGTTTCTGAATGTGTGAGAAGTTGGACCAAGATGAGAATTTCACTGAATTTGGATTTTGAAAATATATTTACTGCATGTGGTGCACACATCAGAACTTCTGTGGAAAAGGTTTGACATTGTTGTCTCTACAAGAGCAATTACATGACTGAATGAGATGGTAATTCACAATGTGGTCTTCTCGGTTGATACCATGCAATCTTTCAGGTGGGTACCAATGTTATAGAATAAAATACTCCCTACATCTCCCTCAGAATGAAGGCAGTATGTTTTTCCAAATGAGGGTACCCACCTTAAAGACTGCAAGGTGTCAGAACCAAGAATATCACAACACGAATCTTCATGACCATGAAAACCTCAAATCTTAGAAAAGAGAGTATGATTATATTACAAAATGGAAATGATGGATGAAGAAGCATTCATAGCCTAATATGAGGAATGATACTGGCTGGGGTGACACTTCAAGTCAGTTAACCTCCATCTGGAAATGTTATGTTGCAGAACTATAGCTTAATCACATGTGTTCTTGAGGCTCAGTAAGTACCCTTTGCAGTGTTCTCACGACCTGTGTTCACATACACAAATGCACACAGAAAAACACCCGTATAATTTCATTTTATGTATTTACTGCATGTTTAAGACATGCTGAACAATCTCTGTTTTATTTTCCACAAAATGCTGTTTATTTCATAATTTTATCTCTTTTTGTTCAAATAATTCATGTACCAAAATTTAAATACCCACCCTACTAGGACAAACAATATGATGACATTGCACTTTTTTAAATGATGTCTTCATGAAGGGTCTGAGGCACCTGTCATCTGGCAGCCACATTTGTGTACTTTTAGAGTCACAAAACAGTGCAATTCATAATCAATGTCCTACTATGTGTATGCTCCACATGTAGTAGGAGGACTTACTAGCATCGGTGCTCACTCATGTGTCTATAAATTGTGATCTGCTGTAATGTTTCATCATGATTGATTACTGTACAACACCACAGTTGTGTAACAAATATTCTCAGAATATTTATATATAAAATTGGTGCCATATGCTGCAGTTCCAAGTCAAATTATGTCTTAATATATTATGGATCTCAAGTGGGTTCTTAAAATATGTGGTAAACAAATGCTGGGACCTACCCATATAATAGACTGAGAAATTCATGTCCCTCCCTCCACAAAAACACAGTGCTATACAAGGCGAAACTCTGATGTCTTGTCAAAATTCAGGTCATAGAACTACCTTCAAAATATATTCTGAACTGTATATATAAAATATGCCATGCTATGTTATGCACTACAGCACTACACATAACCAATGCACCTCTCCAAAATCACACTACTAGCAGATCAATGCTATACCAAATAACAGTCCATATGTAGTCATTCCTGAAGTTACAGTGCAAGAATTTAACAGTAAAGCAAAGAACTTATTTCAAGAATACAATATCAGTAGGACCACACACACACACACACACACACACACAAATCATTATTTCCATAATCATTATTTTGACATATTCTACAGAAATCAGTGACCAGATTAAGAGAAAACACAAGAGACACATTCAATACATACAGTGTTCAGAGAAAAATTGTTTTTAACCATTACTGCTTGGAAGAGGGGATTTTGAAATGTCCTGGTACTATGGGGTTGGTGGTTATGATTTAAATTGGAGGTAAGAATTCCTTGTGCAGGAATAGGAGATTTCACATCCCTGGGCAGTAGGAGAGCTGAGTAGGAGACTTTAATTCAGGGGTGATGGTATAAGTACTGAACAAATGCAAGACTTGATTAGATGGAATGCACATGCACCACTGCAATAATGCAGTGCACTGAGAATAAATGTTAACTGCTACAGAATTAAATACACACATACAAACAAACCATACCACTAAGAGAAAGCAGGATTGTTCAGTGAAACTTTGTTAATAGAATTATTGGAAGAATTGTGCAAATAAAATACGAACATTATCAACTTTAAGAGGTATTGTAATGTTCGGGCCAATCACAAGAACAATTCTTTCTTCAGAGTGGCACAGAACTAAGCACAAATGCAGTTCTTGGATTTTATATTCTAGCACTGCAGGCTATATTGCTATGCAGCGTCCTAGTAGGCTTTATAAAATATGAAGAATAAAATATTTCAAAATAGAAACAGTAAGTCCTACTGTGGTGTATAATTGTTTATGTGGCAATACAGAGACTTTATGTTAGGACTCTGTGCCACTTACCCTGAAAGTGCTGTTTTATTATTTAGTCATTACTTCTCATTGATTTAATGACAGTGTTTGTAGGTCAGATTATATTGCATCATGTGGTAGGTTGACTAGCGAGTAATGACGTGGAAAAGACATGTAAGGAAGCAGTCATGGCTTAATTTTAGGTGTATCATGACATATGCCTGCACAGTACAGTGAAAACCATGAAACACCACAGTCAGGATAGCTGGCTTTTGGACAGAGAACTGACACCAGGTCCCACAAAGCATGAGTGCTGTCCACTTGATTGCCACATTTGGTGAATGTACAGGTCATGAGGACATTGACAGGACCTCTTATTGGAACTTCTCTGGCTACATCGATGCATATAATCTGCTCTTTATAAATATAATCAATACATGTCAACAACTACTGCATGTTATTAATTTCTGTCAACAAATCTTGAAGTTTTATACTTTTGGCAGAAAATGAATTTGACATGATCTCCATAACTTTGGTACCTGTCTACCAGACTACACAGCATCATATTCTGGGAGACAGTAACCTTACGGACACAATGTCTTTTGTAGCCTGATGCCTTCTGTATTCCAGTTTTCAGACTTACATTGTACTATGTTCAAAAGTTCAACAGGAAAATTAAAATAAATATTACATAGCCCAAACATTTCAAACCCATTAGATCGTATAATGGTATCCACAACAAACCTGTACTATTACTCAGAATCCAGTCTTGCTTTACTATTTAGAAGGCTGTACTGCTCACTTCATCAAGGCAAAGAACAATTACTACAGTTATAGGAACTATTACTGACAGAGTGCACTATTTCACTACATTTGCAAAATGCATGCTGCAGAAGAAAAGAATATTACCATCCTGTACCAAGTTAATTTTCATCACACAAAACAATAATTTTTACACTATAACATATTTCTCCTGCCTAATAATTCCCATCCCTGCACCAATCCCCTCAAAAAATACACTAAAATCAAAATAAATTCAAACAAAATAAATATAAAAATATATAAAATTAAAGAGTATTTAAAATAAAATCAGATGTGTTTAATAACGGCAAATATTTTTCTTTTCTGCCACTTCAAAGTTAATGGTAACATGTGGCCAAATGAGGTGAAATAATTTGCAGTCATGATTGTCACTCAAAATTTGGAAAGCTACAGTGAACTTGAAAATGAAAGAATAAAGAACTGGGTTTCAGATCAATGATAATACACCAATCTCCGATATGGTAAACAGTGTACTTTAAAATTTAAACAAAATCAAAGGTGTTTAGTCTGGCATGAACCAAGCCACTTTCCTTCATTTCATGTCATGCATCAAGTAGAAGTAACACAAAAGTTTGCTTTACATTGAAACTGCTTTGTGGACAATTTACATAAAATTAAAAACCAACATAAAAACCCAGCTACCACAAAACAAATTGAGTTTATAAATCTTTTTGTTGTAGCTTTTAAATTACGTTTAGGAGCTCTTCAACTGTCTACACAGACACCTGATAAAGAATGGTATCACAAGATATGTCAGCTCATGCATACTTTCAAATTGTGTAGCCAAGAAATCAGGTACCATATGTTATCACTTACATGTGTTCTGGATGCTCACGGATGCATTCAATCAGTTTTTGTGGTGCAAGTTCACGTGTACAAATCCTATGTACAGCCGTAAATAAAGGATAACTGAAAAAAAAAAAAAAAAAAAAAAAAATTAACATTTTTCCAAACCTTGTAATTTTACACACAAAGTATTGTGGTTCCTTCAGATTTTTGACACAAAATTAAATAATAACTTCAGCTATATATGTATATAACTATTCATCCATCGAAATTTGTGCACTTTCATGTCATTGACTGAAGATGAGGATATGGAAAAACAAAATATACCAAAAATAGCTTAAACAAGTTCAGAAATGTATGCACAATGTAAAAATTCTAGCATTGTTTATCTAAAATGCCATATGACTTATGGAAAAACTGTATTTGACACAAAATGTGTATCATTTTTTCTACAACTTTTGTTCAAAACATTTTTCACTGCATTAAACGTTCAGTGAGTTAGACATGTACAAAAATACATAATTGGTCTCAAGTTGTTAATTGACATTAAAAAATATTAAGTGGCACATCAATACTCTGTTTCTAATAATGTAATATTTTTTAACTGCTAAAATATGTGCAGTAAGTTTCTGCCACATACAGCAATACTTCAGCTTCTTTATTTACTGCAACATAAAAAATTACAATTTTCCATACATGCTCAAATTAATTCCTCTCAGACCTCTCAACAATGTAGTTAGTTTCTCTTGAGACCAGTCACATGTAGAGCCTCAGGTAAAACATTTGTTATTGTCCAATTTTAACAAAAACTGGTGTACTCAAGAAACTTTAATACAACTAAACAATACAATGGTTAATGACAATTCAGTCAGCATTTTCTGAATTGTACCATGAACAAATGGCCAGAAGGGTTGACATGGCACATTCAATGGACAAATTTCTACAACTTCTCATTTCTAACATCCTAAAAACAACAAAAATAAAAATAATTTTGTTGTAATGCTGCCTCAATGACATATGAACAATGGATATCATATTTTTAAAATATAATACAGAAAAAATCAACAGATACATGTATAAAAGAAAAGATATTTTAAGTCACTTTGCCTTTATACACCTGTTCATGATGCTACTTATCAGTGACACGCGTCTCTCCTACTGCTACCAACTGTCTATTTCTCCGAATCACTATCCAGCTACACAGACACAACATTTTCAATAGCAACCCACCACATTCACATAGTTTCATTTCTATCAAAGCTATCTAAAATCCCTGAGACATTTGATCGTACCCCTGAAACAACCACATTCATTTACAATAACAGAAATTAGTTGCATAAAAACCATGCAAAACACCATGACTCAGGAATATGAAATGAAAATTAAATGAAGTAGTAACAACACTAGCCTGCTTGGGGAAACTGCATACAGTCCATGCAAGCAATTAATTTTCATTACACGGATTCGAAGTGTAAAGTGTCAACTTGAATTGAACATAAGCAAAGACTTACTTGTCCTCCATATTTTTATTTTTAAGCATAAAATTAACCTCTGCAGCAGTGATTGGTCCTTGAAGTTTCTGACCATTAAGCAGTTCTTTTTCAAGTTCCTCAATACTCTAAAAACAAACACAACAGAAATTAAAAATGAGGCATTTAATTTACTGTGACAGCTTAACACATCAGGAAGGATATAAAACCTTAGCTATAAAATTTGAGGTTTCCAAGGCATTCAAAATTCATACTGTAGTCTTATGGGTTACGATGCCGTGTAGTCGGGTATAGCATACTGACACTTCAAAGAAATACACCCCCATCTTCAGGATAAGAAGTGAAATATAATTCAAAAGTTAGCAACATCACAATATGGTGCAAAGTAGAAGTTATCAAATTGAAATTTCAGATTCTTACAACAAAGACATTACCTTCCCAGACTTAACAAAGGCCTCTGAGACTCGACGATTACGACCACCATAACATGTTGTAATCAGATCAGCCACTCCACAACTTTCAAAGAATGTGGAGAGTTTTGAACCAGGATAGAAAACTTCAACATATTTTATCATTTCCATGAGACCAAGACGAATAACAGCTGCCTTGGTATTGTCTCCTAGTCCAAGACCATCCACAAAGCCTGCACCACAGGCTACAATGTTCTATAGGAAAAAAAGGACACTGTCAGAATCATGATGGAAAAATAGTTCGAATGAACCACACTGTGCATCAGTGTAACTCCTCACGATTTAAAAATTGTTCGCCTCATCTGGATTAAATGTTTATTATGGTCAAGTCAGCAAGACGAATTTTTTCAATGCAAGTCTTTAAATTCAGTGTTCAGAATCATCCCAGAAGAAACTATTATCGATTCAGTAAATGTCACAAGTAAAAATGGTGCAAAAATCACAATATTCAATGTAAGTATAAATTTTAAGTAGGCAAATCATATTTCATACTACACTGGTATGTTTTAAATAATCCTCACATGCTTTCCGAAATGTTTTACTAAAAGTAACTGATACCTTGTACATAAAACCTGTACTAAGGGAGTTCGTGTACAAAAACTCGATGCATTCTGCCAGTGACAACATCCAAACTGAACATGGTAGACAGACGAAGTGGAAATTAATACATACTGTTGCATTAACTCTCTTATGACCACAGTACTATACAAAGGCCACAGAAAAAAGTCACATGGTTTGACCCCCCTCCACATCCCCCCTGGAGGTATTACACCTACCCCTCTATCACATATCCCTGTATTCCCCTCCAGTCATTAACCATTCTGTTCATACAAATGTTCATAGTTATAATCACGTGATAAACTTTGGTGGCAGCAACTGTTTCGGGCTGGTGATCAAAGTTCAGGGGGAGCTGGAAGGCAATACAGCAGTGAGCAGAGAATGGGAAAAACTAATCAACATCCTCACTATCTATGAGACTTCTTTCCACACCCCCTGTACAGAAAATAACTTTTAACTAGTATGCATATGAATTCTTTCAATGCTAAAGAAATAACCATTGTAGTTGATGTACCAAACAACCTACAAACCAACCTACAAGGCTTTCAATTCCTCTTCCTATTACCTTCAGAGCTCCACAAACTTCAACAGTATCTACATCATCCACAACAACAACCCTGAAGTAATCTGTCTGGATAATGTCTCTAAGTACTGGTGCTATACGTTTATCTTTGCAACCTGTAAATAAAAAAAAAAACTGTATATTAGTAGAGTTGTGCATTACTGTTGATCCACAGGTATATACAGAGTGTCCCAGGAGGAATGTGCCAGACTTTGGGAGGGTGTTCCTTATGTTAAAGTATACCGATATAACCCAAAACACCTATGTCCAAAGTTGAACGGTTACGGAGATAATGGCCAGAGAAGTTTAAAACTTTGACAGCTGTTACACACTTATTGATTACCAAATACATATTAAAACTGGCAGTAATATGTGGTTTCTGTAATGTTAATATCTGTACTTAACATCAAACTAACTTGTGAGTGACAAAAAGCCATTAAATTGAACTACAAAAACACTCGCACTCATGTCATAGTTGTCCTTAGGGTTACCAA
>Ga0209629_10004429_pt1 | contig 10381 bp, 8 predicted proteins | sample TergutCu122P5_FD_187286 | JGI IMG/M metagenome (GOLD analysis project Ga0209629, IMG submission 187286) | Cubitermes ugandensis P5 segment gut microbial communities from Kakamega Forest, Kenya - Cu122 P5 (SPAdes) (version 2) | ecosystem: Host-associated > Arthropoda: Insects > Digestive system >... | reverse complement strand
GGGTATTTTGGGTATTCTGGGCATTCTGGGCATGAGCGGGCCTCCCGGCATTTATAACGGAGCGCGAAAACATTAGCCTCCTCTGTCTACGTCGTCGGCAAATGTTTTCCGCATCCGGTATAGAACATATATTCAATCCGGCATTCCGGGAGTCGAATACAGGTTCTTACAAATAATTACCTTCCGTAATGGAACAATATTCTTAGTATAACCGTTCTAAGGATGAATTCCAAATTATTATTACGGAGGTGCTTTGAATCATGAAAAAGACTGTAATCGCACTGTTTCTGGCCGCCGCGGTGGCTGCCCCGGCGGCGGGCGGCGCGCGGGCCGCGGCTCTGATCGCCCCGCCGGCGAATCAGCCGGCGCTCCCGGCGCGGATAGACGGGGTCATCACGAGCGTTACCGACGGGGGCATAGAGGTCAAGGACTCCAACACCGGGGCAAGCGTCGTCCTCAGCGTCTCGCGGGATACTTTCATCCTGGACGCCGGGACCGGCGCGGCGACGGCCGTAAAAGACCGGGAGAACGACAGCGTGATCGCGTACTACGGCCCCGTCGCGACGGCGAGCGAACCGCCGCAGTCGAACTGCCTGGCGCTTTTCCTGAACAGCACCGAGGAGCTGGACACGCCGCATTACGCGGTCGCGGAGGCAGTCGAGCAGAAGGACGGCCAGACGTCCGTGCTGATCTACAACGGGAGCCAGTACGTGACGCTCACGGACAGCACGCCGATCTTCCCGTATCTGACCAGGAACATCGTCACCAAGGACATGATCCGTACCGGGACTAAGCTGGCCCTGTGGTACGGGATCACCACCCTTAGCTATCCCGGCCTCGCGCAGGCGTCAAAGGCCGTGATCCTCCGGCAGCCGGCGCTTACGGCGGACGGGGGCGGCGCGGAGGCGGCTCCGGACGGGTCCGCCGGCGGGAGCGCGTCCGCGGACGACAAGCGGGCGGCGCTGTCCGCCGAATTCGGCGGGGCGGAGTACGACAAAAACGGCGTCACGATGATCCCGCTTCGCCAGGCGGCCGAGGCGCGGGGGTACGCCGTCGGCTGGGACGGCGGCGCGCGGGCCGTGTCGCTGGAAAAGGACGGCGGGACGATATTGCTTTACATCGGCAAAAACGACTATTCGGGGACGGAGCTGGAGTATCCGCCCGAGATCACCGGCGGCAGGACGTTCGTGCCCGCGTCGTTTTTAGAGCATTTATAAAAAGTATGGGGAGGGCTCCGAATGAAACTGTCCTATGAGGCTTACCGGGACAAGGTGATGGGCTGCTGGGCCGGGAAGAACATCGGCGGCGTGCTGGGCGCGCCGTTCGAGGGCAGGCGGCGGATGAACGACGTGAGCTTCTATACGCAGGACCTGTCCGCCGGGCCGCCGCCGAACGACGACCTGGACCTGCAGATCGTCTGGCTTACGGCCGCGGAACGCTACGGCAGGCATGTGAACGCGTCGATACTCGGGGAGTATTGGCTGAGCTATGTCACGCCGAACTGGGTCGAGTACGGGACCGGCAAGGCAAACCTCGTGAACGGCCTGGTCCCGCCCATGTCCGGGCATTTCCTGAACCAGTACCGGAACTCCTGCGGCTGCTTCATCCGCTCGGAGATCTGGGCGTGCCTGGCCCCCGGGCAGCCGGACATAGCCGTGCGCTACGCCTACGAGGACGCCATAGTCGACCACTCCGGCGAGGGCGCGTTCGGCGAGATTTTCTGCGCGGCGCTGGAGAGCGCGGCCTTCGCGGAGAGCGACGCCAGGAAGCTGATCGACATCGGGCTAAGCTACATCCCGGCGGAGTGCGCCGTCGCCCGGTGCGTGAAAAAGGCCGTGGAGTCCTACGACGCGGGGCTCTGCCTGGCTGAGGCCAGGCTGAAAATACACAGCGAGGCGCCTGGGACCTTCGGCGTCCAGGGCAGAACTGTCGCGGATTCAGCCGCCGAGGGCATGGAGGTCGGGGCGCCCGGCTTCGACGCGCCGGAGAACATCGGCTTTTTGATAGCGGGCTGGCTCTACGGCGAGGGGGATTTCGGGAAGTCCGTCTGCGCGGCGGTCAACTGCGGCGAGGACACGGACTGCACCGGGGCCACGCTCGGCTCGATACTGGGCATCGTCGGCGGCGCGTCCGCCTTGCCGGAGAAATGGACGGCCCCGCTCGACGACAAAATAGCCACGATGTGCATCAACATGACTTCCTGGGGCGGAGTCTGGGTCCCCAAAACCGTCACGGAGCTGACCGACAGGGTTTTGCGCGTCACGCCGCTGTTCCTGGGCATACACGACTGCGACATCCTGGGCGGCTACGCGGTAAACTGCAAGGAGGGCGCCGCGCTGTACTGCCCAAAGGAGGACTATCTGCCGCGCATGAACGCGGCCGGCGGGCCGCCCAGGGAGCTGTCCGTCGGCGAGCTGACCGCCCTTTCGCCCTATGTGGCGCGCTTCGCCTTCCCGACGCACACGGTGCTGGTGGATTACGGGGACGGCATATTCTTCACTTCGGACGAGCCGCGCAGGTTCAAGGTGACGGTCATCAACAACAACACGATGCTCCAGCAGATGTGGTGCGAAATGAAGCTCTACCTGCCGGCGGGCGCCAAGCCGGCCGGCGGCGCGGAGTTCTCGATGCAGCTCAACACGCTCTTCGGCGACAGGGCGGAGACGGTCTTCTGTGTGGACGCGTCGGAGTACGGCGGGAGCAGGCTCGAGGTCATCGTGGACATTTCGCTGGCCGGCAGGCACACGGACACGCCGGTCAAAGCGGTGTTTCTGAGGAGGCCGCGGGAGGCGTGAGCTGAAAATTGCTATTCACAAACGGAGAGCGGCGTGATATAATCAGCATATAATAATTCCAAAGGATTACTATCATTTTGAGGTGAACGGGAATGTATATACGGCCGTCGGCTGCAATCCGGAATGACTACAATAAAGTATCCGAATTATGCAGACTCAGCGGGGAACCTGTCTATCTGACAAAGAACGGCAGCGGCGACCTGGTGGTGATGGATATCGAGTCGTTTGTCAGGCGCGAGAGCGTTCTCAAGCTGCGGGAGGCTTTGCTGCGTTCCGAAGAGGAGCGGGCTTCCGGCAGGCCGGGCTATACGGCTGAGGAAACGGCTTGTATGATGAGGGAGGCTATTCGAGAGATGGCCGATGCCAAACGCAGGAAAGTATAGGGTAAAAACTAATTTTCGGGAAGCACTACATGCTGATTTTTCAGATCGTCGGTAAATCTGTGTTTGTGGACGCGATGGTGGATTGCCGGCAGGACTATATCTGGCTGCTGTAAATGAAAAATGCGGCCGTGGGACGGTTTATACCAATCCTATGAAAATCCCAGGATCGGTATTGCCCCATCCCGCGGCCGCTTTGTCATAAATATAATAAAAATGTCATGCCTTTGTAATTGAAAATACGGGCAAATCATGCAAAAATATAGTAAGTTTCCCGGATTGTCCGGAATAGACTATAAACAGACAGGTAAAATTTGTATTTTTATAGATCGTAAATAGTATAGATCGTAAAAAGAGGAGGCGCCCGGATGAGGAGGATGTTGAAATTTTTTTGCGCCGCGGCGCTGATCGCAGCCTCGCTGCCGCTTTACGCGCCCGCGGCCGGGGCCGCCGACGCCTTTCTGGTCACCGAGACCAAGCTGTCCTCGCGCGAGGAGGGCCTCGACATACGCGGGTCCTACCCCGTGGTGAGCGGGGTCGGCAACGCCTCGCTGGAGGCCGCCGTCAACGAGAAGATCGACACCGTTTTCGGGCAGAAAAAGGCGGAGGCGAAGAACGTCAAGGCCAAGTCGCTGGTCTTTTCCTACACCCTGACCGAAGCCAACGACGTCACCTCGATTTTGCTGTACACCGTAATCAACACCGCGACGGTCAAAAAAGAGGTCAACTCGGTCAATTTCAGCAGGAGCCGGCAAAGCTGGGTCGCGATCGACGACGCCGCGGTTCTGGGGCCGAACGGCGCCTCTTTGGCCGATAAGGTCATCACCAAGGAAATAAGGAGCAACCCCGGCGAATACTACCAGAACTTCACCGGCGTCACGTCGGGCGACGCCTTTGCGGTCGAAAACGACGGCGTCAAGCTGTACTTTGACGCGTTCAAGCTCGCCCCCGGCTCGAGGGGGGAAGTCTCCTTCAAGCTGGAGCGGCAGCGCATCGTGTATTACTGGCTGCCCAAGGAAAGATACCTTATCGACGCGTCGAATTACGACCTTCGGATGATCCCGCTCCGGACGGCCGCGGAGGCCCTCGGCTACACCGTGACCTGGAGCCCCGGCGACGCGAACAGCCTCGTCATAGTGGACAGGGGCGACGATTTCATGGTCACTTTGACCATCGGCAAAAACGAATATGTGGTGAGCCGCCCGTCCGCCCCGGAGCGGACGTCCGTCATGGCCCTGGAAGCCGCGCCGGAACTGACCGCCGGCGTGACCTACGTGCCGATCTCGTTTTTCGACCAGATACTGGAGCTCGTTTCCTACTCGATCGACGAAAACGGCGGAGTGGTGTTCGCGACATATGTGGATTAGATAACCTTTCAAAAAATGACGTCCTCGGTCTGCGCGGCGCGCCTCCGAAGCTCCGCGTACTCGTCCTCACTGAGCGGGACGGCCTTTCCGTTTTGGCTTTCAATGATTCCGACGGCCAGCCGAAGCATCCGCTCGTCGCCCGGGGCGACGGCCGCCGCGACGTTCTGCGACAGCGTGTAGTTCAGCGCGAGCCTCGCGAGTTCCGGATCGTCGTATATCGGGCGGTACCAGCATTTCGGGTACTCGATCTTCTCGCCGGCGCGGTTTTTCCTGTGCGCCAGGGCCTTTATGGCCAATATCCCCATGCCGAGTTCCGCGGCCCGCGCGGCCGCCGCCACGCCGCCCCCTTTTTGCTCGCGGTAGGCGAAGTTGACCGGAAACAGCATAGTGTCGAATTCCCCGCGCCGCATGAGCTCCAGCGCGGCGGAGTCCATGTGGCATGTGAAGCCGATGTTTTTGGTCACGCCGCTCTTTTTCGCGTCGAGCAGGACTTCCATCGCCCCGCCGGGCGCGAAAACCGTCTCGATCTCGTCGGGGGAGTCGATCCCGTGAAGCTGATAGTTGTCCAGATAGTCCGTTTCCAGGGCCCGGAGGGACTCCTCCAGCTCGGAGCGCGCCTCTTTCGCCGTCCGGCGGTCCGTTTTGCAGGCCAGGAAAACCTCTTTCCTGTACGGCTTCAGCGCCGGCCCGAGCATATACTGCGCCTTCCCGTAAGACGGGGCGACGTCGAAGTAGTTTATCCCGCTTTCGACCGCCCACGAAACCATCCCGGCCGCCTCGCGGCCGTCCGTCCGGTCGGCGGCGATGCCGCCGAAGGCGACGACGCCGACCGACAGACCGGTCTTGCCCAGAATGCGTTGTTCCATTGCGTTGGCCTCCCGTATTGACAATAATAGAGATTCGTATTAGTCAGCAAATTATACAGCAAAAAGGCCAAATTGGGAAGCAAAATAGGGTGCAGCAAAATACGCTATGGAAATCCGGCGAGGTTTGTGTTATAGTCGTTTCGTTTGAAATTGAGCTTCAACAGCTCATTTCAGATATAAAGGAGGGAACCCCATGAAAACCAACATCCTCATCGGCCAGAGCGGCGGCCCCACGGCCGCGATAAACGCGAGCCTTTCCGGCGTGATACGCGAGGCCGTTAAAAGCGCCGGAATCGGCGGAATATACGGTATGCTCAACGGCGTCGAGGGCCTTTTGGAGCGAAAAATCATCGACCTGCGCAAAAGTTTCAAGGACGCGGAGGACTTCGGCCGCCTGGCCGCGACGCCCGCGATGGCTCTGGGCTCCTGCCGGTACAAGCTCCCGCCGCTTCCGCCGTCAATGCCGCCGCAGGCGGGGGGATCGGCGCGGACGCCGTCCTCCGCCGAACCGCCGCCGGACGCGGCCTACGGCCGGATACTCCAAATATTCCGGGACTTCGGGATCGGCATGTTTTTCTACATCGGCGGCAACGACTCGATGGATACCGTCAGGCAGCTTTCCGCCTTTTTCCGGGCGAACGGCGAGGACGTCCGCTGTGTCGGCGTGCCCAAGACTGTAGACAACGACCTGCGCGTCACCGACCACACCCCCGGCTTCGGCTCCGCCGCGAAATACATCGCCTGCTGCGTCGCGGAACTGGCGCTGGATTCCAGCGTCTACGACATGTTCAACGTCATAATAGTCGAGATAATGGGCCGCAACGCGGGCTGGCTGACCGCCGCCGCCGCCTTGGCCAGGGATTCCGGCTGCGCCGCGCCCCAGTTGATATATCTGCCCGAGTCGCCTTTCGACCCGGACGGCTTCATCGAAAAGGTCAAGGCTTATTCCGCCGAAAAGCGGCTTCTGATAGCGGCGGTGTCCGAGGGCGTCAGGACAAAGGACGGCCAGTATCTCAGCGCCGCCGGGGCGAGCAGGGACACCTTCGGCCACGCGGCTCTGGCCGGGGCCGGCAAGTATCTCGAGAACCTCGTGAAGGAGCGGCTCGGCTGCAAGGTGCGGAGCATAGAGCTGTCCGTGCTCCAGCGCTCCGCCGGGCACTACGCCTCCGCGACGGATATCGCCGAGGCAATGACGATAGGCGAGGAGGCCGTCCGCGCGGCTCTGGCGGGGAAAACCGGCGTGATGATGACTTTGGAGCGCGTGTCGGACGAGCCGTACCTGGTCCGCTGCGGCACGGCCCCCGTCGAGGATTGCGCGAACCTGGAAAAGACCGTGCCCGCCGGGTGGATCGTAGACGGCTGCGACGTCGGCGCGGAGATGCTGGGCTATCTGCGGCCGCTGGTCAAGGGCCGCGCGCGCTGTTACGAAAAGGGCGGCGCGCCGGAATACCTGTTTTTGGATAAAACGATTGCCGCGCCGGCGCCGGCAAACGAGTAGATTATACCGGATGCAGTTTTTCCGTTTCGCATACGATATTCCCGCAAAGGAGGGCTCCCCATGTACCTCGGCATCGACAACGGCGGCACGTCCGTCAAGGCCGTCGTATTTGACAAAACCGGCCGGCGGCTCGGCTCCGCCGCGGAGGAACTGCCGCTTTTCACGCCGGGAAACGGCCGCACGGAGCGCGATATGGAGGAGCTCTGGCGGGCCAACTGCCGCGTGATCCGGCGGGCGGTCGCGGAGTCCGGCGCAAGCCCGGGCGAAATCAAGGGCGCGGCCTGCACCGGGCACGGCAAGGGCCTGTACCTCTGGGGCGCGGACGGCGCGCCCGCCATGAACGGCATAGTCTCCACCGACACCCGCGCCTGGATGTACCCGGAGCGCTGGGAAAAGGACGGGACCGCCGAAAAGGCCTTCGCGAAGACCTGTCAGCGTATTCTGGCCTGCCAGCCCGTGTCGCTGCTGCGCTGGCTAAGGGACAACGCCCCGGACGTTTTGGCGAACGTCCGCTGGGCGTTCGGGGCGAAGGACTACATCCGCTTCCGGCTGACGGGCGAGGCCCGCGCCGAACTGACGGACATATCCGGCAGCGGCCTGCTGAATCTTTGGACAAAGGATTACGACGCGGATCTGCTCCGGCTTTACGGTTTGGAGAGCGTGCGGGGCGCTCTGCCGCCTCTCGCGCGCTCCGGCGAGGTCTGCGGGAGAGTCACCGCCGAAGCCGCCCGTCTCTGCGGCCTGCCGGAGGGCCTCCCCGTGGCGGGCGGGATGTTCGACATAGACGCCTGCGCCATAGCCATGGACATCACGGACGAGGAGAACATCGCCGTTATCGCCGGGACGTGGAGCATAAACGAGTATATCTCGAAAAAGCCCGTGCTGGACGGGAGCGTGATGATGAACTCCCTGTACTGCGACGGGGAATACTATCTGATAGAGGAGAGCAGCCCGACCTCCGCCGGGAACCTGACGTGGTTCTTGGACAAATTCATGCCGGACGTGAAGGGCTACGGCGAGTTCGACGCCCTGGCCGGAAGCGTTCCCCCGGATTCGGAAAATCCCGTGTTCCTGCCGTTTCTGTTCGGCTCGAACTACAATCCGCGCGCGAAGGCGGCGCTGGCCGGCATGGACGGCGGCCACACAAAAGCCCAGATCGCCCGCGCCGTCCTGGAGGGCGTGTGCTTCTGCCACAAGACGCACGTGGACCGCCTGCTCGGAAACCGCGCCCGGACCGGGGCCGTCCGGCTCGCCGGCGGCGCGGCGAAATCGCTTTTGTGGGCTCAGATGTTCGCGGATATACTGGAGCTTCCTGTGGAACTTATCGACACGGACGAGCTGGGAGCCCTCGGCGCCGCGATGGCCGCGGCCGTTGCCTCGGGTGAGTACGGCGGCTTCGCGGAGGCGGCCAAGGCGACGGTGAAGATAAAACGGCGGCTGGAACCGGCCGCCGGGACTTTTGAGGCTTACGGGAGAAAATACGGGCGCTACCGCCGGACCGAGGAGGCGCTGTGGGACGCGGCAAACGCGTGAATCTGTTGAAATAATCTGTTGAAATAATCTGTTGAAATACGAAAAATGTGTTGCAAATAATTTTTCTGCGTGTATAATAGCATAATAATCAAAGCAGTTTATATTACGTATCAGCGGGGCATTAGCTCAGTTGGGAGAGCGCACGGTTCGCATCCGTGAGGTCGAGGGTTCGAGTCCCTTATGCTCCATATCAGGCAATTTATTCCACACGCTTCCATGGCGCAGTCGGCAGCGCGCGTCCTTGGTAAGGAGGTACTCTATTACAAATTTATTAAGAAATTATTACACATGCTTCCATGGCGCAGTTGGCAGCGCGCATCCTTGGTAAGGATGAGGTCTCGGGTCCGAATCCCGATGGAAGCTCTGAAAAACCCTTTAGGAATGCGGCTTTCGGACTTTGGTCGGTGGAAAGGCGCATTCTTTTTGTAGTTTTTCATGGCTACTGTTTGATAAAATACTCCGTCCCTCCTTGATGATTCCTTAATAAAGTTGTTACATAATTGTTAAGCAGTTTAGGCCTGTCTGCTAACAACCGTGCTAATTTCAAAAACTTTTGTCTTACTTTGCACCGATTGCATTGTTGAGCAATACCTGCAAAATTTGTTTGGACATCTCCGGATTGTTTTTGAGAGCCTGCAAAATGGAATCCGATTCGTTTGGCGGTTGGGAAACCTTTTCCTGCGGATAAAAATTTGTTTCTACCAACAGGGATAATGTACGCTTTTCAGAATCCAACGCCTCGTTGTAGTTGCTCATCAGGACTTCCGGGGACTGACCGCTGTTTTCAGCGACGAGTTGGTAATTGTTCTGAGATAGCCTAACCTTGTGCATCTGACCGGATTTGCGAAGCCCCTGGAACTCGATCTGTTCCACAATCTGATTGGCTTTCTGCCAATCCTTGAACCATTGATCGAAGTTTTTCGGGTCGATAGGCCGCCCATCAGCCAGGCAGATGAGCAATCCGTAGTCTTGATACTCGCTGCCAAAGAACGCTTTATTATTCTCGATTTCTTTAAGACGCTCCTTGATTTCCATCAGCAAGGGTGTGGTCAAGTATTGCTTCCTGTGGCTGCCCGCAGTTTTAGGCCCTTTTAAGATCATGCTGGTTTTCGAGTCAGATTTCAATTTCGGGAATATCCTTATGATCTCATTCTTTGGCAGAACTTCCAGCGCCTTGTCCGATACACGCTGGACTTCCTGGGTGATCCACAGACTTCTGTCGTGAAAATCAATCGTGCGTGCGTCAATCCCGGCTGTCTCCCCTGCTCGTAATGAGCACACGAAAGCGATATGAACCGCCAGATGCAGTAGTTTATCGTCGGTGATTGCAGAGAGGACAGAAAAAACCCGGCTTGAATCCCAAGCTCTGCGTTTCTTCCATTTCTCCGATGGGGCCGTCGTTTCGGGTATTTCGGTTATGTACCGCCACTTTTTTGCTACAAGGAAACCCGATGTCAAGATATTGTAGCATTTTTTCACCGAACTGGACGATAAGGTGGGTATCTCCTCGGGGCGCTTATGATAGCACCTGGAACCTTGACACGGTTTTTGGCTGAGGTAGTCGAGAAAATTGTCTATATCCTCAGATTTTATCGTGCTCATGATCCGTTTGCCGAAGTAAGGCAGGATATGAGTTGCCAGATTGTTCACATAGTTGTCATAGGTATTTGGCGATAGCCTTTTTTTCCTTGCATGAAACGGCAGCCATTTTTCAGCGAACTCACTGTAGGTTCTATTGGTATTGTCTTCACTCGCCGGAACAATGGAATCGGGTCCTGTGGATCCACAAGCCTCCTCCGCCACAGCTTTTTCCGCAGCGCGTTTTTTCCTGTACTCGGTCGCGGCTTTAGTAAATCTGTTCTAAAATCTCCAGAGCCTCCTTAATCGCGGCAATGCTTTGTTCGGCGGCCTCATACCTAATAGAGCCTTGAAGGTTGACTGG
>Ga0209629_10004428_pt1 | contig 10382 bp, 9 predicted proteins | sample TergutCu122P5_FD_187286 | JGI IMG/M metagenome (GOLD analysis project Ga0209629, IMG submission 187286) | Cubitermes ugandensis P5 segment gut microbial communities from Kakamega Forest, Kenya - Cu122 P5 (SPAdes) (version 2) | ecosystem: Host-associated > Arthropoda: Insects > Digestive system >... | reverse complement strand
AGCGTTGGTAAAGGCGTTGGTCGAACTGCACGGCGGCGAAATTTCGGTCGAGAGTAATGAAATGACCTCCATAACCACTTTTACAGTAGTTATTCCTTTCGTTTTTAATGAATCGGTAGAAAAAGACGATGAAAATTCAGGCGTAAAAACAACAAAAAATTTAGAATATCTAAAAGAAACAAAAGAGGAATATCTTTTTCAAGATGAAGTAGATAGAGATAAAAATCTTTTGCTTGTGGTGGATGATAACCCCGATATTCGCGCATTGATCAAAACTGTTTTGCAAGACTCGTTTTCAATCATAGAAGCAAAAGACGGAGTGGACGGCTTCCGAAAAGCAGTAAAATATATTCCCGACCTGATTGTGAGCGATGTGATGATGCCGCCACCCGATGGAGTAGAACTTTGCCGACAACTGAAAAGTGAACTTTCCACCAACCATATTCCTGTTATCCTGCTTACAGCCTATTCGCTTGATGAACAGCGAATCGCAGGTTTTGAAAGCGGCGCCGACGATTTCATTGCCAAGCCCTTCAATTCCGAAGTACTTGAGGTGCGGATAAAAAATCTGATAGAAAACCGCAAAAGTTTAAAGAACGCTTTTCAAAAATATTTTCTTGCGCCCGAAAGCAAAGAAATTTTAAATGAAACGGATAGATATTTTATCGAAAAATTGAAATCGCTTATTGAAAAAGACCTTTCAGACGCCGAACTCAATGTGGAAGATTTGGGGCAGGAAATTGGTCTTTCGCGCACCCAACTTTATCGGAAGGTGAAATCAATTACGGGTTACGCGCCGGTAGAATTATTAAGAATAATTCGATTGAAAAAAGCATACACTTTGATTTCCACAACCGAACAAAATATTTCGGAAATTGCTTACGACACAGGGTTCTCTTCTCCATCCTATTTTGCTAAATGCTTCAAAGAGCAATACCACGAAACTCCAAATGAATATTTGAAACGGGTTAGATTGATATAGAATCAATAAAATAATCTTATGTTTTACCCACGATTAATCCGCATTATTTTGCAACGTTTTGCATAACGGCTGGGAATATGATTATTTACACTCAACTTTTCAAATGTACGATAGGTTTCCATATCCATCATAATTGACCGAACATGAGGAAAATAACTTCGAAGCTGTGATAATATTTGAAATCCGTGTATATCCATATCACCCCAATAATAGATATTTTTGTCGGATAGCCAATGTATGTTACTCATACTTGACCGTCAACACCAAAACGCATACAAACGGGAGCTTCGCCGTTCTTTAATAGTTTTCCTTTACGCAGAAAAAACAAAATTCTTAAAGATTTTCTTTTCATTTTACCCATGGTTTAATGATTTTTGTGATACAAAGTTACTTCTATCCTTTCAGAATCACGTTACGCAAAATTCTGAAAACCTGTACATTAGAACCTATATAGTGGGACTTTTTTGAAAAATCCAAAGTCCCACTATTTTCCCACTGAAAACCTGCTTAAAACCGCTGTTTTTTGCTTTACCTTTAAAAGCAAAATCCTTGAAATCTGTTTAATTTCAAGGACTTGCATTATTTTTCTTTTTACTTTTGTGGTCCCACTTGGGCTTGAACCAAGGACTCCCTGATTATGAGTCAGGTGCTCTGACCAACTGAGCTATGGGACCTGCCTTTTCAAAAAGCGCTGCAAAATTACAATATTTTTGTGAATATCACAAACAAAATTCCTAATTCTTAATTCTTAATTCGTAATTTACTTATTCTCCTCCATATTCCATTAAATAAGCCTTGATGAATCCGTCCAAGTCGCCATCCATCACGGCGCCGACGTTGGAAGTTTGGTAATCCGTCCGGTGGTCTTTCACCCGCCGGTCGTCGAAAACATACGAGCGGATTTGCGAACCCCATTCGATTTTCTTTTTCCCGGCTTCGATTTTTGCGGACGCTCTCCGGCGACGTTCCAATTCCAATTCATACAGTTGCGATTTCAACAAACGAATGGCGTTGTCTTTGTTTCCAAACTGGGAACGGGATTCCGTATTTTCAATCACGATTTCCTTTACTTCGCCGGTATCAGGGTCCTTGTAATTGTAATGCAAGCGAACGCCTGTCTCCACCTTATTGACATTCTGCCCCCCTGCTCCGCTCGACCGGAAAGTATCCCAAGTAATATCGCCCGGATTGACGTCTATTTCAATCGTATCGTCCACCAAAGGAACTACCGCCACAGACGAAAAAGAAGTCATCCGTTTACCTTGAGCATTGTAAGGGGAGACGCGAACCAAGCGGTGCACGCCGTTTTCGCTTTTTAGATATCCGAAAGCATAATCTCCTTCAACTTGCAAGGTAACGGTTTTAATGCCTGCATCATCACCATCCAACCAGTTGGTTATGGCGACTTTATATCTTTTGCTTTCGCACCATCGACTGTACATCCGGTAAAGCATCTCCGCCCAATCCTGAGCTTCCGTTCCTCCGGCTCCGGCATTGATTTTCAGAACAGCTCCGAGATGGTCTTCTTCCGAACGAAGCATATTTTTCATTTCCAGATTTTCCAACAAGTCGATAACCCGCTTGTAGGCTTCATCTACTTCGTCTTCAGTAGTGATGCCTTCTTTTTGGAAATCAAATGCCAATTGCAATTCTTCTGCCGCCGATTTAACTTCACTGTAAGCGACAATCCAAGATCTTATCTCTCGAACTTTTTGCATTTGCACTTCAGCACGCTTTGGATCTTCCCAGAAATCGGGCGCTTGTGTGCGAAGCTCTTCTTCTTCCAATTGAATTATTTTGGCATCAATGTCAAAGATACCCCCTCAGCGCGGACTCGCGCTCCATTACTTCACGTAATTGGTCTATCGTAATCATAATTTTTTATTTATTTATTTACACAAAGGTAACCAAAACTAATTGATTTTACCCCATCCTTGTTGAACAAATTTACTGCTACGAATTATTTAGTAGTTCAACTTCTTGTTTCTTAATTCCTAATTGGCTAACGCCGAACGTTGTTTCTCAATTCTCAATTCAACGCGAAGAGAGAAGATGAGTTTACAATAACAACATTCCGAGACCGGCCAATTCGTCATGTAAACCCAACCGGTAGTATCGAATATCCGTAATGAATTTATCTGTTTGCTCTATGATGGTTTTCATTTCTTCTTCCGTAAGAATATATTTTTTTGTCCCATATATCAGACTTTCCCAATAAGGGTGTGTAGCTTTATAAATTGGGAGTTTACTTATTAAATATCTGCTTTTTCCCTGTTCAATACCCTTTCTTTCTGTCTGTGTAAGAAAATACTTATCACTATACAAAGAGTTATCCGAAAACCTTGCATATTTGTAAAAAAAGAGGGCGATACCCATTTGTCCGGATAACAAGCCTTTTGACTCAACCTTTTGAGTGGTTATATAAAGTGTATTTGCTATTTTTTGTAATGTTTTATTCTTATCCATTTTTCTATAATTTTGAATGTTTATAATCAATAACTTGGCGGAAAAAGCGAACCAAATCTTCTACATGATAATCGAAACTGAATGAAAGCCGGTTGTCAATCACATTTTTACGTAATGCTTCCATCCGTTTTGCATCATGCAGTTGATTGGCCAAATCTTCATAAAATGCCAGACAAAAGGAATATCTGGACACTTTTTCAATACATCGTAAGCGATGGAAATTGCGCCGGTATTCAATAATCCGTAGATAATATCCGGTTTTATTTGACGGATTTCGTTTTCCCAATTTTCAAAGGAAAGATCTTCCACATGACCAAACGGAAGAGGCCCGACATTAAAAAGAGTATAAGTTGGCCGTCTCATCCAAAAACCGAATAAACGGTGCCCTGCTTCTTCCAAAGCATAGATTCGCTCCGAATGATAAGACAACTCTCCTACCAAAAGAATTTTTAATCCATCGGATTTATATATAGGCGGTTTTCGAAAGTCTTTATACATTTCTTCTTCATCAATAAGCTTATTCCCAGTTTCCAATTTCTGTTTTGAGTTGCGAAACCAATGATTGAAGTTGTGTTTGAAGGCTGTTTAGTTTTTCCGTTCCTTGTTCTTCCGTATCTAACAAAGACTCTTTTAATTGTCCGATTTGAATCTGCATGTTTTGCAAACTCGAATGCATGTTTTCGCGTGATGCAAGACTTTGCAGATAATTATTTTTAGTAATTTCCAAATCTTGATCTGCGATTACTCCTTTTACGTGCAGCAGCGAATCGCGACTATACTGTTTTTGAATAATCAGAAACTGCTCTTCCGTAATTCGTTGCTGATTAAGCAGGGTATTGTATTGCTTCTCATACTGCTTTATCCGTTCCAGAGTCATTGTTCGTTTTTGCGGGTAGTATAGCAATCGCCGGTATTCGTTGTATTCAAACAAAGTGGAATAAAACGACGTGAAGAGTTGTTGCAGAGCGCCGAGTTGACCTCCCCCAGCCCCTCCAAAGGAGGGGAGCAGAAGCATTTCCCCTCCTTTGCGGGGTTCAAACGCGTTAGGTTTCCAAAACCTAACACGTTTAATCAAATAGTTCTTCAACTCCAAAACATCCTCCGTCTTCGCCGGATTATCTATCACTGCAAGATACTCGCCCGTTTTGACTTCCTGATTGTCTCGCACATACAGTTCCTTGATTTTCCCTGACGCATGAGCCACAATCGTAGCCGGAGGAGTAGAGCCCGTCAGAACAATCTGTGCCGAAATCACATCGGGATATTTGACAACGGCGCTGCCAATCAGCAAAATAACAACGACAACAGCCAATACGCTAATTCCCCACCGCAGTGTCCACGGTGGGACGGCGCCAAGAACTTCTTGAAATTCCTCGCTTCTTAACTCTATTTTTTCTTCCTCGTTCATAATAATCAGAACCACGATTTTATTAAGATTTTCAAGATTACCAAGATTAATCCCGTAAATCTTATTAATCTTGTAAAAATCCCGGTTCAGACACCCAGCTCCAACTGATTCTTAACCAACTCATAATACGCTCCTTTTTTTTCTGTAAGTTCCGCATGCGTCCCTTCCTCTATCACTTTTCCTTTTTCAAGAACGATGATGTTATCGGCGTGTTGAACTGTGCTTAACCTGTGGGCGACAATCACCACTGTTTTTCCCTGATAGAACCGGCGTAAATTTTCCAATATCGCCCGCTCGTTGTTTGCGTCGAGCGCATTGGTCGCTTCGTCGAGAAAAAGAAAATCCGGATTTTTGTAAACGGCACGGGCGATTAACAGCCGTTGCCGTTGGCCTTGACTGACGCCGTTGCCTTCCATACCGATTTTGGAGTTGTATTTCAACGGGAGGGATTCGATAAATTCCCTGATATTAGCGGTTTCTACAGCGTACAGCAACCGTTTTTTATCGATTTCATCTTCTCCAACCGCAATATTGGCGGCAATCGTATCGGAAAAGAGAAAGCCGTCCTGCATCACGGCTCCGGTTTTCTGCCTCCACAAGTGCGGATTGATTTCATCCAACCTCACCCCATCCGTCCTCACCCCCGGCCCCTCTCCAGAATGGAGAGGGGAGGAAGGAGAAGCGCCGATGGTGATTTTTCCTTTGATGGGTGGATAAAATCCCAACAGCAGTTTGATGATGGTTGTTTTTCCGTTTCCGCTGGCGCCAACAATGGCTGTTACCTTATTTTGGGGAATCGTCAGGCTTAAGTCTTTCAAGACATAATCACGTTCGGCGCCATCGTAGCTGAAACAGACATTTTCCAAACGGATTGTTTTATTTTCAGGGATTGCATTGATTTTATCCGTAATCGTTTGTTCTTCGTCTTCTTTATTATGCACTTCATTCAACCGTTCGAGGCTGATTTTGGCATCCTGCAGCGACTGGGCAAAACCGATGACCTGACCGATGGGGCCGGATAGCTGACCGATAATGTAGCTGATCGACATCATCATACCCAGCGTGATGTTTCCTTCCACTACGGCTTTAGCTGATAGATACGAGATTAATAATCCGGTGGTTTGGCTGAAAAAGATTGAACCGATTTGTTGGTATTGTCCCAGCGCCGTTCCTTGAATGCTGATTTTGAAGAGCTTGACCTGGATGCGTTCCCATTTCCAACGCTGTTGCTTTTCGCAGTTGTTGAGCTTGATTTCCTGCATGCCGGTGATGAGTTGCACCATATTGCTCTGGTTGGCGGATGCCTGTGCAAAACGTTTGAAATCCAATTTACGTCGATAACGCATAAACGAAAGAATCCAGACAACGTACAAAATATTGCCGGCAAGAAAAACTGTTAAGATGGTTAAGTTGTAGTAGGCCAAGATAAAGGCAAAGACAAAGAAGTTTGCAAAGGAAAAAATGGTTGAAAGCGTGGTTCCGGACAGGAAACTTTGGATACGTCCGTGATCGCCGATTCGTTGCAGAATATCGCCGATATTCTTGGCGTCGAAGAAACGGATGGGCAGTTTCATCAGTTTGGTAAGGAAATCGGAAATCAGGGAAATGCTGATGCGGGTGTTGGTGTGCAGGGTAATCCAATTCTGGATAAAGCCCATGCCCATTTGGGTGATGGACAGCACTAATTGGGCAATCAGCATCAGGGTGATGAAACTTAGATTGTTATTCCCGATTCCTTGATCGACAACGGCTTGTGTGAGAAAAGGCGCAATCAAGGTAAGGATGCTGCCCAAAATCATTCCTATGATAATCTGGACGTATTGCGATTTGTAGGGAAGCAAATATCTAAAAAAGTAAGCCAGATTTTTTTCCTGCTTTTCTTTGTCGTCTTCGTAGTCGTAGAAATCGGGCGAGGGTTGCAATAGCAGCGCTGTTCCGGTTTCTTTCCCGTTATCTTTGGAACTGTACCAGCAACGGCAAAATTCTTCCTGAGTCATCTCGTATTTTTCTCCGGCTGGGTCGGCGATGAAGAATTTCCTCACCCCCCGTCCCCCTCTCCATTTTGGAGAGGGGGTGAGGATACGATACAGCACCACAAAATGATTCTGATTCCAGTGCAGAATGCAGGGTAAGGGAAGGTTGTCAATCAATTGTTCAAGAGTAATTTTCACGCCTTGCGTGTGCATGCCGATGCTTTCCGCGGCATCGCTGATACCGAGCATACTTACTCCTTCGCGAGTGATGAAGCATCTTTCCCGCAGGTTCTGCTGGTTGTAGTTGCGACCGTAATGCTTGGCAATCATGCGGAGACAGGTGGGGCCGCAATCCATGGCGTCTAATTGCTGATAGATGGGGAAGTGGTTAGTCATAATTTATGTTGATTTTTTTGATGATTGATACTGATGATTATTGACAAATCAACTATTTCCCTAACCGGATGGAATACCTTTCTTCCGTTCGAAGCTACCTCATTGAATATGGTTTGCTGTGTGATGAATTGATCTTTATCACAGTTAAAGTACTTTTTCTCCTGTGGATTGAACCAATCCCTAAAAAATCCCGTGTCTTTGATGGGATATTCAAATAGTTGAGCTATCAATGGAAAACGCAGTTCATCGTGACACAATTCAGGTAAATATAGTTCATTATATTTTTCTAAAAATGATTTAGGAAAACACAAACCGGGTCCTAAAGAAGCTATTGGAGTTGATTGATATTGATAATTATGAGAAACAAAAGATAGAAGTCTTTTCCATTCGCTCCTGTAGGGTTCAATCGAGGTACAGAACCATGTATTTTCAATCCATGATAAAGGTATCGTTCCTGTTAATCCTAAATTGTCATTCTTTATATTTGCATAAATCTCTTCTATGGCGCCTAAAAACAACAAGTCCCATTCTATTACAAAAGCCATGCTGAAGTCAACATGTTTACCAATTTCACGATACCATTCCAACAATGCAAGGTCGAAGTTTTTCCATTTCCATTCACTTGAAGCATTTTTCAATTCATAAATATCACAAAAATAGCCTTTTAATATTTTTTTATGTTCAATCAAATCATCTTTTTCGCCTCCATATATACCATAAATATGAATATCAGGATTGTAGAGTTTTAACAATTCCAATTTATTGAGACAAACAACAGGCTCCTTATAAAACCTGAAGATAATGATAGGTTTTTGGAATTTCAAGGGACACAATGTTTTTTTATTTAAAAAGACATCTGTACCGGAATTTGAGTATGGATATTTGTCGAGCGAATAGTAAAAATTTATCATATTTTTACGAAACAGTTCGCCAGAATATCGCTCCTCATAACGTTTACGGGCATTTGCGCCTAATAGTTTTGCTTCTTCAGGGTGTTCCAATAAAAACAACAACTTTTGGGCAAACAAGACAACGTCTATTTCCATCTTATCGGGATGTTCTACCACCGGAATTTGTAAGCCGCTGATCCCGTCTTCAGTCATTTCTGCCAAACCATGAACGGACGTAGTGACCATAGGCAAACCATGCATCATCATTTCAATTGCTACATAACTGCATTGTTCAGTAAAAGAAGGCAAAATGCCGATGTCGGCAATTGTATAAAATTTATAGAGTTCTGTTTTGTCGATAAACCCTGTCCATGTGATATTTATCCAAATATTCCTGCATTCCTCCATGAACATATCAAAAGAACCATTGCCGGAAATAATTAAATGACATTTCGTATGTTGCAAAACTGTTCTGAAAGCCCTTAAAGCATAAGTCAATCCCTTTTTATCGTCCAATCTTCCAACAAAAAGAATTATAGGGATATCTGGCACATTGTATTTTTTTCGCATCGTTTGTTTACTCATATCGGATACATGGTCAGTCAATCCATTGTAAATAACACTAATTTTATCCGGGTTTATTTGGAAGTCATATCGCAATATTTGTTGAGTATTTTCCGAAAGACAAATGACATTGTCAGCCATTTCTAAAAAGTTTTTCTCTCTTAAACTCCATTCTATAACTTTTGTTTTAAGTGGATGATTGTAATATTCTGACGCCATTATTTTCCTGAAAAGAGTCGTATTTCCTGAAAGTATAAAGCACCAATTAAAGCTATGCACAGCAAATACAATCTTACAATTGAACGCTTTTTTCAATTCCACTGCCAATGTGTCATTGCGACAATAATTCAGATGAAAAACAAGATTTTTATTGTCCTTAATGTATAAACGAAGCAGATAGGTTACATTTCGGAAATATTTTGTCTGTTCGCTTGTATTTTGCAACGTTAAAGGCAATGGAAAATGCCAGTATTGGATACCGTTTATTTCTTCAACACATAAATTTGATTTGTAAGAATTTAAATTTATTACGCAGACATTTGAACTATGTGCGAGCGCTGAAGTTAATTCGTTAATATAAGTGCCCACTCCATAAGCTCCATCATCGTTGACTATATACAAATTTATTTTGGTTGACTTGCTAAACATGATGTATTAATTTGTGAAGTATGCTTGCATCTTTATTTATATCAAACTTACGGGCAAACAATTTTCCTGTACTCATTAACTTGTTCCAATCTTCGCAAGTTAATATGCGAGGATATTCAGGACCATCAGCCCAATTAATGTATCTCAGGTTGTCATTTACAACCGTTTCTGAATATAGAGAGTGCATGATTGCGGTTTGAAAAAACATTTCATCAGGGATTCTTGTATGCCGGTAAAAATCATATAACAGTTCACCTGACCGACAAATATCTGCCAGCCATTTTACGCACTCGCCGGTGAGCGACCACCATTGCGAACCACCAAAGGGTTGTATTTCAGCAGGAAAAGAACGGATTGCCAATTGGGTTTTATCTGTTTTACCGGCATCAATATTCCACTTGTAGGTAATTCTGTCCATTCCTCCGTTATCTGCCCACCCCTCATAAGGAATGTTATGATATTCAATAAAATTTTTGCCGTAATGATATTCAAAGAATCTATCAATTGACTGCACAGATACCAGAGGAAAGTCCTGTCCGCTTAGCAAATGAACGTAATCCGGTTGAATACCGGAATTGATTAACATGTTCATCAAACACACAGTTGCCTCGATCATGCTGAAACCACCCCAACGAATATTGATTCGGTTTTCGCATATTCGAACATTGGGCGGAAAATCCAATGAATAGCGCATATCAAATTTTGCGTCGATATGCACAAAGAAATGATTGTTTTCTGCATGTAAAGCAGCAATCATCTTCATTAATTGAATCGGATTTTTGTGAGCCAGAATTAAATAAACGTGTACCATAATTTGTTTCATGTTTTAGGTTGGAGATAATTAGTATATACATGATACACAGCAGAAGTTAGTCCCGTAATATCCAATAATCCTTCATTGGCTATACCAATTAATTCGGCGAAATAGTTAACCCAACTTGCCGTTTTTTCCCCAAAAAAAAGCCTTCAAGAGGGAAAAATCAAGGGCTAGTGAAATGTTAAATTATTATCATTCAGTATATTATAAAATTTGAAGTTTTGAAAAGTCATTTGTA
>Ga0209629_10004427_pt1 | contig 10382 bp, 5 predicted proteins | sample TergutCu122P5_FD_187286 | JGI IMG/M metagenome (GOLD analysis project Ga0209629, IMG submission 187286) | Cubitermes ugandensis P5 segment gut microbial communities from Kakamega Forest, Kenya - Cu122 P5 (SPAdes) (version 2) | ecosystem: Host-associated > Arthropoda: Insects > Digestive system >... | reverse complement strand
GGGGTCCGGGGGGCGAAGCCCCGCCGGCTGGGGTGTGGGGGCTGGGCCCCCACAGGGCGCCGCGAGAGAGCCAGCATGATCCAGACCGACTCCCCGAACCAATGAGGAGGGCCGAGATGAGTGTGGCTGGACCGGGCGGTCTCGCTCCCGCGGGGCCGATGGCTGACTATTACATCCCCCAGTGGGAGGAGCGGACGAGCTACGGCGTGCGCCGGGTCGACCCCTACACCAAGCTGTTCGAGGAGCGCATCATCTTCCTCGGCACCCCGATCACCGACGATATCGCCAACGCCGTTATGGCTCAATTGCTGTGTCTCCAGTCGATGGACGCCGAACGCCAGATTTCGATCTACATCAATTCGCCGGGCGGCTCGTTCACGGCCCTGACCGCCATCTACGACACGATGCGCTTCGTCAAGCCGGACGTCCAGACGGTCTGTCTGGGCCAGGCGGCGTCGGCGGCCGCGGTGCTCTTGGCCTCCGGCACGAAGGGTAAGAGGCTGGCCCTGCCCAACTCGCGGATTCTCATCCACCAACCGGCCATCGGCGGCGAGGGTAGTTACGGCCAGTCCTCGGACCTGGAAATCCAGGCCAAGGAAATCCTGCGCATCCGCGCCCTGATGGAGCAGATGCTGGCCAACGACACCGGCCAAGAAGTCGCGAAGGTGTCGCGTGATATCGAGCGCGACAAGTACCTGACGGCCGAGGAGGCCAAGGAGTACGGCATCATCGACGACATTCTGGGGTCTCTCAAGGACGCCCCGGCAGGCGGCGGGAAATGACCTCCTAGCCACCGACCCCCACCCGCACACTTCCCCGACGAGAATCGAGAAATCCATGGCACGGATCGGCGAGTCCGGCGACTTGGTCAAATGCTCTTTTTGCGGCAAGAGCCAAAAGCAGGTGCGCAAGCTGATCGCCGGCCCCGGCGTCTACATCTGCGACGAGTGCATCGATCTGTGCAACGAGATCATCGAGGAGGAATTGATCGGCCCGTCGGCCGAGCGGGGCGTCGCCCTGCCCAAGCCGGCGGAGATCCAGGCCTTCCTGGACGACTACGTGATCGGGCAGGACCGGGCCAAGAAAACGTTGGCGGTGGCGGTCTACAACCATTACAAGCGGGTCCGGGCCTCGGGCGAATCCGTCCGGGACGACGACGAGCTGGTCGAGCTGGGCAAGTCGAACATCCTGCTGATCGGCCCGACGGGCTGCGGCAAGACCTACCTCGCCCAGACCCTGGCGCGGATGCTCGACGTGCCCTTCGCCATGGCCGACGCCACCGCCTTGACCGAGGCCGGCTACGTCGGCGAGGACGTCGAGAACATCTTGTTGAAACTGATCCAGGCGGCCGACTTCGACGTCAAGAAGGCGGAGACCGGCATCGTCTACATCGACGAGATCGACAAGGTGGCGCGCAAAGCCGAGAGCCCGTCGATCACGCGCGACGTCTCCGGCGAGGGCGTCCAGCAGGCGTTGCTCAAGATTCTGGAGGGGACGACCGCCTCGGTGCCGCCCCAGGGCGGGCGCAAGCACCCGCACCAGGACTACATCCAAATCGACACGACCAATATCTTGTTCATCGTCGGCGGCGCGTTCGCCGACCTCGAGGAGATCATCAATCAGCGGGTCGGCAAGAAGCCGATCGGTTTCACAGTGCCCGCCGCGGCGGATGCCCAGCCGGCCGGGCCCGTCGGTATCACGGGCGGGCCGGCCCCCGAGGCGGCGTCCAGCGGCGCGACCGCGGCCGGGCTCGACCCCTTCGCCGACGTCCGGCCTGAGGATCTCCACAAGTTCGGCATGATTCCCGAATTCGTCGGCCGGCTGCCGATGATTTCGTCGGTGACGGCGCTGGACCGCGAAGCTTTGATCCGAATCTTGGTCGAGCCGCGCAACGCTCTGCTCAAGCAGTTCCGCCGCCTGTTCGCCCTCGACAACGTCGACCTGGAATTTACCGACGAGGCCGTCGGCGCGATCGCCGACTTGGCCCTCGACCGGGGCACGGGCGCCCGCGGGCTGCGCGCCATCGTCGAGGAGGCCCTGTTGGACGTGATGTTCGACATTCCCAGCCAGACCGACATCGGCCAGATCACGGTCGGCGCCGACACGATCCGGCACGGCGCGCCTGTGGAGAAGAGGCCGCGCATCCACCTGGCCGCCCGGGAGCGCAAGACGGCCTGAGGCGCTCAGCCGGCGGGGTGCTCGGCCGGGCGGCTCACCACGTGGTGAGCCAGCCTGGCAGGGGGTGCCGAGCCGGGTGGATGAGGGCTCAGTGCGGCAGGCCGAAGATGGCGACCATTTGCGCCAGCCACGCCTTGAGCAGGGCGATGACCGGTTGGAGCAGGGCCATGATCCGGACGGCCTGGCTGGACGCGGCCTGGTCGAGGTCAAGCCGGGCCGCTTGGTTGGCCTGCGACACGAACACCATCGGGCAGCTACGGGTCTTGGCCGAGACGCTGGCGTCAACGGTGATCGTCACGTCGGTGGTACCCGGGCGCCCGATCAGCAGGGGCCTGGCCGGCTGGCCGTCGATCGCCCACGTGACCCCGGGGCAGGTCTGGGGCGTGCTGTTCCACGACGTGGCCCACGGGGTGGCCGAGGTGACCTGGACGCGGTAGACGCCGCCGCTCTCAGGGACCGAGATGACGGACCGGGCGGGCGACGACAACGCATTGTCCTGGTCGGGCACGGTCAGCGACACCGGCGGCTCGTCGGCGGGCCGGGGCAGGCAGACGCGGCTGACGCCGTCGACCGTCCAGGGGTCGGACTGGTAGGTCAGCACCGGGCAGGGCGCCACCTGGGCCGGGGCGGTGTAGAGGTCGCCCGGGGCGGCGAAGCGCTTGAAGATGGCGACCTGAGGCCAGTGGTCGGCGAACGGGATGGTGTAGCCGGCGCCTGCCACGTAGACGGTGACGTCCGTGACCGTGAAGAAGAACTGCGGGTTGGTCTCGGCCCGCCAAGCCGTCAGGAAGCTCTCCTCGTCGCCCGCCGGATCGGCGGCCGCCCAGGCCTGCAGGAGGAAGGTTTCCAGGTCCGCGTCCTGGGTGAAGAGATCGGCCAGCTTGAGGTCCTCGCCGGTGTCCAACCGGACGTTGAGCGTGGCCAGGTTGTTGTCGAAGCCATGTTGGTGGGACCGCGACGTCAGCGACAGCACGTTGGAGAAACTGGCGCTGACCGTGGCGTCGACCGAGAACCAGTCCCAGCCGAAGTCGCCATCGCCAGGGGAACAGGCCACCCCCGTCGGGGGGGCGGACCCGACCGGGCCCGCTGCCGAGAGCTGGGCGAGGCCCAGGTCTTGGCGCTGTTCGAAGGTGGCGTTGATCCGGTCTTGGACGGTCAGGTCGCGCAGGCCGGAGATGGCCAGGCGGTCGACCTGGGTGCAACCGTCGGCGTCGACGATCTGCTGCGTGACCGTGGCGGTCAGCGGGTTCAGGGTGTAGGTCTCGTCGAGGGACTTCAGCCCGGCAGGGTCGTCCGGCGGCGGCGGGTTCGTCCCGACGTCGCGCAGCGGCACGTAGCCGGCGGCCTGGGCGGCCTGCTGGCCCTGGTCGGACAGCATGGCGTCGACCAGCCGGCGGGTCGGGCTGTCGGGCGCGGCGGCCTTGTTGAAGACCACGTAGTAGTTCGTCGTCAGGGGGTACTGGCCGGTCCTCATCGTCTCAGGCATGGGCGCAACGCCATCGACCTCGAGCAGCTTGATCGATGGGTTGGCCACCCCCTCCGCCAGGTCGCCGTACATCCGCGTGACGTAGTAGTAGTAGCCGTAGCCGAGGGCGGACCGGTCGAAGCCGACCGCGTCGACCACGTCCGACATGTTGATCAGCCGGGAGATCTGCGGCGGGTTCATCAGCGGCAAGCCCTTCATCACGAGGTCGAGCAGGGCCGTCTGCGCGCTGGAGTTGGCCGGTCGCTGGTAGGCGGTGATCTCGTCCGTCGTGCCGCCGACCTCGTCCCAGTACTGGAGGTGGCCGGAATAGATGCCTCGGATTTGGTCGAGGGTCAGGCTGGTCACGGGGTTGGCCGAGTTGGCCAGGAAGACAAAGGCCGCCGTCGCGACGGGCACGACCTCCAGTTCGACCCCCTTGCTGGCGGCGTAGGCCAGTTCGTCGGCCGAGGGGCCGGTCACCAAGATCAGGTCGGCCAAACCGTCGACCAGGTTGTGGTAGGCGGGGTCCGTGTTGGCGAAGACGACCTGGTCGCTGGCCACGTCGACGCCCGTGAAGGCCCTCTGGAAGGCGACGCCGAGGGGCTGGGTGACCGTCGAGCCGTCGATCCGGGGGTAGGCGTCGGGCGCGAAGAGCGCGGCGGCGACATCGGCCGCGACCGGCGCGGCGACGCCGCTGGTGACCGGGGCGGCCGGCGCGGTGGGGGCCGGGGCGGCCAGCGCGAAGCCGAGGATCAGACTCGCGGCCAGCGCCGGTGGGATGAAACGGGATTGGGGTGATGGATTCACGAGTGACCCTCCGTGCGTGAAGTCTTGCTGACAGCATAGGACGGCGTTTTCGGGGCCATCAGGGGGCCTGCCCATTGCCCTCGCCGGCAGCCCGACCCGGACTCTCAGGGGTCGGGATCTCATCCGTCTGTGGCCGTTCGACGTAGACTGCCACCGTGCTGCTGCCCCTACCCCCGCTGATCGCCGCCGCCGGTGGCCTCGCCCAGTGGCGCGGCCTGCGCGGGCGGCCAGCCACGACGGCGTCGGCCGTGGCCGGCGGCGCCGTCGGCCTGGCGTCGGCGGCCTGGATCGGGGCGGCCCTGGTCGCTCTGTGGCGCGGCGGCACGACGGTCGACGCGGCCGTCCCTGACGCCACCAGCGCGCTGATCACGACAGGTCCCTACTCCTGGAGCCGGCACCCGGTCTACCTGGGGATCGTCGGCCTTCTCGCCGTCCACCCCGTGGTCCGCCGCTGCCCCCCTTCGGCCGTGGTCCCCGTGGTGGCCTGGGTAGTCTTGGACCGCGTCCAGGTGGCCCGGGAGGAGCGGGTCCTGACCGCCCTCTTCGGCCCCGCCGTCGTCGCTTACCAGTCCACGGTGCGCCGCTGGTTCGGCCGGCGGGCCGGCTGAGGCCAGGCGGGACGCCTGCCGTTGCCTGCGGTCGCCCCTCGTGGTCACGGGCGCCCCGGCCGTCGCCGGGTGGCGCGGGTTCGTGACAAGATGGCTGCTGACATGATCGAACCCGCTCCCGGCCCGGCCGCGCCCAACGTCTTCGACGCTTGGGGCCGTGAGCGGTTGGACGACGTCGAGACCCGCCTCCGCTCCACGCTGGCCGCCGATTCCCCGTTCGTCGAAGAAATGGCGCGCCACCTCGTGGCGGCCGGCGGCAAGCGGTTCCGGCCGATGCTCGTCATCGGGGCGGCGGGACTGGGCTTCGACTTTCACGGGCCGGTCGACGACGACGCCGTCGTGCGGGCCGCCCTCGTGGTCGAGCTGACCCACGTCGCCTCGCTCTGCCACGACGACGTTATGGACGAGGCCGACTGGCGCCGCGGCGTGGCCAGCGTCAACCGGCGCTGGGGCAACGCCTCGGCCATCTTGGCCGGCGACTTCATCTTCGCCCGCGCCTCGGCCATCGTGGCCACGCTGGGTCCGGCCTACGTCTTGTTCCAGGCCGACACGTTCGCCCGGCTCGTGACCGGCCAGATCGACGAGCTGCGCGGCCCCCGCCCCGGCGCCGACCCGATCGCGCACCACCTCAAGGTGGTGGCCGACAAGACGGCCGCCCTGATCGCCGCCTCCGCCCGCTTCGGCGGCATGGTGGCGGGCGCCCGCGACGAGCAGGTCGAAGCCCTGACGCGCTACGGCGAGGCCCTGGGGATCGCCTTCCAGCTGGCCGACGATCTGATCGACGTCGTGTCCTTGGACGCGGGCAAGACGCCGGGGACGGATCTCCGCGAAGGTGTGCCGACGTTGGTCACGCTGCGCATCCAGGCGTCGTCCCGGCCCGAGGACGGGAGGCTGGCCGAACTCCTGGCCGGCCCCGTGGAACCGGGGGATCTGGCCGAGGCCCTCGCCCTCGTGAGGGCCCATCCGGCGGTCGACGAGGTGCGGGCCGAGATCTCGCGCCAGGCTGATCGGGCCCGCTCGGAGTTGGCCTCGCTGCCGGACGGCCCGGCCAAGCAGGCGCTGGCCGGGCTCTGCGACCTGGCGATCACGCGGTCGGCCTGACGGTCTCCCCGGGCCGCCCCGCCTCAGCCTCCGCTTCGGTCCCGCCTCCCTGAAACCACTCTCGGCCGAACGGCTCGGAGCCCATGACAGGCGCGGCGGGGCCGGGCCCGGGCCGGGCGTCCGACCTGGGCGGCGCCTGACTTGGGCGGACATGGGACTTACTTCCCATCGACCCTCGTCAGTCCGGCACGCTAGGTTGTTCGACGAGCCACTAATGTGAGGTGCCTGTGGCCTTCAGGTGGCGGCGCAAGGGGGACTGATGAAGCTGCGGCACTCTCGCTGGTGGAACATCGCGTCGGTCGGCACTGTCTGTGCGGTCGCCGGGGCGCTGACCGGCCTGGCCTTCGCCAGCGACGGCGTGCCCGTGACGCAGGTCGATCTCAACGACTCGGGCGTCTGGGTGACCAACCAGTCGATCCAGCGCGTCGGCCGGTTCAACTACGGCGCCCACCAGCTGGACGGCGCCTCGTATGTCACCGAGACCTCCCATTTCGACGTGGTGCAAGAACGCAGTTCGGTCTTCGTCCTGGGCACCGACGACGGTTCGCTGGCGCAGCTCACGCCGGCCACGCTCGTCATGAGCCCGGCGGTGTCTTTGGGCACGGGGGCGCAGGTCCATCTGGCCGGTTCCATGGTCGGCATCCTCATCCCCGGCCAGGGCAAGTTCTGGCTCTTGCCGGCGGATCTGGCCGCCAGTTTCGACCCCGCCGTCGAGGCTTTCCCGCCGGCCGTCGAGGGCCTGCCCGACAACGCTGTCTCGGCCGTCGGCGCCGATGGCACCGGCTATGTCGTCGACCCCAAGGACCAAACACTCACGACCGTCCGTTGGACGGATCTGAGCCTGCCGCCGGACGAAGCCGTCACGGTCAAGTCCATCGCCCTGCCCGCCCTGGTCGCCGACCATTCCTACCGTCTGACCGTCGTCGGGACGACGCCCGTGGCTGTGGACGCCAAGAGCGGCCTGGTGCTGTTGGGCCCCGGTGCGACGGCCTCGGTCGAGGCCGGGCCCGACGACGACCCCGCCGCGGTGGCCCTGCAGGACGTCTCGGCGGCGGGCGACGCCGTCGTCTACGCCACCCAGTCGGGCCTGGTCTCCCAACCGCTCAAGGGGGGCGCCGCGACCGTCACGGCCAGCCCGAAACCGGGCGGTCAGCCGGCGCCGCCCGTGGTCCTGGACGGCTGTTCCTACGGCGTCTGGTCGAAGACGGCCGCCTTCGTCCGGGATTGTCCCGGGACCGACCACGACCTGGCGCAGACGATCGACGGGGCCGCCCCGGACGAGGAGCTGCGGTTCCGCGTCAATTGGGGCCACATCGTCCTCAACCAGATCGAGTCGGGCGGTGTCTGGCTGGTGTCCGACCGCATCGAGAAGGTCGACGACTGGCCGTCGGTCATGGAGCAGCCCAACGGCGACCAGAACCAGGACAACAATCAAGAGGCCGACGACAACGCCCAGCCCGATCGGAGCCAGGAGAACCATCCGCCCCGGGCCGTCGACGACGTCTTCGGGGCCCGGGCCGGCGAGTCCGTGCTGTTGCCCGTGGTGGAGAACGACGTCGACGACGACGGCGACCTGTTGACCGCGGCCCTCGTCGGGACGCTGCCGGCCGGCTACCAGCTGACATCGGTCTATTCGGACTCGGTCTTCCAGCTCAACGTGCCGGGCGACGCCACTGGCGAGATCAGTTTCCGCTATCGGGTGAGCGACGGCCGGGGGGGAGAGGCCGAAGCCACGGTCCGCGTGGAGATCCATCCGCCCGCGACCAACGCGGCGCCCGAGCGAATCCGGGCGACCAAGCTGACGGTGACGAGCGGCCACCGGGTCAGCCGCAACATCCTGACCGACTGGCGCGACCCCGACGGAGACGCCATCTTCCTGACCGGCGCTCAGGCCCCGGCCGAGGACCTCGTGACGCCGGTCCAGGACGGCTCGCTGACCTTCCAGGACGGCGGGGTGAGCACGGGGACGAAGACGATCACGGTGACCGTCTCGGACGGCAAGACCTCTACCACGGGCGAGGTCCAGGTCAGCGTCCTGCCGGCCGGCAACCAGCCGCCCGTGGCGGTGCCCGACCTGGTGTCGGGGATCGCCGGTATGCCGATCGCGATCAAGCCGCTCGACAATGACACCGACCCCGACGGCAACACGCTGCGGCTGACCGGCGTCGACGGCGACGGCACATGTGCCTTGACCAAGGACCTGGCCGGCGGCCTCGTGACGGCGGTCTGCCCCGAACCCGGCTCGTACTACCTGACCTACACGATGACGGACGGCCCCTCGGCCAACGTCGCCAGCTGGATCCGGGTGGTGGCGCTGGCCCCGGCCGCTTCCGACGCGCCGCCCGTGGCCGTGCCCGACACCGTGCTCCTGCCGCCGGGCCAAGACGCCTACCTCGACCCGCTGGCCAACGACGTCGATCCGCTGGGCTATCCCCTCGTGCTGACGGCGGTCGAGGCCCCCGCCCAGTTGCCGGTCAGCCTGTCGGTCATCGACTACCAACGGGTCAAGGTCACCGCCACCGAGGACCTGTCCGCCCCCGTGGCCGTCAACTACTCGGTCTCCAACGGCCACGGCGTCGCCACCAGCCGGATCACGATCGTGCCCCTGCCGCCGCCGGACAAGATCCTGCCTCCCTCGGCGGTCGACGACACGGTCACGGTCCGGGCCGGTGACATCGCCCAGGTCGCCGTCCTGGCCAACGACACCTCGCCCAACGGCATCGAACTGCGCCTGCGCCCCGACCTGCCCCAGGTCCCCGACCCGGACTCTCAAGCGCTCGTCTTCGCGTCGGGCAACCTGGTCCGACTGCACGCCCGTCAGACGCCGGGCACGTACACCGTGCTTTACCAGGTCGAGAACACCAAGGGCAACGCCGAGCCCGACACGGGCCGGCTGACGGTGCACGTGACGGCGCCCGACCAGGGCGGCAACCAGCCGCCCAAGCCGAAGGACGTCGAGGTCCGGACCCTGGCCGGCCGCGCCGTGACCGTGAACATCCCCTTGGACGGCATCGACCCGGACGGCGATTCGGTGACGCTGCAGGGCCTGGGGTCGGCGCCGACGTCTGGTCTGATCACGGCGGTGACGCCGACCAGCCTGGTCTACCAGCCCGGCCCGGTCTCGGCCGGTGGCGACAAGTTCACTTACGTCGTGCGCGACCGGCTGGGGTTGGAGGCCAAGGGCACGGTCCGGGTGGGAGTGGCGCCCTCCAGCGCGGTGAACCACCCGCCGATCGCGCTGACCGATTTCGCCGAGGCCCGCCCCGGCGGCACGGTCACGGTGCCCGTGGCCGACAACGACACGGACCCCGATTCCGACCCCTGCTGCGTCGTCGAGCCCGACTCGGTCGTCTCCGACAGCTTCACGGGCGTCGTCAAGGGGCAGAACGTCATCATCACGGCGCCGGACGCGGTGGGCTCGTACTGGGGCACCTACCGGGTTTCCGACGGGCTGGGCATGACCAGCACCGGCGTCATCTCCTTGACGGTGGCCACCGACGTCCCCAAGAAGGCGCCGATCGCCAAAGACGATTCCGTCTCGCTGCTCAAGGCGCTGACCGCGACCACCGAGACGCTGTCGGTGCGCGACAACGACCGCGATCTCGACGGCGACGTCGAACAAGACACCGTCGCCGTGACCGATCCCAAGGTGACGGTGGCCGGCGGCCAGGTGACCGTGCCCATCACAGCCGAGCCCCAGATCATCGACTACTACCTGACCGACCCGGACAATCTCGTCGGCCACGCCTTCATCTTCGTCCCCGGCGTCGACCGCATCCCGCCGCAGTTCAACACCGCTTCCCCCGAGATCAAGGTCAAGGCCGGCGAGTCCGTGACGCTGTCGCTGGCCGATTACCTGGCCGTCCGCCCGGGCCGCGCCCCGCGCGTCACCCAGGCCGCCAAGGTGACGGCTTGGAACGGCACGGCCACCGCCCCGTCGACCACGGAGGTGACGTTCGCCGCCCCGCCGGACTACACCGGCCCGGCCAGCGTCTCGGTCGAGGTCACCGACGGCGCCACGCTGGAGGACGAGACCGGGCTGACCTCCGTCGTGACGATCCCGATCACGGTGACCCAGGGCGACAATCCGCCGCCGCCGACGCCGGGCCAAAGCCCATCGGCGGTGAACCAGCCGCCGGCCATCCGCAACTCGTCGCTGGACGTCGAGGCGGGCCAGTCCGGCACCCTCGACCTCGGCCCCTTGGTCTCGAACGCCGAGCCCG
>Ga0209629_10004426_pt1 | contig 10383 bp, 3 predicted proteins | sample TergutCu122P5_FD_187286 | JGI IMG/M metagenome (GOLD analysis project Ga0209629, IMG submission 187286) | Cubitermes ugandensis P5 segment gut microbial communities from Kakamega Forest, Kenya - Cu122 P5 (SPAdes) (version 2) | ecosystem: Host-associated > Arthropoda: Insects > Digestive system >... | reverse complement strand
CGTAATATTGAATACGCGAATGGAAGTTGTGTCGGTTACAGCGAAGTTATAGTCCGTTACAAGAGGCGAGACAGTACATTTCTGATTGCTGTCAAAACTTAGTTTGACCTTCATACCCAAATTGACACCGTCTTTCGATTTATAATCTAAAGGAAATTCCACTTCGGTAAGGGATAAAGAACTCAATTTGGTCACTTCATCCTCTTCGACATATTGTTGATGACGAACACTAGTCATGGTGTTGCCCATACTGTTGCCATCCCCAATTATATCTTTACCCCGGCGCAGATAGAACGCATCCCAGGTATTGATATATTTAACGGCATACAAGATGTAATCTTTCGGTAACACATCCCAATCACCGACTACCACACGGTTTGGATTCGTTACTGTTGCCGCCGGCGTGCCGGTAAGTATCTTGTCGGCATTTTTCACATCGGTCATTACCAATGGAATGACATAAGTAGTTTTTAAAGCGTTCTTGTCTGCAAAGAAAGCATCGGTCAGTGTTACAACTACTCCACCCATGAATTTACTTCCTTTCTTGATAACCATTGTGCTGTTATCCGATAAGGTATAATAATTCGAAGGCATCGCTTTCACATTGGTGAGATTGTTGCACAAGCTGTTATCTACCTGAAAACCGATCGTTACATCATTCTTGACTTCGCGTTCGCCCGACATGGTAGCCAGTATCTCACATTTATGCTCATTGTCAAGAGTGTTATCAGTAGTGTATTCTTGACCAAGCTCAATGGTACGTACAGGGTATTGATAAGCAAAATACACTGCGGTATAGTTGTAATCGGGCGCTGTCCATTTGCTGTTTTCGCAGGAAGTGAATATCACGCTTATTATCAAAATAATAAATACTGTTAATCTGTTCATTTTATTTTATATGATTTCGTTCGACATTTTACCATCCCTTGTTTTGGACAAGAGCGCTGAATTTGAGTATTTCACTGTTTGGAACAGGGCAAAAATACATGTAATCGGTATATGCCCGCACTTCAACCGAAGGTATCAGTTGATAGTTGTTTCCATTGGTGATTCTCATCCCTTTTGCCGGTTCATTGATAGGCGCTTTCCAACGGCGCAAATCCCAGAAACGGAATTCTTCAAAGCAGAGTTCCAGACGGCGTTCGTTGCGTATCAGTTCACGCATGGCATCTTTATTTCCCTTAATGGACTCAAGGTAGGCATCGCCGTTATCTTTACCGACACCTGCCCTGGCACGTATGGCTTTGATGACATCGTAAGCCGAATAACCGTGAGTGCCGGTGCCGGTTGGTCCCCACGCTTCATTAGCTGCTTCCGCATAACCGAGGAATAATTCGGTGTAGCGGATATACGGCTGGTAATGATTTTGAGGATTATAGCTGCTTGGATTTGCATTCACATCCTGGCGCATTAATTTTTTCATATAATAACCGGTGCGCGTCGATGTTTCGGTTTTACCGAGAGCATTGTTGTCTGTACCATCGGCGGCGGTGGTAATTACGGTATTGTTGGTACCTGCTTTACTGCCGTTATATATGATATATAAACCTAAGCGCGGGTCACGACCGGCATAAGGATCATTGGGGTTGTAACCGCTTGCAGGATCTGTTATCGGGTAACCGTTAGCCATAGGAAAAGCATCTACCAAATTCTGTGTCGGGTTGACTCGCCCTTTTCCAAACAATGTTGGCGGAAAATTGTTTGCTTCTATCGTATTCGGCATATCCTGATTCGGATTCGTTGTTTTTCCATTGTTACTCCTCCACAGAATTTCCTTCGGGTTGATGCCCGACTTGAGATTATCAATCTCCTTCGTGTTTGTATACCATGTATGTCCATTGGGGTCGATCTGACCGACCGGATCTGATCCGAGATGAGCAAGTACAATGGCAAACTGATCGGCAGCATTTGCATAGGTATATTTTGTTCCCGGACTATACGCAGGGCTGGCGGCTAACAGGGTCGCTTGCGCCCGGATGGCTTCGGCAATGGCTCCGACCATACGATTGCCGGACGCGCTGCCAAACACGCGGGTATATTGAGCCGCATTCACTCCTTTGTTGCGATACTTGTCAGGTACTTGATTGTCAGCGGCTACATCGCCGTAAAACGAGGGAAGGTTATCTGTAGCTACCTGTACATCGGCATATATTTGCTCGACACATTCCTGCAAGGTATTGCGCGGTACGTTAAAGTTCGAATTAACGTCTTCCGGTTGGTTCACAATCGGTACGCCCAGCAAGTCGCCGCTTTCAGTCCAGCCTGCATGAACCTGGATTAAATGATACAGGTAATAAGCGCGCATCCCGTAGGCGTCGCCCGTCATGCGTTGCCTGAACAATTCGGCATCTATTGAGTCATTCGCCCATTTTACCTGATCAACAATGCTGATGAACAGGTTGATGTACTGAATAGAGGCGCGCCAGTTTTGCCAATATCCATTCATCGGGCTGTTGTAAGCGGTCCATTGTCCCGTTGCCATTTTTAAATAACCGTTGTTGGGGTCGTTAGACACGGCATTGTCGGTAGCTACATCCAGGAAAGACCAGTTGCCTATTCCCATATTATTGACGTAAGCATGTCCTAACAGCCCTTGAGCCAAACCCGGTTCTTTGTACAATGCTTCCTGTTCCCTGTAGTTTTCAATGGCTGGGTTGAACATATCAGCACAACCGGAAAGAAAGGGAAGAAGTATTAAAAATTTGATGATATTCTTCATGTTTATATTCTTTTTATTCATTTATATTCGTTAAAAAGTCACTTTCAAACCAAGATTAAACCAACGGGTCTGTGGGGAATCGCCGATATTCATTTGCATATAATCGCGTTCTTTTGCCAGCATCAGCAGATTATATCCGCCAACATATACGCTCAAGTCTTTGACGCCAAGATTCCTGAAAATACTTACAGGCACATTCCAAGTCAACTGTACCATCGATAGGTTGAACTGATCGCGGCTATATATCCAGAAATCCGAGCTGCGGAAGTTGTTATCGCCAGTGGTGGTAGTTAAACGCGGATAGATTGCCGTGTTTTTGGTTGCTTCCGTCCAGCGTCCGCGTACCACTTCCGAATATTTATAGTCGCTCCGTCCTGACCAAGTGTAGATATCGTTCTTTATTCCGTGACCACCGTAATATCCGGTTCCCATAGCAAAGAGGGTAAAGTTTTTCCATTTAGCTGTCAGATTCAAACCCAGCGTCGTGGTACTGCTGCCTCTGCCAAGATAAACGGCGTCGTTGTCATCTATGATTCCATCACCGTTTTGGTCTTTGTATTTGAGGTCGCCGGGTTGCACTGTACCCCAGGCCTGACCCGGTGAATTTGCTATACTTGCTTGATCCATGAAGAAACCCTGGTTCTGCAATCCCCAAATACTCCACAGCGGACGACCTATATCTGTTTGATAATCATATTCGATGTTTTCGTCAACACGAACTACCTTATCCGTTTGATACATACCGCTTACACCGAGATTTAGATCGACATTTCCGACTTTCTTGTCGAAATATACGCTGAAATCCATGCCCTGATATTGTTGGACATTGTAGTTCACATAAGGAACAATGGATGAAGTCGGATAACCGTATTGTATGAAATAACTCGGATATAAGGAAGCGACACGGGTAATTCCACCATCCATCCGGGTGATGAAATAGTTGGCATCGAAAGTTATGAACTTGTCTAACAGCGAACCGCGTAATCCGGCACTGAATTCCTTGCGTTTGATAAAGGTGAGATTGGGATTGGCGCCGCGCTGGTATTCGGTTGCCGCATAACCGCTATTGTCTGCCCAGTTCCACCAACCGCCGGTTGTCAGGATAGGCTTGTAGAGGTAATATCCCATATAATTGTCACTCGTTGTGATATCAAGGTCGGATTTAATGATGCCGCCCGATACGGTTACAATCAAGTTGTCGAATACCGATTGATTGGACATGAACGATTCATTGGACACACGCCACCCTAAAGTTCCGGTAGGTGAAAATCCAATGCGGTTTCCTTCCGGTAACTTAGCGGAATATGGGACAGCGGATGTAAAATCGACATAGTATTTTTTACGAAAATTATACGACAGTTGAAGCCCCAGATTAGCGCTGGATGTGCGATGATACTGTCCGCTAAACTGACGCTGCCAGCCGCTTGCCAACAACATAGCAAAAATATTGTGATCTTCATTCAACACTTTGTTATAGTCGAATTGACCGGAGAAGAAGGTCGTTGTCCGGTAAGTAGTATTACTGATATTTTGATTCCCGGTTTTTTGATCGTCTCCGTATTTAGTAATGCTACTGATCATGTCGGTGCCTGAATAGTCGTTCCAAACGGGAGCGTAGGTTGCATAATTATTATTGTATATCTGGTTGTAGGTCACAGCATAGTCAATACCGTATTTTGCACGGAAGAAAAGTCCGTTTGTTACATCCTTCAAGTTGAAATTCACTCCTCCGTTGAATTGAAACTGCCGGCTGACCCATTTCCTAGTCCCTGCTGCATACGCATCAGCTATCGCGTTGGTGGGAACGAGTTGCGTGCCGCCCAGAAAATATTTGCCGCCAATAATGTAGTTGCTTGCGGCAAGTATATCTCTCGATGGCTGGTCATTTTCTTCAATATAACTGAGGGGTATGAGCGGAGCTACGCGATTGGGTCGAAGCGTTGCCGCCGCGCTCCAAAAAGCGGTGTCCGCAGTACTTTGATCATAAAACGTAGCATTTGCATCCACATTGGCAGTGATCAACTCGTGAAGCTTGAGGTCGATATTTCCACGCACGAATAAACGGGTGGTATTGTCATTCTTTGTGTTACCCACATTTAAAAATGAATTTACACGATAAAAGCCGGTAGTGACGTAGTATTGTGCATTATCGTTACCTCCCGTTATTTCAGCCATTGCTTCCGAACGGTTGGTCATTTTCCGCAGGTAATCGGAAGAATAAAGATTTAAATCCGGATAACGATACGGATTTGATCCGGAGCCGTAGTTATAGATATCTTCCTGACTATAACTCGGCGCTAATCCGTCGTTGGCTTGCGCTTCGTTGTACAGCGTCATATATTCGGCAGAACCTAAATACTTGGGATAGGATATAGGGGTATTAAAACCCGTATTGGCGCGAATACTGAATTGATGTCCGCCTGCTTTTCCACGTTTGGTGGTGATCTGGATTACGCCTCTTGCAGCGCGGCTGCCATAGAGGGCTACAGCCGCAGCGCTCTTCAGGAGCGTAACCTGTTCAACTTCGGAAGGAAGCACATTGTTGTCATCGCGGACGATTCCGTCCACCACTACCATGAAATTGTTCATCCCCCAAATCGAATTTTCTCCAAAGCCGCCGACGACACCGCTCATATAAAACAGGCTGTTTAAACTGTATCCTTTTTTCATCAATTCCGTGACGTCGATCACTGAAACGCCTCCCAGCAGGTTATCTTTGTCAACAGTACGAAAGGCTACCCGCACAGGTTGACCGTCAGTTCTTAATGAATCGCCGGTCATTTCGCTGTCATCCGTTACAGTTTGAGCAATAGCGCAAAGCGGAAAGAGTGCGAACATGACGCAACATACGATTATTATATGTATTTTTTTCATTACTATTAATTTATTAATTAATTATCAATCTGTTACCAACCCGGATTTTGTGGAAAGTCACTGTACAGGTAAACGTCATTGTCCTTGATAGGCATCCAGTAGTGCTTGCTGTCAAATTTACGTTCAAAAATGGTCGTTTCCCTGAAATTTACCACGCGGTTCTCTTTCGGATCTACAGTTGGGTCGAGCGGCGCGGCGCGATCAAAATCCTGACGGGTTTTAATATTGTAGGGATATTCCGTAAGCAGCAACCAGCGACGCAAGTCGTTGAAACGGTGCGCTTCAAACGAAAGTTCCACAGCGCGTTCCCTGCGTACTTCACCCATGAATTTGTCTAATGAAACCAAATATTTGGCGTTAACACCGGCTACGCCTGCACGTTCACGGATTTTATTGATTGCATCGACGGCTGTCAATCCATAATCACTGCCATTCAGTTTTCCTTTTGAGGTTGGCGACCCGTAACCTTCTGCCGCAGATTCGGCATACATCAGGTAAACGTCAGCCAGACGCAAATAGCTCAGCGCTATGTGCATGTTAAAACCGTAATCACCTTCGTTATCGTATCTGTTACAGCCCAGCGTAATGAATTTCCGGTTGCAATAGCCTGTACGGCTGTTGGAACGCTCGTCATCAGCATAACTTCCGCCGGTGTACAGGTTGGCATAACGCCACAAATCTTCCTGACCATCGTTGATAGTGCCTTTTACTACCTTGATTCCATCATATACAAAATCGGCATAAAAGCGCGGGTCGCGATCCTTCCACGGTTGGGTTTTACTGAAACCGGATTCGGGGTCGTCAAGCGGCAATCCGTTTGCCATACCGAAATAATTAACATAGTTAGCCGTAGGACATAACATGATATTATCTCCACCGGACATACCTTGAGGCAAATAGGATTGATTTTGCCGCCAGCGGGAATCCGCTCCGTATGTGGGTCCGCGCACGATTGCTTCGGTACCGCCCGGCATCAGCCAATTCTGCTGGATAGTAAAGAAAAGGGAACTGTATTGGTCAAAATTAACCAAGGAATACTGCGTTTGTCCGCTTTCTACCAGATTGAGCAGTTCGGCGAAAGCGTCGGCGGCTTTTTTGCATTGTTCGGCGCCGTAAGTTTTCGGTCCGTTAGCGCCATTCACCATCAACGGGCTGCCTGCCCACAACCAGGTTTTTCCCAGATAACCGAGCGCCCAAATTTTATTGACGCGCAAAGCGTTCTGTCCCATCGTCTTGCGTCCTGTTGCGGTATTGTCCCAGTCGATAGGCAGCAAGTCGGCTGCTTTACGAAAATCGGCTGCCATTTTTACAGCACAATCCTGATAACTTTCGCGCGGCAAGGTTAGTTTTTCGCCGCTCGGCAACACTTTATCAATGTATGGCATTCCACCCCAATAATTGGTCAGATTAAAATAAAACCAAGCTCTGAAGAAATATAACTGTCCGGCAATCATGTCGCGCTCTTCCTGAGTAGCGTCCACCATCATTCCATTGTTAATCGCTTCTATACCCGCGTTGCATTTCCGAATACCTGCCCATGAGGCGCCCCATATTGTTTTTTTCATTCTATCGTTTCCGGTATTCCAATCTCTGTCGAGATAACATAGTCCATTATTTATGGAGGCGCGGAAGTTGCCGCGGTCTAAGGCATATCCGAAATAAATGTTACCGTTGCCTAAAGTAAGGATTTCGTCTTCACCCCAGTTGAAATCGGCTACCCAATAATTTTTGGCAATATCGGGGATCATAAAGTACAATTCTTCCGTATATCCTTGGAAATTGGTGAAGTTCTTAAAGGCATCCTGGTCTGAAATCATAGACTGGGGGTCACGATTCAGATAATCGGTGCATGAAACAGATCCAAACACAATAAAGAGGATTACGGATAATATATAAATATTTATTTTTTTCATTTGAATATATATTTATTTGGTGATTATAACGTGATTCTAAAACCTAAATTGAACCGCTTCACCGTGGGGTAAGCGCCCTGAGACGGAGCCGGAGCATTAGAATATGTAAAGTTTCTTTCACGATCGTCAGGCATTCTTGTATAAAGCCATAGATTGTCGCCGTTGAGGAACAGTCTCAGACTCTTCATCCCTACTGTTCTCAGCCATCTTTGGTTGGTGAAAGTGTAAGCTATTTCCACATTTTTCAAGCGCGCGTAGGATGCGTCATACAAAAAGCGGGTTCCTGCCGAATACGGACTTGCTACTGAGAACCAGCGAGGCAGGGGCACATCCGGATTCATATTGGTCGGCGACCAATAGGTACCTTCGTCAAACACGGTATTGCGCTGACCGCCCAAACTGCTGTATGGTATCCAACGGGAAACATTGGTTACGCCGTAGAACTGTACAAAACCACTCCATCCCTTGTAGTCGGCTCCGATGGTAGTATTGAAAGTATTCTGCGGATTTGGCGAATAGGAATAAGGAATGTTGTCCTTGTTGGATATGATACCGTCGGCATCAAAGTCAAGTATGACGTAATCGCCTGGTTTTCGTTGGTTATCCATTTGATCGTGTGCGGTACTTCCATACACTTCGTCCCAGTTGTTGATGTATCCTACATTGACATAATATCTTGGCTGGTCGATAGGAAAACCTGCCTGTTTTCTGTAATCGGCGAGCAATTCGGCATCGTCTCTTACCAGAACCTTGTCTTGAGCATGGGTATATGCAAGATCGGCATACAAGTGAAGATCATTGATTCGTTTGTTCAAACGTATATCTATTTCCAGTCCTTGGGTATTCACACTTCCCAGGTTTGCAGCCGGCGGGGCAGCTCCGAAATATGAAGGTACAGCCCGGTCGCTTCCTCTAAGAAAGATATCACGCCGCTTATCTCTGAAGACGTCCACAGATCCGGTCACTAACTGCCTGAATGCCGAAAAATCAGCGCCTATGTTTAATTTGGTAACCGTTTCCCATTGTATGTCGGGATTACCGACAGACGCTTCGCGATACCAGGCATAAGGGCTATTGGCACCATTCACGCCGGTAAGACCTTGACGGAAATACCCGCCGCCATCACCGCTGCCGCTACCATACGCCCAAGTAGTCATATACAACCAACGATCGCCGGATATCATGTCATCACCTATCTTACCGTATGAACCTCTTAGTTTAAACATTTCCAACCAGTCCCAATTAAGTTTTTTGAAATAGGGTTCTTCTGTAATCGTCCAACCCAAAGCTCCCGATTGAAAGAACACGAAACGATTTTTGGGAGCAAATTTTTCCGAACCGTTATAAGCGCCGTTGTATTCGAAAAGATACCTTTTGTCGAAATCGTAAGTAGTACGGAATACCCAGTTTTCACGATAGCTTGGTATTACACTTCCTTTGGCGTTTTCTTCCCGGTTAAAGTCTCCCATAGCCGTAACGTTGTTTTTCCCGAATGTATTAGCATAATTGAGTTGCACGGAATAATATAGTTTCCGGAACACAGATTTGTTGTCTATTGATCCAGCCCGTGAACTCCAATTGATTCCTTCCTGAAAGTCGAACTTGTTTAAGGCATCTGTTGTCTGGTCGTAATAAACAAATCCGGTTTCAGGATCTATCCATTTATGCAGCGCTCCGTTATAAATATCGTTGATACCTCTCTGTGTTTCCTGGTATTCATTGTCAAAAGATAATAAACCACGCACTTTCAATCCTTTTAGCACCATATCGAGGTCTTGATTAAGGGTAAAGTCGGTATTGATGCGGTCGGTGGTGGTATATCCGATACCCTTGATTGCCATGGTTTCCACAGAGTTTTGATTAATCTGCGTAGCAGGGTCCGGTTTATAATATCCCCAGGTACCGTCGCTGTAACGCGGCAACATAGCATCGGGCGAAGTTCCATAGATGGACAGCCATGCGGTATATTCAAAAGAATCGTCGCCCGGTCCTTTCTTCACGCCGTGCGAACCTGATAAGTTTGCTTTCAGGGAAGTTGTTTTTGTGAGTTGAAAGTCCAGATTACTGCGCACATTCAACCGGTCGAATCCATATCCTGCCTGATAGCCGCGATTGTTGTCCCAGATACGGTATAAGTCGCCTTCACGTTGATAATCCACATTGGCAAAGTACTTGACAAATTTAGTACCGCCGGAAATATTTATGTTTGCATTGTACGACATGGCATAGTCGTTGAGTAATGCCTTACGCCAGTCCGTATTCGGATATCTTTCTGATTCTGCGAGATTAGCAGGATTACGGTATTTATTAATAATATCCTGGGGAAGAATGGATGCCCAACCTCCGGGAGCAACTCCTAACTCACTCTCAACTGTTTGGTTTCGAACCATTAACGCATCGTAGGAGTCAAATTTTGATGGCAAACGGGAGGGTGTTTTCATGGTAGAGCTAAAGTTGACCTGAATGTCTGCCCTACCTTCCTGACCCCGTTTGGTAGTAATCAAAATAACACCATTCGCACCTCGTACTCCAAAAACGGCGGTAGCAGAGGCGTCTTTCAACACGGAAATGGTTTCTACCGAATTAATATCCACACTATTTATCGGGCGTTCGATATTATCGACCAATATCAAGGGACCGTTGCTATTCCATGAACTGACTCCGCGAATAAGGATTTGTGGATCTTCTTGCCCCGGCATACCGGTAGTCGCTATGGTGACTACACCCGGCAGATTACCGGTGAGCGCCTGGCCAACACTGGATACTCCACCTGCGCGTTCGAGCACTCTACCGGTCGTTTGGGTAATTGCGCCCACCACACTTTCCTTTCTCTGTGATCCGAAACCAACCACGACCACTTCACCAAGCTGTTGTGCG
>Ga0209629_10004425_pt1 | contig 10385 bp, 10 predicted proteins | sample TergutCu122P5_FD_187286 | JGI IMG/M metagenome (GOLD analysis project Ga0209629, IMG submission 187286) | Cubitermes ugandensis P5 segment gut microbial communities from Kakamega Forest, Kenya - Cu122 P5 (SPAdes) (version 2) | ecosystem: Host-associated > Arthropoda: Insects > Digestive system... | reverse complement strand
AAGATTTGATATTGTAAGAATCTAAATGTCCGTGAAGCAATAGCTTTTTATCGTAAACAGATAACAAATTCAAATATATTTCTTTTGCTTTCAGCGCATGAGGGTATAATTCGAGATGCCGCTCTTTCAAGTCATCAAAATCTTTCAGTTCCGCTTCTCTGTCGCTAAATTTTAGCTCGTCCGGCATACCCATAGTATTGACCCAGTGCGCGTAAGAATAATATATTTCAGGATTTTTGGGTTCAATGTGCATTCCGTTGAACAATCCTGAATATATTTCCAAGCGTTTTTCAAGCGACGGTTCAGCAGCTATCAGACTTTTTCCCGGAAAAATACGTTCGGTAAGTATGCCTCCTTGCATTTTATCGCTCGGCTCATATCCAAGCGCCTTAACATATCGGTCTCCGCAGGCGTTATATTCAAGAAGGGCGTTATATTCAATCAAGATTTCATCGTCATCGTATATTTTCAAGACGCAGTCGCCGTACAGCTCGGATTTGCAGTAAAACTTAATGTGGTGATAGCTTCCGTCGAAATCTTCGATTAACTCAAAGTCAATCAATTTCCATTTTTTGGTGTATAAATCAAAATTCTCCAACATTTTTGAATAAAATCCGTTTCCCCAGAATCCGATTATTCTTTCTTTTTGTTTTTCTGTTAAATTATAATCCATGAGTATATTCTCCATTTCTTTTTTTGTTAAATTTTTGTAATAAGTTAAATATTTCATCGGAGAACAGCCGTACATTTTTATAAACGCTTTATAAAATCCCGCGTAAGTATCAAAACCGTATTCCAAAACCGCATCAATCGCTTTTCGCCCGGACAATATTTCAAACAGCGCGTAATTTATACGTCTTTTAGAAATATAATTCGCAACCGACAGACCCGTTGCTTTATTAAATAAACGATAATAATGCGTAACGGAATACCCCGTCATATTTGCGAGTTCCTCAGTTTTAATATCGGTTTTTAGATTTTGTTCGATATAATCAAGCGACGATTTTATATAGTCTTGCATGATTGTTTCTCCTTCTTCCGTACGGTAATATTATTATATACCATAAGATAATCAAAAACATTTCCTGTCTTACCATCTTAAAAAAAAGAGAACAACGTTGTCCTCTTTTTTTGCATTTTGCATATTATATAAAATTCATTATACTTTTATTCTTTGTAATCATAACCCAAATGCAGGGCTTTTATATTCATTTCAAGCAAATTTTTTCTTGATTCGGGTATGCTCTTTTTCATTGACATTACAAGCTCGTCAACCGTAAATATATTGGTTGCCGCGAGTAACCTGCCGAGCATTATAACGTTGGCAGACTGCGGCATATTGTTGGCATACGCAATTTCGGTGGCGGGGATATAATATTTGTTTATATCCTCTCTGCCGCTTTTTTCGCTTACGAGAGAACTGTCGCAGATTAAATTGCCGCCTTTGGCTATAGAGCCGTGAAATTTGATATACGACGGCAGGTTCATGACTATGAGAGTATTTGGACGGTACGCAACGGGAGAACCAATTTCGCAGTCTGATATAATAACCGTGCAGTTTGACGTGCCGCCGCGCATTTCCGCGCCGTAGGACGGTATCCACGTAACTTTTTTATCGAGATACATTCCGGCTAAAGCCAGCTGTTTTCCGGCAAACAAAATCCCCTGCCCGCCGAATCCGGCAACAAGAATACTGTGTTCTTTATTCATGCGCTCACTCTCCCTCTTTAATGTTTTTATTATTTATATTGCTTTGATTTGCCGTAATATCCTTATAAACTCCGAGCGGATAATACGGAATCATATTTGTCTTTATCCACTCAAGCGATTCAACGGGGGAAATTCCCCAGTTTGTCGGGCAGTTCGATAAAACTTCGACTATTGAAAAGCCTCTTTTCTCAATTTGATTTGTAAACGCTTTTTTTATTGCTTTTTTTACGCCGCGTATATTTTTTACGCAGTCGGTCGAAACCCTTTCCGCGTAAGCCACGCCGTCAAGCGTTGACAGCATTTCGCAGACTTTTATCGGCAGTCCTTGAATTTCGCGCTTTCTGCCGTATGGCGACGTACTCGTGACTTGCCCCGGCATAGTAGTCGGAGCCATCTGTCCGCCCGTCATGCCATATATTGCGTTGTTTATAAATATAACCGTGATGTTTTCGCCTCTGGCTGCGGCGTGTACAGTTTCGTTTGTGCCGATTGCGGCGAGGTCTCCGTCGCCCTGATAGGTAAACACTATATTGTCGGGCAGAACTCTTTTAACTCCGGTGGCAACCGCCGGAGCTCTGCCGTGAGGGGCTTGTATCATATCAACGTTAAAATATTCATACGCCATAACGGCGCAGCCTACGGGGGCGACCCCGACGGTTTTGCCTCGAACGTCAAACTCGTCCAAAACTTCGGCGACTATCCTGTGAACTACTCCGTGCATACAGCCCGGACAGTAGTGAAAATCTTTTTCATTCAGCGATTTCGGTCTTTCAAACACAACCATTTTATATAGCTCCTTCTTGTTATTTGTGATTATTTCAAAACTTTCAAAACGGCTTCGTAAACTTCTTCGGGGGTTGATATAATACCGCCTGTGCGCCCGAAGAAATCAACCGGTCTTTTGCACTCCGTCGCAAGTTTAACGTCGCCGACCATCTGACCCATGTTTAATTCAGTCACTAAAAATCTTTTTGTCACATCCGCAATTTCTCTTAATCTTTTATTCGGGAACGGATTTAGAGTTATCGGTCTGAAATATCCGGCTTTTATACCTTTGTCCCTGCACATATCGACTGCGGCTTTAGCAATTCTCGAAGATATGCCGTAAGCGACTACAACTATATCGGAATTTTCAACGCTGTTTTCTTCGTATCTCATTTCTTTTTCGTCTATTATGTCATATTTATTTTTGTAACGCTCGACTACTTTCTTTTCCAATACCTCGGGGTCAAGCTCAAGGGAATTTATTATATTAGGCTTGCGCTTATCATGATGTCCGACTGCTGCCCACGGTTTTTCGGGGGCTTTGTTAATCTTTAGTTTGCTTAAATCCACAGGCTCCATCATCTGACCCAATGCGCCGTCCGCAAGAAGCAAAACCGGCATCCTGTATAAATCAGCCAAATCAAACGCAAGTCCCGTCAGTTCGACCATTTCCTGAACGGAATTGGGCGCGAGAACAATCAGTTTCATATCTCCGTGACCCATAGCTTTTGTCGCCTGATAATAATCCGACTGGGCGGGCTGTATTCCTCCAAGTCCCGGGCCTCCCCTTTGAACGTTCGCTATGACGCAGGGCAAATCCGACCCGACTATATAAGATATGCCCTCAGTTTTTAAACTTATACCGGGGCTTGACGACGAAGTCATAACTCTTGCGCCCGCCGAAGAAGCTCCGAGAACCATATTTATTGCCGCTATTTCGCTTTCAGCCTGAAGCGACAATCCGTTTACCTGAGGCATTCTTTTCGCCATATATTCGCCTATTTCATTCTGAGGGGTTATGGGATACCCGAAATAATAACGGCATCCGCACATTATAGCCGCTTCTGATATTGCTTCATTGCCTTTCATTAAAACCATTTCCGACATATATCTTTATCCTCCAAACAAATATTTATTTAGTAACCGTTATAACTACATGAGGGCAAATCAAAGCGCACTGAGCGCATGAAGTACACAAATCTTTTTCTTTAACCTGCGCGGGATGATAGCCTTTTTTGTTTATTATATCTTTGTCCGGCGCAATAATCTTTTTGGGGCATGCGATTACGCAAAGTTCGCAGCCCTTGCATTTTTCTATGTCAAAAGTTATGTCTTTCATAAATAAAATTATCTTCCTTTCGTTGGTTTTTTGTGTATATAATGTATGTAGATTATTTAAAATGGCGAAGAAATTATTTATTAAACAGGTGTTAATCGAAATGAGCAGCCTCACCTTCGACCGTATATAAATCGCAAAACCATTTATAACCTAACTTTTCCGCTAAATTGTATTGATATAATTGTTACACATGTTCCGCGAGGGTTGTTCAATAGAAATCGAACCTTTTGCAATATCGCAAATTTCCCAAATAGTATCGTCATCAACTGTTTCAATGATTTTATAGCTTCTTGCCCGAATATCAATCGCTCTAACTTGGTCGCACATAACAAAGCCTGTTGTTTGCAGATTTTTCAACTCAACATGCAAAGGGTTCTTTCTATCAGTGTTTGTAATGGGACAGACTATTGTCATATTACTGGCGCGCGAATGAGAAGCATTATTTATAACAATAACAGGTCTAAAGCCTGATTGTTCATGCCCCTTTGTTGGGTCAAGATTTATTTTAATAATATCTCCTTGTTTTACCATTCTTCTTCACCTACAGACTCACCCCAGTCTATAATTTCCGGTTCTGCAGGAACTCCGTCCCAATCTTTCAAACGTTCAGCCAGAGGAATGTGCGCACGCGTTTCTTTTTCTAAAGGTTCAAGAAACGTGATAACCACCTTGTAATTCCCCTTAATAGGTATTGGCTGCATGAGTTTAAATTTTGTTCCGTCATATATAGCGTTAATCGCTTGCATTTTATTCAGCCTCCGATTATATAATAATTATATCTTAACCTTTATTATACTCTTTTCTTACTAAAAAATCAACATCAAATAAATCATAAATTTTATATCAGTCCCATCGACTTTAAAATCAAACTGCCGATAAAAATTGTTACTGGGCATATTATTGTCGTCAGGGCTACTATCTGACCTGCAAGCTCATAATCGCTTTTCATGTTCTTTGCCATTATGTAACTGCTCACAGCCGTCGGAGTTGAAAACAAAACAAATATAATCACGAGAGCCGCGTCCCTGAATCCCAGCAGTACCGCCGGAATAACAAAGAATAACGGGGCAATCACAGTCTTTAATATTGAGGCGGTAAGCGACAGTTTAGCTTTGGCTCTTAATACCTGCAATTCAATTCCGGCTCCGAGGCTGATAAGAGCAAGAGGAGTTGACATATTTGCGATATAGTTCACGCTTTTCTGAACTACCGTCGGCAGGGATATTTTAAAAAGCATAACCGGCAGAGCAAGTATAACGGCGATAATCAGCGGATTTGTTATTATTCCCCGAAATATCTTGAGCGCGCTGTTTTGACTTTTTGCGTCACTGTTTATATCGTTATTATCCGCGTGAATTTCAAGAGTCACGACTGCGAGTATATTGAACAACGGTATTGCGAACGATATAATCAAAGCCGCCATGCTTGAACCCGCCTGCCCGAACAGATTACCCGCGAGAGGAACTCCGAGTATTGCAAAATTGCCTCTGAACACTCCCTGAATAAACGCGCCCCTTGAGGTTTTTTTCTTTATCAAAAACGAGGTAATCAATAGCAAAAGAAAAAAAGAAAGCAAAATTCCCGAAACACAGTAAGCCACAAGTTTTATGTCAAATATTTTCTCCGCGTTTGTCCCCGAAAGTTCGTTAAAAATATAAACCGGCAAAGCGATGTTAAACACAAGCCGGTCAACCTGATTAAAAAAATCTTTCGGATTTTTGAACAGCCCTAATTTTTCCCGCTTGATAAAAAATCCGAACAACATCAAAATAACAAGAGGAAATACGGCGTTTATGCTGAAAATTATACTGTTAAGCAAAATATTTTGCTCCTTTTTATTTATTCCGACGCTTAATCACAATTCAATAAGATTGTTTGCCATGCGGCATTTTCCTATGAGCTGTTCACCGCCGCCGCTCAAAAGACGGATAACCGAACTGCCGTTTGAATATACTATATCGCCGTTTTCGCATATCGTATAATCCATAACGCCCTTTTTCAAACACTCCTGGCGGCCGTCTTTACATGCGCGCATAAGTTCCCAACTGTGGGGAATAATCCCCGGGAATTTTTCACCGCGGCGTTGGTTTTCTTTCAGGGTCTCCTCCGCATGTATAACATTATTGTCAAAAAACAAATCCTGTTCGCTCTTTTGCTTGATTTTGGTGTCCCTTCCCGCCGCCTGACCAGAACGCAGTGACTCCCCGCCGAAAGCAATCGAGAAAAAATTCAGAAGCCCGCCTATCGCTTTAAATATACGCACGGGAAACATTACAATATCCGAAAGTATATTGCCGTTGTCTGCCGCGGCGTTCCGGTAAGGTCTTTTTATAAAAAGCATATTGCCGTTCTTATCTTCTTTTGGGGCAATATAATCGAATTTATCCGACGCAAAAACTTCGTCCATACTTTCGTCTTTAATATAATAACGGCATATACTGTACGGTCCGATACCGACGGGCGTTCCTCCGGCAGATAAGGCAAATCCGGCTGAAGAAAAATAAATTTTATTTCCGTCGTTTGAATAACACGGATAATCTTCCAGAGTATCGCCTTCCGTAATCTGGCGGTAATGTCCTGTTTTGAGGTCAAAAACGGCGATATGCCGCTCTCCCGCATTGCCTATGCTCGCCGCGCAGTTATCGCCCGACGCAGATATTTTATAAATCTGCATCTCATTGCTTGACATAATATTTCCTTCGTCCGCATCAATTTCCGGTATTTTTCTGAACAGACCGCCCGTTCCGCCGAGAGCCGCCGAATATACCAGTTCGCCGCCGTTTTTGGAAACTCCGTTTATGCTTGTTGAATTTTTTTCTATGTCGTCAGACCTTTCGGGAATATATGTATTGGTAAACATAGCGCCGGCTCCGCTTGTTTTCCATCTGTTTTTGTTCTTTATATTTCTGACGTTATTGCAGTATTTTGTAATCATCTGCGACTCAAATTCATGAGCGCCGCCGTCGGCTTCTATAAAAAACCGATTGTTCGAGGTGTATAAAATTTTTCCCATAATTCAACCCTCCGATAAATATAAATTTGCCGTTAATCTGCGCATTTATTATATGCCGTTTCTTATTTCTTATAAAAATCGCTCAAAAATTCCGGCTGTATATTTTTAGTAATCAGGTCTTTTAAATACTGATAGGAAAATTTATTGTCCTGATTTATATTGCCGTGGGTTTTTGCGAGTTCTTCCGTATATTCGTCAAATCTGTAAACCTGAAAAGCCTTTCTGAGCATATTATAATGAGTAACTATCGGGACCATCTGCGCATTTTCAATTACTGTAGAAGATACGCCGCCTTTAACGGTCTTTACTATATCAAAGGTCAAAAACGAGCCGACCATGTTTTGCGCTCCGAGCATACCGGAAATCATATTGCCTATTGAGTAAGCGACAAGAGTTTTTCCGCCGTCTGGACGGGCTGCCCACTTTGTCTCCTGAAGCACGTGAGGGTGCATGCCGATTATTGCGTCAACCCCGTTGTCAACCATCATCTGCGCCAGACTTCTTTGAGATATATTAGGTATAAAGCTGTCCTCGTCGCCCCAGTGCATTACGACGAACAGCAAATCCGCAAGAGGTTTCGCCGCCTTTATCTGACGTTCTATAGTCGCCGAATCAATAAGCGGGATAATCATCTTGCTGTCGGCTGGGAGAACCATGCCGTTTGTACCGTATGTGTAGGATAAAAACGCGATAGACACCCCGTCTTTTTTATATATTCTTATATTTTCAAAATCCTCCTGATTTTTGAACCCGCCAATCGCTAAAACGGGCTGTTTTTCCCAGAAATTTATACTGTTCATATAGCCTTTTTCCCACTTGTCAAGCATATGATTATTGGCTAAGTTTACTATATCAAAACCAATATCAACGAGAGCAAAGCCGTTTTCTTTCGGAGTGTTAAAGTTCGGGTAACCCGAATATTCAAATTCGTCGCCCGCAATCGGGGTCTCAACGTTGACGAACGATATATCCGCTGCTTTTACCGTATCGGCTATATCCTTATACATATCTATAAAATTGAACTGTTCGCCGTCTTTTGCGCGTTCTTTGGCGTCGTCAATCATATTTGAGTGCATTATATTGTCTCCCGCCGCAAGAAAGCTCAAGCGTACAACTCCGTCGCTTTCATCGCTGATTTTCGTGTTTTGCAAATTTTCAGAAGTATCAGGGGCTGTTTCGGGTATAACCGTGGTATCAGCCTGATTCATGACGGTTGCCGCTTCGGGAGTATTTTCTTCCGGCTGATTTTGTCCGGTTTCGTCCGCCGGATTGATTTCGTCGGTAATCTGCGGGGCGGTTTGAGTTTGGGTCGCGTTATAGTCTTCCGCATCGACATGTATATCATTTCTTACGTTATTATCTTGAGATGAGAACGTAAGCTCCTCAATATTCTCCGAACCTGCTCCGAGAACTCCGCAGCCCGAAAGCCCTGACAAAACCGTAAGTAACATGGCGGTCAAGATAAAAATTGCCGAAATATTAAGATATTTTATAATATTTTTGATATTTTTGAAAAAAACTCTATTTTTCATAATTACCTGTTATTTCTTGTTTTTGTTATAATTATTTTATTGTATAATTATACTACAAAAATTTTTAATTGTCAACTTTTTAATTTTTAATTGACTTTTATATGCTGATATGATAAAATAACTCTTATACTTACGACGGCGAAAAAACTGAGAGGAAGCAATCCCCATGAAAAATACGACGCAAACACCAACCCCCATTGATAGCCATATCAATGATGTGACGGTTTATTTGTCCGGGGCGCAAATCACACGGAAATGCCCTGTTCCTGCGACGCAAGGAGTGCAAAGCTATATTTTTGAAAATCTGCCCGTCGGATTACAGCCGGAGAGCATACAGGTTTCCGCCGGAGAGGGCATTGTCATACGTTCGGTGGAACACGCAATCAATTATCTTCAGACGGCGGATTATTCCGATGAAATCACCGAACTTCAAAAGAAACTCGAGAACCTGATTCTCGACCACAAACGCGAAAGCAATAAAATCGAATTGGGACAGCTTGAAGAAAATCTGTTTGCGCAAAACATGCGGCTTGCGGGAACTGAATCGGGCTTAAAAGCCGACGAACTCAAAGCCGCCGTGCTGTTTTATAACGAGCGCATGGCTGCCATACGTGAAACGCGTTTGGCTTGCAATAAAAAATTAGAAGAACTGGGACGCGAAATGAACGCCGTACAATCACAGCTTGGCGGGTACAGCGGGACGTCCGCAGAGCCTGTGAGCGAAATCACAGTTACGGTTGTCGTTGACAGCGACGCCGCCGGAAAAGAAATCGCGTTGTCTTATTTTGTCTATAACGCAAGCTGGACTCCGTCTTACGACATTCGCGCCAAAGACGTGAACAGCGACGTAGCCCTGTATTACAAGGCAAAAGTGACCCAGCAATCCGGCGAAAATTGGGACGAAGTAAAGCTGACGCTTTCCACAGGCAATCCCAGCATCGGCGGAGTTTGCCCGCGCTTGAATCCGTGGTATCTAAACTTTTATCAGGAGCCGAGATTACGGGCGCAATTCAACGCCGCGCCGGCAATGGCAAAAATGGCGGCTTCAGTAAATTCAATAGATATGGATAATACCGCCGCATTCGACTGTATAAAACTGGAGGAAGCGGGGATAGAAGTTAATGAAAAAAAGATAATCCCGGCTGTAACCGTAACCGAATCGGTAACAAGCGTGGAATATAACGTCACCGCGCCTTACACAATCGCAAGCGGAGACGGCGGTCAGGACGTTGAAATCACCGTACATTCCCTTCCTGCGAAATTCCGTTATTACAGTATCCGCAAGTTGGAGCGCGAGGCGTTCCTGCTGGCGGCTGTCAGCGGCTGGGAGCATTTAAATCTTATCGCCGGTGAAGCGTCAATATTCTTTGAAAACCGTTATGTCGGCAAAACATATATAGACCCCCGACATGCCGACGAGAAGTTTGACCTGTCGCTGGGCGCGGATAAATCCGTTATGGTTACGCGCGTTCGCGGAAAAGACTTCACAGCCAAGACCTTCACAGGCAGCAGCGTCAAGCAAACCCGTCAATGGGAGCTTACCGCCCGCAATCTGAAAACCGTTCCCATTGATATTGAAATGCTGGACCAAGTTCCTGTTTCCACGAACAAACAAATCACGGTTGACGTAACTGAGATTTCGGGAGCCGAAATGGACAAAGATACAGGTATTTTGACATGGAAATTCACGCTTAAACCCGCGGAATTAAAGTCAGTGACAGTGAAATATACAGTTACCAGCCCAAAAAATACAACGGTGTATCTGGATTAACGCGATAATTGATTTAACATAAATATTATATAAATTTATTAAATAATTTGGGAGGATTAAAAATGTCAAAAGTAAAAATCATAGGCGATTCGATTCCGAATATTCCGTGGGAAAATAAACCCGCAGGCTGTAAAGAAGTAACGTGGCGGCACAGCGGAAACCCTATAATAAACCGCAATCCCACGCCGAGAGCATCAAGAATTTTTAACAGCGCGCTTGTTCCGTACAACGGCGGATTCGCAGGGGTATTCAGAG
>Ga0209629_10004424_pt1 | contig 10386 bp, 8 predicted proteins | sample TergutCu122P5_FD_187286 | JGI IMG/M metagenome (GOLD analysis project Ga0209629, IMG submission 187286) | Cubitermes ugandensis P5 segment gut microbial communities from Kakamega Forest, Kenya - Cu122 P5 (SPAdes) (version 2) | ecosystem: Host-associated > Arthropoda: Insects > Digestive system >... | reverse complement strand
GGGGGGGGGGGGGGTGATAAAGTCTGCACACCGTGAAAGTGGCGATGTCATGCCATTTAAAAACTTGTTCATTGATAATTGATCAGTGGAGTATGTAGTGTGATAATGAGCACAAAAAGCATTTTCATGTATCTGGTAACCCATAGCTGGAGCTCAAGGTTTTACAAACTTTTGAATCTTGTAAAAGTTATTATTCTGTCCTTAATAGTCTTTAAGTGGTATGCTAAGTGGTTCTCTGTTCACAAATAGGCCTCTGCTGATTAATGTTTTCCACTTAAAATACCGCAGTTCTGTACAGAGTAAAATTCTTATAGACATCCATTGAATATTACAGATATGATTTTCTGTATGTGTAGTCATGTAGGTAGCTGATATTTAGGGTCATCACAGTGACAAATATTAAGATTATGGATCTTAAAGATGTACTGGCACATATTTCAATACCTTGATACTTGCTTGAAGATTTATGTCACCTGGGATATGTTGCTGTGTCTAGAAAAGACTCATCTGAGGCATCAGGAACTACTCACACAGTGGCACACCATCACATCCCAGAAAACCTGAATCTTCAGCAACACAACAATGAGAATTTCTTATCTCACATGTTTCCTGTTGGTTTGCTGATGGTCCAGAAGATCACAGTCAAAAAGTTTCAGTATTGTAAGAAATTGAGATCCCCCAAGGTGACTACGCTACATGTTTACTGTTTTCCAAGAAGCCGGGGTGATTTAGCGTAGAGGCTGGACAATCAAGGAATCATGGTTTGACTCCTGGCAGTTGTCTTTTCTCCAAAGCATCCAGATTGGCTCTTGTACCCACCCAGCCTCCTATTCAGTGGGTACTGGGGATGTTTTCTTTGGGGGTAAATGGGTAGGAGCATGAAGGTGATAATTTACCACTAGCTAGCTCTAAGGTGCAGAGTGAGTGGAGCAACAACTCCACTCCCCCATGTGCCTTCATCGTGTGTAAAGGACAGTATTATCATACCTTTCCTTTCCTTTACTCTAGTCTTAAAGTCCTTTCTATCACATTTTGTACATCATCATAGCCTTGAGATGTAGATTTGTTGCTGATGAATGACTTGTACAGGACATTAAGTTTCATATATCATCAAATATGTAATTTGACTGCTGTCTTGGCATTGTTTGTGGTGTGTAATTAATAGTTAGCTGTAGAATTATCTGCTGCAGTATGAAAACAATATTAATTTTCATAAAAATCTGACATTTATTTCAAAAACAAAATAGGGATGTACTCACACAATTACGTTGTTGTCCTGCAGCAGGGGTCCACAAATTTTCCAAAAATGTTGGAGCCACATCAAACTTTTAGGAACCAGAAATGTTACATGAAGCAAGTTACATACTGAGGAAACACACACTGTTAGGTGTCACCACACATAATTTAGTTGCTGGGGCAACATGGTGCCCTCGATTTATGTATCCCTGTACTAAAGCTTTCTGTAAAATAATACAGTAATGTACAAAAATTTGGCATTGAGCAGACTTCAGCAGAAGATGAATGTCTTTTAGCCCAACAAGAAATTCTCCCTCTTGTATGGAACATGCAGGCTCATTATTGTGTTGAAAGGAGTCTGACATTAGTTCCTGTCCTGAGGCACATGAATTCATTCTACACCATGTTTTATTAAAATATCATCTACAACTGTATCTCTTAATTAACAGTTGCACTTCAATTTCTCTAACTAAAATTTTATGCCCTCTTATCTTAGTCATGTGTGCCACATGTCAAAACCATGTAATTTCTCTCTTATCCTCTTACTTACCCTCCCAGCTCTTTAAAAACCCCAATCATTGCTTTTCTCTTAACAAGACACATGAAGTTTCATACCCCTACAAAACAACAGTCAAAATTACAGTTATCTATGTTTTCTTTAACTATTTTTGCAAAATGTTGTATTAGGTAATTAATGTCAATGTTCTATTTTCTCAGTCCAATATATGTCTTGTCTGAATTTACTAAAAAGATCATTAAGTGTCAGTACATGATTCAGCAAATTGTTTGCCATCATGAGGTGAATTATTTGCACAAAAAAATCAAATTTCATTTCCCTTATGTCATTTGTAAAGTGATATAATGTTCAATTAAAATTTCTTAAATATGTTCACATGAATGATTTTGTGTAGAATTGGTTTGACATAGTTAAAACACATTAAATGTTATATTACTTTATAGCCTGGTTGCTGATTGTCAGTTCCATCACACATTTGTCAAAGTGCTGAGTAAGGCATGGGAGATTCTTATACTCATAAAGTTCTTTTTATCTGTAAAACTGTTTCATGGGTGCACTGTTCTTATTCCATGCCTGCTCTAACTTTGTGAGGGGCATTTATTTTCCGAAACGTGTAACAGTACACTTAATTTGTATGGTATTTCAAAATAATGAATGGTTCAGTAGGATGTACTCATACACATTATTTGCTTGCCAAGAATTGGACTGTGTTGATTTGCGTTGGTATAGTGTGTAGTGAATGTGTTACTAGTATGGGCAGGACTGTCTGATGTTTCCTTATTGTTGCTGTAGTTTTGTTCTTGTTCGGTGAAGTATTATTTTGAAAAAGGAGTCGTACTTGTCTACATGGCTTTCATCAAGGTTTTTTTTGTATTAAAGTTTAGATGTTGCACCTCTTTATTGAACTCTTGTGTAGTCCCGTCTTCACATATTGCAATATTTCTATTATGTTGTTTGGGTTACCACTTTCATGTCATCTGTTTAAAACATGTGTCTTTATTATGCTGTATGCCATGCAGTTGTTTGTTGAATTGAATTTGGGATGACTGCCTTGTTGTTGAACATATTACTGGGGGGCAGTTTATGCAGTTTAGTTTGTAATTACGACAATTCTGAAATTCATTGTCTTTTTGGTTTTATTGCTGTAAATGTTTGGTTGGAATTATTTTTTCTAAATGCCGTTTTTACGTCAGTGTCCATAAAAATCTAGTTAAGGGTTCTGTCTCTTTTGTAGTATACATAAAGGTTGTTCACTTGTTTTCATATCATATTTATTTTCTTACTGGTGTAAATTTGACAAGTTTTGTGCAAGAACACTGATTGTTTTCTTATTATCATATTACAGTGAGAAAAATGAAAGATTTATATCTTCCTGTATTAGTCTTTACACTGTTAAATAGCAGAAGGGAAGACAAAAGATTCTGAAGCAAACAGTAGCAAACATTGTCAGGATTTAACCTGATCCTAACTTCCTGTCTTTAGGTGTGTGTCTGATGTGTAGATGTCTGAAGTGTTATACCAACCAAATAAATATTGGCTTTTCTTTTCTCAACCACTTTCTAACTACGGGGACCATTTCATTCACATAGCATCACACTCCCCACTCTGATCTTCTTGCCACTGTGAGTCCTCCATATCACTCTGTAATTAGACATTTATTCAGGTGCTGGTGACTGCAGAATACTTGGAAACATTATTACTGCTGCAACATAAAATTCCACTAAAGCTTGAATACCACAGTTACATATCTTCTATTACTGTCTGCATGATTTTGATTGTTTAGTGTTATCTCAGGTATTTAAATTGCCAAATTATCAGAAGGTGTCTGATTTGTGTAAGTATTTAGTTGCTGGAAATAATACTAAATTTCTATGATTTCAGAACAGCTGTGGACAGCTCCTGAGTTACTTCGCATGGGGCCACAGAGGCCTCCTGAAGGTACTCAGAAGGGAGATGTGTATTCATTTGCCATCATAGTGCATGAGATCATCACACGGCAAGGTCCATTTTACTTGTACAACATGGATCTCTCACCACGAGGTTAGTTTTTGTTAGTGTTTTGCACTTAAAGGCTAGGTAATCAAGGGATTTGTTTTAATGGTTGCAATATTCATCCATTAACCACAGTGCTCTTACTGATGTCTCCTCAGTAGCGTTATTCATCTGTCTAGGCAGACAACCTTATCAGGGCATCTTCTTTGCGTATTTGTAATGAAATATTAAAATTTGAAAATTTGGGAATATGATGCATTGGTGATGACCGGTAAATAGTTACCGAATATCAAGAGAACATGCTGTCATCCATGTAGCACAAGACTCTTGGTACCAATGTATCAATTAATGTGGCAACTATATCCTAGCACATTTGAATGTACATCAGCACCAATGTTAAAATCTCAGATTTCACATCTTAAAATTTGCTGTAACATGCTACCAAGTTTGGTCCTGGAAAGTTAGTTAGGTCAGTTATACATTCATATGCACATGCATATGCACACACATGCATGAACACATACACACACACACACACACGCATACACAAAATTCATGATATTTAAAAATTATTTTAAAAAATATAGTATCAATTAACAGAATCAAATTATGTCTCATAGTGTTACCATGAATTGGATGAACAAGCTGTCTGATGGAATAATAGACCTACCCTCAAATTTAACGACACAATTCAAATAATATGGTCTTATGAATTGTGCCTTCCAATTGTTTGGTGATAAGTATAATTTTTAGAAATAATCTGCTGCCACCATCTTTAGGACGGAAGATATCCTCCAAAACTACTCACCCAAGAAGGTACATGAAATCATATCCTAGAAGACTGTAATCTCAGTATGTTGTGCCATAACAACCCCAAACCTGACGTCACAGTACAAATACAGCAGTGCTAATTGGCTAGAGTGTCTGCATTGTTTCATCTTACCTGGTCTGTCCTTGTCATTTGTAAGCAGATCTGCTCATTGCTTAGTTGTTTATTTAAAGAAGACATCTATACGTTTCAAGCCACCAAGATTCCAGTTTGAGACACAGATATTTTGCAGATACATTCTTGTCTATTTTATGTAAATTGCTGGAACTCTGTTTTTGCGAACTAAATTTCTCTTTCCAAAGGTGAACCCACAGATTGCTGAGAGCCAAAAAAATTTTTTTTTTTGTGCTGCCTGAGATACAGATTTGTCATTCCAAAAAATGTAAACTTGTTTAAAACTTGTACTGTATGTTGTTGGTCTTGAAAATCTGATGTATTTTGTTAACCTGTAAATTTCCAGGTGTATTGGAATAATATGGCCAGAAATTAAATTTGCTCAGCAGCTTTTAGTTGACATTCCCCTGACCATATTTATTTAAAAGCCATCATATAGCTTTGTAGTGAAAATGCAGAAGTGCAGATGAACACAGCATCCACAGTTGGTATCAGTATTGTGCATTTTGTGCAACACAACTGAAACAAAAACTCCAGCAGTGTCTCTAATGCAGGCATAACTTGTAACATGTTTGCTTAGTCAAAATGGAAACTGCAGTTAAAAAGATTTTATATAAATTATATTCACCTCAATATATTAAATGTTATCAACCATGTTAGTTCATGCTTCTTCACCATTTACAATTCAAAAGGATTACTAATTCTCAGTAAATGTCCCTGGTCAACTTTGCTAATTAGTGATCCTGTTCACTTAATTAGCTTGCTATTTGATGTGTGCTTATTTCTGCGTTTCATATCACACATGATGGTGAGACATTGTGTACAGCTGTTATGCATTTTTAAAGGTTTGTGTATGGATGTGTTACTTTTCTGTGAGTTAATAATGTCAATATTTGTTTGGTGTTTTCAACCAGTGCATACTTTCCCCTTCATTTAGAGAATGTTTCACTATTCCATATATTAACATGGGAATTAGTGTTCTTTCTTTCTATGAAGGGCTCATATCCAATATCATACCAGTATTTACTACATAACTTGAGCAATTCATGTATATGTTTATTGTCAATACCCATAGCAACATATCTAACATTCAGTATTCAAGATGTTCAAAAATTATAAAAATTTTCCACTCATTTAGGAGTGGTGAAATTGCTTTTGGTGAAACTTACCATGAATGTGAAAATACATGGTTACATTCAAGTGATATTTGATGAACCACAAGCTCAGGTTCTTCAAATCAGGTTTGAGAGTTTCCAGTGTTGCTTAGAAACGCTTTGTAAGACTAGTTTACATAATTTTGTTGAGTATCATGATTAGTAATGTTTTCAACAAAATATACTTGTATAGTCTATGAACACGCTTATTCAAATCCTGATAATTAAATTACTATAATATTATATTTCAAAATCTTATAGTAACAGATTTTTAAAAAGCTTGTTTCATTAATGTTGTAAATCAATACATAGATGTGGAGGAACATATATATGCCATATTTTATGAAATAGTACTACTTCCAGTTCGAATTTTATACAAATTCCATTCCTGTGCTTAATTTGCTTAAATGCTGAATAACTTTGAGTTATACCCACATAATGTAATTAGGTGTTTCATATCTATGTTATAAGACCCAAAAAATGCACAATTTTTACATTAATGGATGCATGAAAGAAATACCATAAAACTGCATGTACAAAAGTCTTTCTGAGGATGAACACTTGGATGTTCGAAACATGTCGAAGACACTATAATTACATTAAAACTTACATGTAAAAGTGTGCATTTTTTGGTTCTTATTACATAGGTGTATCACAATGCATGGTTCAAGAAACGTAAAATAGGTGTTTCATAGTTTCATTTGTGTAAAAGAGATATATTATATTTTATGTGAGGTGGGAATGGAAATTTTGGTGTATTTTGAATTAAGTGTTAAGAAAGGAAAGGATATTCTCATTTGAAGGCTCTGGATCGCACTATGTGGAGGCATCATTTTGGAGGAGGCTTTAGACCTGTCGTCAGACAGAATACTGAATGAATGAATGTTAAGAAAGGGGACCAAAGAACTCATTACATTTATCTGCCTGTCCACTCATATACGATTAACACCTCCAGACTGATGAACAGGCATTCATGTAATGTGATGATGGGAACACGTACTACATGGTTGGTCCAGTGAAGTTAGGGTTAGATTAGTACGGTAATGACTCTTTTCAAGAACTCGTACAGACGTTAATGTTTACACCTCAGGTGTAAATTAATAAGTATTTACCGACATGAAAATTCCATGAGAAATTCATCAAAAAGGGAAGCATGTATCTTAATCTCAGTACACTTTTTTCCCATAATTCTTACAGTTTTGAAGATAATTTAGTAAATGGAGTGAAAACTCCATATTTTTATACTATGGTACATTTCCTGACTCATGAAATATTATTTAGATAAATTTCAGGCATCACACTACATACACAGGGCGACACATGCCTGTTATCATTGTGTTGGGATATTGTAGAGAACCTCTGTGATAAAGCTGTGAGCATGAATGGAATTGTCGTTCCCTTCATTTAATATGGTCAGAATCTAATTGCATGTCCATTATGAATAAGACACATTTTTTGTGGGCGCCTCTACTTTGTTGTGTCTTTCCATTGAAAACGTATGATTTACACAGGAAATATTTGCATTGTGGTCATGCAGGTGAAGATGGAAGAAATATCTTTATTTTAAATGCTAAAACCCAGGACAATGGAACATGAAACATCCTCACCATGAACATCTTAAATATTCTTGAATTCTAAGAAATATTTAGATGGTGCTTAGGAGCAATAAAGTTATCTTTGAAAGAATATGATATTTATTACAAGTAAGTCCAAGGAAAACAGTCCTTGTTGAGAAGCTGATTGTAGTTCAGCTGATCAAGAATTCTCTGCCTTGTATGGCACTTGGAAGTTTATTACGGTGTTAACAGGAGGGTCATTGTTGTATTAATACTAGTGTTTCACTGGTTCCTGTCCTTAACCTGATGAAACCAGTCCACATCATCACATTCATCATCATCCATCATGAGTAAGTACTTCATAGGCCTGTTTTGACCTAAAAGTTCGTCTGCATTGAGTACTAGTACCATCCTTTTACATGTTTGGCTTTCATCCGTTTTAATATCATCCTGCCATTTGTGTTTAGATCTCCCAAGAGGTCTATTTTCTTCAAGTTTTCTGACCAAAATTTTGCAATGCATCATAGCCATGAGGTCACATGCCGTACCTACCTTATCATCTTTCATTTGGTCATTCTTATAACATTTAGTAAAGTGTTTGTAAATTATGACATCCATTATGCAGTTTCCTGTACTGTCCTGTTACTTGATCCATGTTAGGTCCAAATGTTACCTCCGCCACTATTGTCAGAAATCCTCTTAGTTTTCAGTCTTGAAATGAGAGACATCAATTTTCATGCCCATTCAAAAGGATATGTGTTGTACAGTTTTGTATGTTTTCAAGTAGAAGAGACAACATTTGTTGCAGTCAGAGCAGAAACACTCCTTCGTGCTGGGGAGGTCTCGGGTTCAAATCTCGGTCCAGAGAATGGCTATCCTGACATTCATTTTGTAGTTTCCCACAGTCCCTTCAGGCTAAGAACTCTATACTACTTCAGATAAAGTCATGACTGTTTCTTTCCAAATCCTTCCTAACCTCATTAATCATTATGCCATTCGATGTTATATAGTCTTAGCTACTGACAGTCATTAAACAAACCATTCATTAAAAAAATGTCTGAGAATGTAGCACATAAACACGTGCTACAAGCAGCGCTATTGATCTCGTCTGTCGTATAGGCCCTATTGTTTACGTCACAACCACTTGTTGTTCCTTTCACGTCCCCTGGCGGGAGACGCCAGAACTACTACGCAAAACGCCGAAACTGCTTGTTGCAAATAGTTTAAAATCCTGCCGATTTTTGTCTTGTGAAGTTGGTCAGCGTCGACCTGACCTCTCACATGATATCGATATATCGAAGTTGAGGGTAGGATGCGCAGGATTCTAGAGCATGTTGTAACCGGGAGCGTTGATCGATTGGTCCAGCAGTAGCGCCGGTGTCTGAGCGACGGTAAGTCGCGTTGATAGTGACGAAGTTGTAGGTTAGTGGGGCAAACAGTGGAACATGTCTGGAGCATCAGCCGATTCCCTGAGGTTGCCCATAGTTGGGGGCGGTAGCGGGCCCCCTGGAGGCGGCGGGAGCAGTCCTGGGGATGTCCCGTCTCCACGCCACGCGCTTAGTCCTCTCCTTGAAGTTCGTCGCCCGCACTGCACACTCAACTGTGCGTCGTGTACTGCCGTACTCGAAGAAAGATTTAGGCACAGTAAGTACCACCGTTAGCCAGGCGCAATAAATACCACAGCTAACCAGGCACAGTTTTCGGCTTTTCTCTTAGTTTTTAATATTTCCATGTATTTCTGTCGATGTGGACACTTTTAATTATAAATTTTCGTTATGATGGCCAGGCGCTTAAAGTACTTGATAGCTTACTCGTGCCTGATAGTTTAATCCCTGTGGCTGTGCCAAATTTTAGGTTTCTTCCCTTGATGTGGTTTTAGCCCTGTAATCTTCGCTGGTGTAGACTGTGCCTTCTGAGTTTTGACACCGTGCAGTCTTGCAGATAGATACCAGCTCTTCTGAAATACGCGCTGCGACCACCGTCAGGGTTGTCCTTCAATACTATAAATCGAACGCGAAGCTCTCACACTTGAAAAATTTGTTCCGATTAATAATGGCCGTAAATTACAACAGATGTTTGTCCTATAAACCCTACTGAATTATAACCTTCCAAGTCAAGGCTGACGAATTCCTATCGTAATTATTACGTAACGCTTGACATCAAGTTTCTGAGGCACATATTTGTTATAACTTTATGTAGAAACATGCACTTAAATTTTTTTGGCTTTTTTTAATTTAACGTTTGGCTTTTCTTTTCTCTGACAAAAGCCTAATCCATATAGTGTTTTGCATCTTTCCCACACAACAAAGCGTTTATGAGTTTTGTGTAATTTTCACAATAAATAGGGATTATTTCCCTGAACAAATTACAAATAAAACAAAGTGGGATAGAACGAGAAACGACAGGATACGAGAATCATGTGAGATCCAAAACATAACATCGTGGGTACAAAGGAGAAGAATTGAATGGAGCGAACACATATCGAGGATGGCAGACGACCGACTAGTAAGGAAAGTACGTGACGGAATCCCTGAAGGAAAGAGAAACCGAGGTCGACCGATGAAAAGATGGAGAGACGCACTGGAATAAACAGGCCATCGGCCTACAAGAAGAGAAGAAGAAGAAGAAGAAGAAGAAGAAGAAGAAGAAGAAGAAGAAGAAGAAGAAGAAGAATATCTCAACATGTTTCGGGCATCTTTATGCCCATCGTCAGGAGAACCGACTAAAACTCCTGGAACTCTCTGGGCCTCACCGGGTCTGTTACGGGACTCCTTTAACTTTTACCCCTTATACTTTCTGTTATCACTTCCAACAAGAAGACTGAAGAGACAATGGCCGACTGATCTAATCAACTGACCTAATCAACGATCTATTGTACGATCAATCTTGTGTATTAGTATCACCCTCCTATTGGATACGACGGAGTGTCATCGCTGGATGACATCACCCTCCTATTGGATACGACGGAGTGTCATCGCTGGATGACAT
>Ga0209629_10004423_pt1 | contig 10386 bp, 6 predicted proteins | sample TergutCu122P5_FD_187286 | JGI IMG/M metagenome (GOLD analysis project Ga0209629, IMG submission 187286) | Cubitermes ugandensis P5 segment gut microbial communities from Kakamega Forest, Kenya - Cu122 P5 (SPAdes) (version 2) | ecosystem: Host-associated > Arthropoda: Insects > Digestive system >... | reverse complement strand
GTTATATCGGTATAGTTTAACATAAGGAACACTCTCCCGAAGTTTGGTCCATTCCTCCTGTGACACCCTGTATATATGTAATCAGCCCACAGTCCATTCAAACCATTCTGTTTATTTTTGGGTATTCTGAGTGGGCTGCTACATGTATGGGCACTATTCTTGTCAGGGCAAGGTACAGCTGCCTACTGTAACAGCCAGCTACATCAGCAGGATGGCATTCATGAATGGAAAATCTACAGACAAGAAGACAGTTAACAGGCTAGAACTGTTATGTTGTGCATACATTTTCTGATGACCTTGCTCAATGTGACAGCCATTACTGCAGTACATGTGTTTACATGAATTAACCCCACTGTACTTTTACCACTTTCCACAAGTTACTAATACATCATTCCGTTCATATCCTAAGTTTCACTGTCCTAGTCTCTGACTGTAGTCATTTGGTCTTTTACATGCTATGTATCACACGGTCTCATTAATGAATAAATCAGGAAAGTAAAATATAAAAGTGAAGATACATGAATAATATTAGGTATGAAATTTTGCTACAGTCAAACAGTTCTGATGCAGTAAATTTGAAATCACGTTTTATATTATGGTTTTATAAGTAACCTTCCTACTCTTGATATAAAACACCCCTGCTGGTGTGCCAATCACAAGTGTATTTTTTAATCATCAATCACACGCAACAAGCTCCTTGTAAAGGTTTTCTCACTAATTTTGGCTCTTAAGATCAAGGCATCATCTGGCCACTTCTTGAGGAAATGTTCTTGCGTAGTGGCATGATGATGGCTCCATCTTAGAGCCAAAACTAGTTGCCAGAAAAACGCCTACACGTACCTTGTGTGTGACTGATAACTGAATAAAAACATACATTTGTAGTAACAATGTTACTGATGAAACAGTTCACGATTATTATTGTCTTTCAAATTTCCTTACTGTGGAATGAACACAATACTGTTGTTTTACAGAAATATTATCAACAAGCTTGTTTTTATTAAAACACTTAACAGTATTAAATTACCGTACACTAACAGTATTTAGACTTGTATGTACAAAACGCACCAAGTTAAATGTCAACACTTAATGAATTTGACAGTTGCATCCATCAAAGTACATCAGCAGCACAATTTACCAAGTTATAGATGTTGCTGTATAGTACTTTGCCATAATATTGTAGTGCCAGACTTTTATAATTACCACTGCAGCAGGGCATTCTGACTAACCCATATCTCCAGCTTCCATCACCACACTTTTTTCTACAAGAAAATCATATTCAAATAATTTTAAATTTAACTGCGATATATGCAGCGAGACCTCACTGGCATGCATCATCCTTCTATTCACTGCATCAAGTGACACATGATCAGGGTACAGCTTAAATGGTACTCCATACAGAAAATTTTGATGACAGGTGTTCACTGTGCCCTTTGTAGACGTATGTGGAGTCATTCCCATGTCTGGTGCAAGTGAATATGGTAACGCTGAGCAGTGGCGAGATTCACCAGATTCACTTCTAGCCTGCGGGTTTTCTACTTTCTCTATGAACACATAGTCATTCTGCCATTCTGAGGTGTGCTGTTGTGGTTCTGAATCAAAAGTCTTCTTTTTACTGCTAAAGAACCTCGACAGCGACATTATGCCAGATATTCGTGCAGCAGTGTCTAAATAAAAGACATATTACATGCAATTTTATACCTTTAACACACTTCGATTTCTACATGACAAATGGCCAGATACACAGCAGTTTCTAATACAAGAAATATAAAACATGCGGCTACAGGGTGGTGAAAGAAACGGAATAAACACGAATAATGTATAATACACAACAAGACATGCACTGAAAATATATGCAACTATTTTGCGAAGAACAAGAATTTACACATACTTACAAAAGAAAAGTCTCGAACATATCAATAACTACTTGCATGCACAGTGCTACCAACGGACGAAACTAAAGAGTATTGAACACTGACTATTTAATTCCAATAAATTACTTCTCTAAAATAATAAAATAGGTGTTATTTACCGCAACATTTATTTGCAATTTTGGGAGTACTACTGTGAATGCTTAAATATCTTGAAGTCACTTCTGTTTTGTGTTGCCAAATTACTCTAAATAGAGCGCTGTGTGTGTGTTACTTGTCATAATCATAGATGGCAGAGTTGAATCGTGAGTGGCATAGCAAATTGTTTATGGGAGGGAGTTGCAAAAAATGCGTTTACCGGATCTTCAGTCATTATACGTGTGACAGCGTCATATTTCGGAACATACATTCCCTTCATTTGTTCCTGGGACACCAACTATCAAGTTAAAGTTTAATCAACATTGGGAATCGTACACTAATATAATACGTATCTGAAGGTAGAAATTTACAGAATATGGTAGTCGTAATGTTGAAGTAGGAACAGTAGTCCTACTTGTCTCATGATGTTTGTGTCATGTATTATAAGTCTGGGGCAAGTTATGCTAAACTCTTTTTCGTATCTGACGGTCCAGACATAGGTCAATTTTCGAATCATGCCGGCCGTGAATTGGTATCGGTGACAATAAGAGAAAAACATTTGAGATAAATTAATAAGATCCAAATTTCTGGTATATTTCTCAAGACGTACTATTTTATTCACGATATAAAAATCAGTGCAACCAATACATATGTATAAGGAATTTAAAACCAGTAGCTAGAGCGTCAATTTCTATCAGCAGGCTGCAAAAGTTTTTGAATTGATGTCTCGAGTCTACTTGGGGGTTGAAGGCAAGTCATGAAAACAATAACTGAGCAAAGTTTATCTGAAATGACATTATTGAACTTACAGTATTAAACCTAAAAGTCTGGCTGTCATGTCGTTGAATCATGATAGGGTAACAGAGGTAACTACATTTTAAAGAATAATCCGCGGTATCGGGCGACGAAAAAGTAAGTTCCACCCTCCACCCGATATTCATAGAAACAGCACCAACCACGGAGCTAAATATTTAGGGGAAAGCAAAAGTACTGGAGATAACCACGGACTTGCAATCACATAATTTTTGATTCGCTGCATAGAAAATCTGTGAAACCGAAATTAAGAGAAACAGAAGAAAGTAGGAAAAACAACTGCAGCTTTTCTTTACTCTAACATTTCACGTTTACTCTACAAAATCAAATTACATGCACTGGAAACATTAAGTATTTGGAGGAATTTCGATCTATAGTTGGAGTTCGTTGGCACCCATGGTTGTTGTACGAAATGGTCTGAAGATGGCAGTTGTTTTTGTGCTTGTGGTTGTGTGCTTGTGGGTTTTGAGGTAAAACGGCTAGGTAATTTCTCTGACAGTGTGGTGAATAAGGACTTTCAGAAACTTTGAAGGTAAGAGTTTATTATTCTTGTCATGTTTATGAGGGGGCGTGTAGTGTAACAGGGCGTATATAAATGTTTGAACCTGCTGTTCGAATTTATGGAGAGACGAGGCATGTTGCGACATTTCGTATAACCTTTCGCATTGTAACAGTATTAAATAATACCCAGCGTAGGAAGTGGAAGAATATCACATTTTGCTTTGTATTGGCGTGTAAGTGGTTTTGGATGTGTGTACATCATACGTTTTACTTCATATTTCACGTTGTCTTCATGCTGGCATTGAGGCAGGCGACGTGGTTTACATGTTGTCGTTTTCTGTTGTGTACGATTTCATGCCCCTCGGTGTAGGCATCAATCCGATACTATAAATGACAGTGGGTAGTGTATGTGGATATAGGCGTAAATAATACTATATGAACTAAGGACTAGGAGATACGTTCAGTGAACCAACATAACTGAACTCAGCGGTTTTTCTATGCTGAGCAGTGTTTTGTTTATTAATCATTCATTATATTTATTATTGTTGAGAATTTTTTAATAAGAATACCGTTCATAATTTTAGTGTGGTGGTTGGAATTGTGCAGTTGGAAATAGTATAATTCAAGCAGCTTTGAGGGGAATGAAGTAGCAGGCGCTAAGTTTTGGATTGTTTGTGTGTCATATTCATTATCATTATGGCAGAAGATTTATTATGTATGCGTTTTGTGTTTCAAGGCCTTATGAAGTGATTCAAAGAAAAGTCAATACTGAGTCTTAATGGCTGTTGGAACAGTAAATACCATAAAAAATGATTCTTTTTCAGGAGTCAGTCTGGAATTATGGTAATAAAAGTTAACCATACTGTCAACCAGAACTTGACATTGACATCACACTGAAAAGTTCTGAAGTGAGGTGGAAATTAGTAAAGACTGTAAATATATAATTATGTAGTAATCGGGTATAAAATGCGGATTGTTTTCACATAAATACCATTGCCAGTCTAATATTTTTGTCGGTGTGTCAGTGATAACAATTCAGCTTGCTATAACTTCTGTACAGTGACTGAAGCTTGGCTTCAAAGCATTCTTCAGCACATGTTTGGAGAAGGTGTGTATAATAACTGATAATGAAGGGTGTCATTTACTTATATTACATATAGTGGTCATGTTCAATTTCAAATTGCTAGTTCAGACAGTCAGTCTTCAGTAATCTTTTAAAGACTGACAGGATAGTTTGAACGTGAATGCTTCCATTTCCATCACTTAATGTTGCTGTGCTCTGCTAGATGGAGTTACAAGCCAGATATTTTAACATGTTTAATGCACAAGCAAAAAATAAATTTTCAGCTAATTCTTCTGAGCCTATGAAGCGCCTCAGTGACTCTTTCAGTTTCCTGTGACTTCGATGAGTTGTGTTGTCGGCTGAACACACAGAGTCAAGTCAAAACTTTTTTATATAACTCGTTATTACGTTGTTCTGGTACCATTATTTTCTTAATTTGATGCAAAGATCCAAAGTAGTGTTCCAAAATTTAGAGGTGCACAAATCCCAGTTGACAAAATAGTGTGTGTTGGTGCCTCATATTAATGGGTCCTCAGTATGGTACTTATGTATTGTCACCTTCTGGCACCTAGAATTTTGAAGTTTTTGGACGTTTATGGACCTGTGCCAAATGAAGTCCATATTAATAGTCGGGGTCAACAGGTCTTAAGCACAAGATTGCAGTCCCCTGGAATGTGATAGCATTAAGTTTTGCAGATGGATACCAACATTTCATACAAACCTTCTGCAGGTTTGTCCTGAACATTGGTGTGCATCGGTACATGGCATTACATACCAGGGGACTGTTACTCTGAAATCACTATAAGCATTTCTCACCATGAACACTTCAAATTTTACATAGTCCTTAGAGTCTTTTCTTTCACAGAATGTTTTTTGTTAATAAAACTACCAATATTTTGGGAGAACCTACTGTTTCTATCTTCGTGGTAGCACATGTATATCCCGTGATAAGTGGGTCCCTGTCACCACGGCATGGTGCATCGTGAGGTTGCAGATGGAGGAATGGCCTCCAATGTGAAGGTAGCTGCAAATATATTGAATAAGCAGTCGCAGACAGCCAAGAAGGGGTGGTTCTCCAGCTTTGGGGTTGGGCGAGGTGTTAACAACTCCTCACCGTAAAGCCCCGTCCTGAGGTTGCAGATGGAGGAAAGGCCTCCACTATGAATTATGCTGCAAATATATTGAATAAGCAGTCGCGGACAGCAAAGAAGGAGTGGTTCTCCAGCTTTGGGGTTGGACGAGGTGTTAACAACCCCTCACCGTAAAGCCGCGTCCTGAGGTTGCAGATGGAGGAAAGGCCTCCAATATGAAGGGTAGCTGCAAATATATTGAATAAGCAGTTGCGGACAGCAAAGAAGGGGTGGTTCTCCAGCTTTGGGGTTGGACGAGGTGTTAACAACTCCTCACCATAAAGCCGTATCTTGTTACAAAATGTTCACATAGAAAGCCTTGGCCCTGGACTGATACTTTCGCTCAGGATAGGGACAGGTGGTGGGCACTTGTGAATGCGGTAATGAATGTTTGGGTTCCATGAAATGTGGGGAATATCTTGACTAGCTTCTCAATAAGGACTCTGCTCCATGGAGTAAGTAAGTAAGTAAGTAAGCAAGCACATGTATATCTTGACAGTGGGTGGAGCAGGTATGTCAGCATTGGCAGGTTTTACCACATAAGACAACAATACATTGGGAAGATGGTATTGTAAGAAGCCACAGGCTTTGGGTAGCCTTCCTGCCATCATTTTCAAATCACCTTTTATCCAATCTGTCCATTGGATCTTGAATCAAAACATGTGAATGAATGGGCATATTCTTTGAAGTGCACATTATTTTTTGCACATGATGCAAAGAACGTAATAATGCATATCTTATCAAGAGTTGACAAAATGATAATAATCGATGCACCATGCATTAATGAATATGCATTTACTGAAGAGCAAATTTGTACATATAATATATACTCCACATCACTGAGGTAATATTTAGGTGATATATTCTTGTAAAAAAATTACTTTGTTTTTGCTGGTACGCTGTGGTGATACTGGGCCTCAAGTTTCATAACAGTGTATAGGTGTGATGTTTACTATTTCTTACAGTGCTGTGTATGAAGTTTGTCTTGTTAACTGAAAATAAATTATTAACTTCATGTTCTAACAGAAGCTGTGATTGCAAATTATAAATAGTCACTGAGAGGTTTAATAGTACAAATTTTAAAAGGGGTTTTTTTTTTCTTTCTTTGTGCAGAAATTAGAAATCTTGTACATTGATGGCTTTCATGATGCCATACGTTTGGCCCCTGAAGACAGACATGCTGTATACTTAGTACTAGCATCTCCTTTGCAACATCTGTAACAAGTGTAGTTTAAATAAATTTCTTGAGGTACACACATATACAGAAACAAGGAAGAATAGTTTGCAAACACAGATCCAAAATATATTAGGCAGTGAGAGTGTGTATGGTGGTCATGGTTGTTAAAGAACTGTAGGTTTTCCAAGATTTGCCTTTGGCAGGTTGAAGAATATTTGATGTGGCCATTGACATTTTTGGATTGCCCAGAAAGTGGTTTCTTTTTATTTATGCATATGAAAGCATCATATTTTGTACACACAAAGCTCATGAAGATTCCCCCTGTCAAATTGTGGGCATTTATGCAGAAGTATGGAATAAACTTTGCATGGGAAGCAGGGACAGAAATGTAGAAATTTTAATTTGATTTCAGGCATGAATTAGGAATAGAGTCAATCTGGATATGTTTTGTTGTTTTGATAGCTCATTCTGAATATGTCATGTTGTTTTTATGACCCATTCTGGATGTTTTTTTAGTAGCTTATTCTGGAATTGTTTGTTTCATTGTTCTAATAGCCCATTCTGTATGTATTTTAATTGCTAATTCTGGACTTCATTGTTTTGTTGTTTTGGTAGCTCATTTTGGATATGTCTTGTGCTGTGATAACTCATTCTGGATATGTATTGTTGTTTTGATGACTCATTCAGTGTCACTATTTTACAAGTGGTGTTTTTTGTAGACCTGCATTTCTGAACTGCTTCAGTTGAGTGGGTCATGAAATTTTGAAAATAAGGACTTTATTAGTGATGTATATAATATGGACTGTATATAATTACAAAATAACACCTCTTGGATGAAGGAAAGATATGTTTTTACCGTGGCAGGTTTTGGACAAAATGTCTTGTTGGACACAACATGCAGTAGTTTTAACTCATCATTCTAGATAATCTGCTGTTTGTTATGAAAAGTGCGTAATTATGAGAAGACAGTTTTGTGCACTTTGTGACCGCTTAAATATTCCTGTAGATACTGATCCAAAAATGATGCTGTCTTTTCCAATATTTTGTTATTTAGATGGGAACCCTCTTGCTAATACCTCCATAGTCACTACTCACAGTCGTATGAGAAAATTATTAAATAATATATGGGGTGTGTGCTATATTCACTGATGCTCAGTCTGTAATAATTACTTTATTTGCATATTCTAGCATTTCTTTACCTTCGATAATGCTATTTTATGTGCCTATGGCTTGTGGCAAGCACAAAATTAAATTCACTCTTCCTGTGTTTGTGTTCAAGTTCAATACCTTCAGTGAAATGTGTGTTGAATTTCTGTAAGTTAAATCTGAAACCCTTCTGCTTCATACAATTTGTGAGATTTAAGTGAAAAAACAGTGCAAGCATTGATTCTGTTTTTGGGAAAATTGGTGTTATTTTATTTTATTTTACAATATGTTCATTTACAAAAAGATTTAATGTTTATTTTTTTAAGTAATACAGCTGGAGATCTCAAGAAGGAAGCAGAAAAACCTAACAGAGTAGTCAGCTGTAAGCACTACAATGTTGCAATTGAGAATAGGCCTAATAGTGTGGTTGCTGCATCTTCTGAGAGATGATAGTGTAGCTGTGTGTGAAAGTTCTGTCTTCTGAAGGCAGTAGTGTAGTTGTGTGTGAAATTTCCTTCTGACAGGTAGTATTGTAGTTGCCAGAGAAATTTCCTTCTTCTGATAGTGGTGTAGTTGCCACAAAGACAGTAGTATAGTTGCCAGTGAAATTTCCTCTTGCAGAAAGGCACCGATGTAGTTGTGTATGAAACTAGCTTCTTAAGACCTTGAACCTTTGAAGGTTAAGACAGCTTGTACCTTCTTGACGTCAGGAGCCACATACCCAGCGACACAGTTCCAATGTCTAAAAGATAAAATTCTTGATTACACCACAGTGAAAACCTCAAACCTAACATCGTTGTAGTCGTATGTGAAATTTCCTTCTCCTGAACGATAATGTTTTAATGTGCCTTGCGCCACTTACGGGTATTGTTTGTCCGGGGATGTCGGTAAGAATGTTTGAAACGTACTCAAATTGGTTTCTGGAGTTGTGGGAACTGGTCTAGAGTAAGTACTGGCACCAACATAATGTTGCTGAACTTCATAGTGTCATTCGTGGAATTGCATTATGTCTTTAATTTATGAGGGCTGGGGCCGGGAGGGTGTAGTCGGTGTAGAGCGGCTCGCTTCTGGCTGGACGATCAGGAGTTCGAAGCCCGATGGGGGCTTTTCTCCACAGACATTCAGACCGGCCCTGAGGCCCGCCCAGCCTCCTCTATAGTGGGTACAGGGGCTATTACCTGGGGTAAAGCTGCTGGGATGTGGCGTTGACCACCCACCCCAACGAGCACTACGGTTCGGCTAGGCCTCTTCTCCCCTTTTGTGCCTTCAAGGTATGTTACGGGGCTACCTTTACTGTACTGCTCATTAATGAACGAGTTGTAGAAATGTTAAAAGGTTAAAGAAGGGAATCAGATGAGAGTTGAGGTTTTTGTGGAAGAGAATATGTAGATATTTATCCCCTGGTTTGTGCATCATGTAGTGTGGTAGGTGGTTATCAGCATTTTCGAGGAAGTTGCTCCTTCCGTTTTTATGGCAGAAGTGAAAGAATTTTGGAAATGATGTTGGTTAGGAGAGTGGGGGGGGGACTGGGTCATAGATAACGGGTTGATTGGCCATTTATGTTCTGCATGATCTGCGGGCTCTTTTGTTAAGTTTTATGGCCTAGCACTTGGCTCGAAGGCTTAATATGTATGTGTGACCGTGCATCATATATCTTTTACAGTTATCTTTTACAGTGCTGAACACCATATGCAGTAGTACACAACCTGCACTCCTGAAGATGGACATATAGATGTCCGAAACATGTAGAGTTATTTATGATAATAAATCATAATTGCTGCATAAAGTTGGTACCTCTCGTCATTTGCTTAATATGTCTTTGGTGAATTCCTTCATTGAAAGACCGGACTCTCTTAACTGTCATTATGATTCCCTTATTTACCTAAAGAAATAATTCCCAAATTATTTCTTTTTTCATGTAAAAGTTTTTATTGGCTGAAACACTTACCGTACAGGAATAACCCTGTATGTCAGCTTTCCCTTTTCCGGTCGCTGTTAGGAAACATTTATAAACAAGTCCGTGGTGCATGGTTCTTTTTGAGAAGCTGGTAATTCTGGCTAAGTACGAGCAATTCTTTGTCGTTAATCGAATGAAGATTGTTGCCTTGTTCAGAACGGTCCATTATTTGGCCTTATTAACTACACGCCAAATAAGTATTTGTGAATAAGTATTTGTGTGTGTGTACACACACACACACACACACACACACACACTTGTGTATATATTTGTGATGTAACTTAATACTCCAGTGACGTAATGTTCATGTGTTTCACGTTTACGCTATGTGCATTTATCTTTGTTTTTCTTAGTGCTATTTACATGATGTATAATTAAAGAAAATAGAAAGTGCAATCCAAATATTTATTGTTGTACATAGGAATATGTGATTTGGTAGGTAGATATGTTACGAATATAGCTATAAATTGTGAACCAATTATTGTTTGTAAATCAGCGGTTAAAAATATTTCGACCAGGTGATCATTCGAAATGATGTGTGATCTATGTATTTAACGTACACAAAATCAGCGCAGAGATATAAACAATAAGTT
>Ga0209629_10004422_pt1 | contig 10386 bp, 6 predicted proteins | sample TergutCu122P5_FD_187286 | JGI IMG/M metagenome (GOLD analysis project Ga0209629, IMG submission 187286) | Cubitermes ugandensis P5 segment gut microbial communities from Kakamega Forest, Kenya - Cu122 P5 (SPAdes) (version 2) | ecosystem: Host-associated > Arthropoda: Insects > Digestive system >... | reverse complement strand
GCCCGCCGTCATAGTCCGTGCAGTAGAAAGTGGTGCCGACCGGCTCGGACGAACAACCGTACAGGACGGTATCACCGCTTGTCGGCCCCCACTTCGTGACGCCGGTCGCCGGGTCGATGCCGGCCAGCTTCAGTGTTTCGCCGCCAACCTGCACCATCACCCACATGGTGCCCGTCGCACCGAGCAGACGGCCGCCGGAGGGGTGTGTCAGCATCCACGACTTCTGATATCCGAACGCATACGACGCCCCGTGGTCGTCGCTGGAACCGACGGGGTTCGGGCTGATGTCGCCGACCGTCGAGAAGACGGGGCCGCGCAGCCGGGTGACGGCAGCCGCTCCCACAGTCGCGCCTCCAGCCACCGCCAGCGCCAGGACCACCGTCAAGGCGACAGCTAGGACGCGCCCGGAACCCCGGCGCACGGGTGCAATCGGGGCCGTCGGCGGCTGCTGCGACGGCACATCGGGCTCGTCCGCCACCTCCGCCGTGGCTGGCTCGGGCCGATCGGCGTCGTCCGGCTCGTCTCCGTCGGCCGGCTCGTCCGGCTCGGCCCACACGTACTGATCCGACTCGGCCGGCGGCTCCTCCGGCTCATCCGTCAGGCCTGCCAGACGCCTGTCGACGACCCGGCGGGCCGCCTGGCCACCATAGTTGCGCAACCATTCCAACAGGGCCGGGTACGCGTTTGGATGGGCTGCTACCTGTGCCCGCAGTTCCGGGTACTCCCGCACGATCTCTGCTAGATCCCGAGCTCGCGTCGTCTGATCTCTCACCGCAGCGGTTGCGCCCGCCACACTACTAATATCTGTCACGTCATTCCCTCCCGCACAATGTGACATGTAGTACTGTACGCGATCACGCCCTGAGCTCACATTTCGCCCAGATTTACCCGTGAGTGCTGAGCCGGAAGACCCAGAAAAGCGAGATCAGGTGGTCTTGCGCCGGGTGGTGACGCGGCGGGGCCGGCGGTCACCGCCGTCGGCCGGTGCCTGCGAGTCGACGGGCGTGTCCTGGCGGATGTAGCCGCGACCTTCGCACCCCTGGCAGGGTTCGGTGAACGCCTCCGCCAAGCCGGTGCCGATACGCTTGCGCGTCATCTGGACCAGGCCCAGGCTTGTGACTTCCGACACCTGGTGCCGAGTACGGTCGCGCCCCAGGCACTCGACGAGGCGGCGCAGCAGCAGTTCGCGATTGCTGGCCAGCACCATGTCGATGAAGTCGACGACGATGATGCCGCCGATGTCGCGCAACCTCAGTTGACGCACGATCTCCTCGGCAGCCTCAAGGTTGTTACGGGTGACCGTCTCTTCCAGGTTGCCACCGGCGCCGGTGAACTTGCCCGTGTTGACGTCGATCACGGTCATGGCCTCGGTACGGTCGATCACCAGCGACCCGCCGGACGGCAGGTACACCTTGCGCTCCAGCGCCTTGGCGATCTGCTCGTCGATGCGATACTGGGCGAACGGGTCGCCCGCCGTCTCGGTGTCCCAGCGCACGACGCGGTCGGCCAGGTTCGGCGCCACGTGCCGCGCGTAGCCGTCGACGAGCTCATAGGCGTCCTCGGGCCCGCCGGAGCCGGCGACGACCAGCTGATGGAAATCCTCGGTGAACAGGTCGCGGACGATGCGCAGCATCAGGTCCGGCTCCGCGTACAGCTGCTGGGGCGCGCCGCCCTTGGCGACCTTCTTCTCGATGACCTCCCACTGCGCCTTGAGGCGCTCGACGTCACGCACCAGCTCATCGGAACTGGCGCCCTCGGCGGCCGTCCGCACGATGACCGATGCTCTCTCGCCGACGACCTGCCCCAAGGCGTCCTTCAGGCGGACACGCTCGATGTCGGCCAGCTTGCGGGAGATGCCGGACAACTGGCCATCCGGCGAATACACGACATAGCGGCCCGGCAACGAGATGTGGGCGGTCAGACGGGCACCCTTGGCCCCCACCGGATCCTTCGACACCTGCACCAGCACTTGCTGGCCGGCGGTCAGGGCCTCCTCCATCTTGTGGCCGGCGCCCTTCTCGCCGTACGCCTCCCAGTCGACCTCTCCGGCGTACAGCACCGCGTTGCGTCCCCGCCCGATGTCGACGAACGCCGCCTCCATGCTCGGCAGAACGTTTTGCACCTTGCCGAGATAGATGTTGCCGATCAGCGAGGTGGCCGACGCGCGGTCGACGTAGTGCTCGACCAGCACACCGTCCTCCAGCACCGCGATCTGCGAGTAGTCGCTGCGCTGGCGTATCACCATCACACGGTCGACGGCCTCGCGGCGGGCCAGGAACTCCGCCTCGGTGAGAATCGGCGCCCGGCGCCCGGTCGTCCGGCCTTCCTTGCGGCGCTGGCGTTTGGCCTCGATGCGGGTGGAGCCTTCGATGCCGGTCACCTGATCGGGGGACGACACCTTGCGACGGCGCGGTTCGCGGACGCGCACCACGACATCGACCGGGTCATCGGCAGCGGCTGTGGTCTCCTCGCCGCGGCGGCGGCGACGGCGACGCCGGCGATGGCTCTCGGACTCGTCGGCCTCCGTGGCCTCCGGCTCGTCCGCCTCGGGCGCGTCCGGCGTCTCGACGGCCTGGGCGACAACGGCGCCGTCCTCGCTGCTGCGACGGCGACGACGCCCGCCCCGGCGACGCCGGCGGTGGGTGGTGGTTTCGTCCCCGGAATCATCGTCCGGCACGACGCTCGGCTCGTCCACCGGCAAGGTGTCGGCGCGGTGGCGGGGCGTCTCGGAAGTCTCGGCGATGGCTTCCGCCAGGTGGGCCAAGGCCGCCGGATCGGCCGCCGTGGTACGCCGGGCCCGTCCATTGGTCCTAGCCAGCGCCTGGCCGACGACGCCGGCGGTGTCCGGTTCGGTGGTGGCGGTCCTGCCCCGCGGCGAGCGGCGGCGCAAAGGCTGCGGCGCGTCTTCGACGGGCGCCTCGGCCACTGGGGCCGCGTGGTCGGTCACGGCCTTGACGGGGCGGCGCGGGGGGCGGCGGCGTCTCGGTTCGGCCGGCGCCGGGCTGCCCGCCGGGTCGTCCGCGGGCCTCTCGGCGACCTCTGCCGGCGGGCCAGCCGGCCGGACGCCGGAGCGGCGCCCCGCGGGGGGTTTGGGAAGATCGTCGAACAGTGTGTCGTCGAGCATGTCGCTCTCCTTACCGCCCGTAGGCGGGTATGGCCGCGCACCACGCGGTGAGCCAGGCTCACCGGGCCGCGTCGCGGCAGAAGTCATTCGTGACCTGCGGTATTCGCCGCGGTCGATAATTTCGTCGCGGCCAGCAGACTGCAAGCATTTGTGAGGAGCTTCCGAGAAGTTTCTCCCCTCAATTATGACACACTTGTCCAACGACGCGCCGATCAGGGCCTGTCAGACAATGATCGCGGATCTCAAGGGAGATCGAGCACCCCCCCTTCGGGCGTGAGGGTGCCGTGAGCGCTCCGCTCCAGCAGCGGCGCGGTGGGTATCGGGCAGAACTGTCTCAGCCCGTCCAACACGTCCCCGGGGCGGATCAGTGGCTCCGCCTGACGCGACACGACGACGAGCCCGCTGTCGTCCGGCCCGGGTGAAGCCAGCCGGAGCGACACGACCGCGGCCCGCACGTCCTGGGCCGCCACCCCGCTCTTCGACCGGCGCTCGACCACCACCTGCGGGGCGGCCAGGAACCGTTCGACGGCGGCCGCCAACGCCCCGGCGTCCGGCGGGTCCAAGCGCCAGGTGAGGTGCCACACGGACGCCTCGAGCAGTGGCGGCAGGTGACGCTCGTCGGTGCGCGTCGCCGCCACCCGCACGCCGTCCGGCAGTTGCGACCCGAGACGGGCGGCCAAATCGCCGGCGTCGATGTCGCCCGCCAGCGCCACCAGCGCGTATTCGGCACGCGACGCCGCGCCGGTCGGCGCCGGATAGGCGTAGGACACTCGTTGATGCGGGTTGAAGCCGGACGAGTACGCCACCGGCACCTGGGCCCGCTTGAGGGCCCGCTCCATCAGGCGGCCCACGTCGCGGGCGCTCATGAACCTGGCCGGGCCGAGCTTCGTGAAGCGCAACCGCACCCAGCCGACCGGCGGATCGCGACGCTCGGGTTGACGACGCCTTCCTCGACTCGGGGTGGGTGACGTCGCCTCCCCCGGGGTGCTCGCGGAGTCAGCCATGGTCCACCGCCTGACCGCCGGCGGGGGCGTACCGGTCGGCGCCACGTCCCGGGTGCGACGCGGGACGGCCGGCGTCGTAGTCCGGCCGCCCGGCCAGCTCGAGATCGACGTCGAAGAACGGGCACACCCCGCACAGTTGGCAGGTCTCCCAACGGCAGTCGGGCAGCGTTTCGCCGGCCAGCGCCTGCCGGTAGTCGCGCCACAACCACGCCCGGTTGAGGCCGACGTCCAGATGATCCCAGGGCAGCACCTCGTCGCGTGGGCGGGTCCTGGTGGTGTACCAGTCCCAGCTGACGCCGGCGGCCCCCAGCACGGCGTCTGCGATCTCGCGCCACAACGGGATGTTCTCGGACTCGCGCCAGCCGTCGAACGTCTGCCCGGCCCGCCAGGCGGCCTCGATCACCGGCCCGACGCGCCGGTCGCCCCTGGCCAGCAGGCCCTCCAGCTGGGCACCCGGGCCGTCGCCGTACCGCACCGTGATGGCGCGCCCGCACTGCCTGTCGTCGCGCACGGCGGCCAGCAGCGCCCCGATGCGGGCGAAGACGGTGCCGGCGTCGGCCTGAGCCACCCACTGGAACGGCGTGTGCGGCTTCGGCACGAAAACGCCCAGGCTGATCGTCACGCTGACGTCGCGCCGGCCGGTGACCTGCCGTCCCGTCTCAATCACCTTGTGGGCTAGCGTGGCGATGGCGGTCACGTCGTCGTCCGTCTCGGTCGGCAGACCGCACATGAAGTACAGCTTCACCGCCCGCCATCCCGCCTGGAAGGCGGCGGCCACGGTGGCGATCAGGTCCTCCTCCGACACGTTCTTGTTGATGACGTCGCGCAACCGGGCGGTGCCCCCCTCCGGGGCGAACGTCAGGCCGCTGCGGCGTCCGTTGCGCGCCAGCGTCTCGGCCAGCTGCAGGTTGAAGACGTCGACCCGGGTCGATGGCAGCGACAGGCTGGTGGCGCCGCCGGCGAAGCGGTCGGCCATCCGGGCGGCGATGGCGGCGATCTGCGAATGGTCGGCGCTGGAGAGCGACAGCAGCGACACCTCGTCGTAGCCGGTGGCGGCCAGCCCGCAGTCGACCATGGCGGCGATCGTGGCCTGACTGCGCTCGCGCACCGGCCGGGTGATCATGCCGGCCTGGCAGAATCGGCAGCCGCGGGTGCAGCCGCGGAACACCTCGGCCGAGTAGCGCTCGTGAACCGTCTCGGCGATCGGCACGATGGGCCGGGCCGGGTACGGCCAGTCGTCCAGGCTGGTCAGCACGTGCTTGACGACGCGGGGCGGCACGCCCGGCCGGTTCGGCGCCACGGCCAGCCGGCCGTCCTCGTACGTCACGTCGTAGAAGCCGGGGACGTAGAACCGGCCGGTGCGGGCCAGCTGGAGCAGCACGCCGGTGCGCCCGCCGGGGCGGCCGGCGGCCAGCCAGGAGCGCACGATACCGCTGAGCTCGAGCACCGCCGGTTCGCCGTCGCCGAGCACGACCACGTCGAGAAAACCGGCCATCGGCTCGGGGTTGGTCGCGCAGTGCCCGCCGGCGACGACGATCGGATGCGTCTCGTCGCGGTCGGCGGCAGCGAGCGGCACCTGCGCCAGATCGAGCATCTCCAGCACATTCGTGTACGTCAATTCGCTGGCCAGGCTGAAGCCCCAGATGTCGGCGTCGCGCACCGCCCGGTGACCGTCCAGCGTCGTCAGCGGCAGGTGGCGGGACCGCAACTCGGCGGCCATGTCGGCCCGCGGCGCGAACACGCGCTCGGCGGCCAGGAACGGCTGCTCGTTGAGGATCTCGTACAGTATCGCCAGCCCCTGGTTCGGCTGTCCGACCGCGTACGTGTCGGGGTAGCTCAACACCCAGTGGACGTCAACCGAGTCCCACGCCTTGACGACGCTGTTCGGCTCTCCCCCGACGTACTGCACCGGTTGCGTCACGCCTGACAACCACGGCTCGATGGCGTCCAGGTACGAGGCGCCGCGCGGTCTGCTCACTGTCTCAATTCTACCGGCCTGCCTTGGCGGCCCGTCACCCCAGAACGACCGGGCGGACGCCCGTCACGAAGCCGCCCACCAGGCGGCGTCCCAGCCCCTCGAAGCGCTGCGGGTCGCCGGTCGTCCAGAACGTGAGGGTGGCCGGAGTGGTCTCATCGCGCAGCAGATCCTGCCTGGTCAGGGCGGCGAACGTGGCCCGGGCGCATTCGTCGGCGCTGCTGACCAGTGCGACCGAATCGCCCATGACGTAGCTGATGACGCCGGACAGCAGCGGATAGTGCGTGCATCCCAGGATCAGGGTGTCGACGCCGGCGCCCTTCAGCGGCGCCAGGTAGTGCTCCGCCAACGCCATGACCTCGGGGCCCGACGTGATGCCGTCCTCCACGAACTCGACGAAGCGGGGGCAGGCCGCGGTCGTCACCGTGACCGGAGCGGACCGCAGCGCGTCGTCGTAGGCGTGCGACGCGGCGGTCGCCTCGGTGCAGATGACGCCGATGTGACCCGTGCGGGTGGTGGCGATGGCGTGCCCGGCGGCCGGCCGGATCACCTCGACGACGGGCACTTCGTAGCGCTCGCCGGCCTGCGCGAACGCCGCCGCCGATCCCGTGTTACAGGCGATGACAAGCATCTTCACACCCGTCTCGACGATCCGGTCGAGGCACTGCAGCGTGTACTCCCGCACCTGCCCGATGGGTCTGGGCCCGTACGGGGCGCGGGCGGTGTCACCAAGGTAGACGATGTTCTCCCGGGGCAGCAGGTCGACGATGGCCCGCGCCACCGTCAGGCCGCCGAAACCCGAGTCGAAGATCCCGATCGGAAGGTTGCTCATCTGCCCAGCATATCGGTGAGGCCTGGGGATAAAGTCGTGTTGCCCGTGTTTTCCGTCCACAGCAGCCGGTGGCGCGGGCTGACAGCGGCCAGAGTTGAGCCATGACACTGCCAACCATGCCACTGCTGACCGCCGACGACGAGGTTCGTCTGGCGCAACGAATCGAAGCCGGCGTCTACGCCGACCACCTGCTCAACACCGAGTGCCCGTCCTACACCAACCCCGACGAACTGGCGGCCGTGATCCACGACGGCGAGGTCGCCTGGCAGGAATTCTTCGCCGCCAACCTGCGGTTGGCCGCCGCGCTGGCCAACCGCGCGGCCGCCCGATACGACGTCGACGCCGACGACGTGCTGCAGGAATGCTGCCTGGCCCTGGGGGGAGCGATCCGCGCCTGGGACTGGAAGCGGGGCACGCGGTTCTCGACCTTCGCCTGGCCGCGGCTGACCATGGCGGCCCGGTCGTTCTGCCTGAAGCGCCTGAGCGGGGGTCAGTCCCCCGACTGGTACCTGCGTGCCCGGATCATCGCGGGCCAGACGGACGGCCACGTTGCCGCGGAGGGACAGGCAGACCTGGTGGCCGCCATCGCCGACAAGTTGGGTCGCCCGAAACGTTCGGTGCGCCAGGCGCTGGCCTGGGTGCCGCCCCGGCGCCTGAGCGAGCTGGACGACGTCGAGGACGACAACGCCGTCAACCCGGCGGACGTCGTGTGGGCCAGGCTGAGCCGTCTCGACCCGGCCAGCCGCGACATCGTGGAGCGGCGCTTCGGGTTCGCCGGCAAACGTGCCACGTACAACGAACTCGCCGAAGATCTCGGCCTCCCCGCCCGTGTCGTCAAGAACAACGAGGCCAAAGCCCTGGATCGGCTGGCCGCATCTCTCGCCCAGCCGCTCGCGGCCTGACGTCCTTAAATCCCCGCCGCCTGGCGGGTGAGCTCGGCCTTTCGGGCCTCCAGGTCGACGACCTGGCGGAACAGCGGCAGGTGCTCGTCGGCCTGAGTCAGCGGGTTCATGCGCTGCAGCCTGGCCCGTAGGGTGTCGAGCTGCGCCGTCAGCCGTCCCAGCCTCACCCGGGCGGCGTACGCCGCGGCGTACGGCTCGCTGGGCTCGCGCATCAGGGGCAGGACGAGCAGCTCGGTGGCCAGACGTCGCACCGTGCCGTCGGCCGTGGCGTCCAGAACCCGCTGCTGCCAGCCGTCCGCCGGGAACGGCTGCCCGGCCACGGCCTCGAAAACCGCCCGGTAGGCCGGGTGCCGGAAATCCGCCGGCTGCAGGCCGCACCAGTCCGACGTGAAGTAGGCGGGGGCCTGCAGCATCAGCTGGCACACCCCGCGCTCCCCCGCCAGGCCCGGGTCGCGGGGTGGTGGATACGGAATCGCCGGCGGCGGCGCCGGCACGGGCGACTGGGGCGACACGGGCAGCACTGGAGCGTCACCCAAAGGCCGGTTGGACGGGACGGCCGGCGCCGCGGGACGGCCGGCGGGCCGCCCGGGTGCCGCGGTCCGGTGGCGACCGACGATGTCGCGCACCCGCTGAACGTCCATGCCGACCAACCGCGCCACCTCGTCCAGCAATTCCGCCCGCTTGGCGGGGTCGGTCACCTGGGCGGCCAACGGCGCGACCGCGCGCACGGCGTCCACCCGGCTGTCGGCCCGGTCGAGGTCGAAGCCTTCCAGCCGGTGGCGCATCACGAAGTCGTACAGCGGGACGGGCCGCGCCACCAGCTCGCGGACCGCCGCCTCGCCGCGCTTCAGACGCAGATCGCAGGGGTCGAGACCTTCGGGGGCGACTGCCACATAGGTGGGCACGGCGAAACGGTCGGTGAGGGCGAACGCCTTCAACGCCGCGTTCTGGCCGGCCTCGTCGCCGTCGAATGTGAAGATCACCCGCCCCTGCTCCGGCGCTCCGATCAGCCGCTGCAGGAGCCGGGCGTGATCCTCGCCGAAAGCCGTGCCGCAGCTGGCCACAGCCGTGTCCACCCCGCTCAGGTGGGCCGCCATGACGTCGGTGTAGCCCTCCATGACGACCGCCTGCCCCAGCCGGCCGATCGGGCCACGCGCCAGGTCGAGCCCGTACAGCACCCGCGACTTCTTGTAGACGGGCGTCTCGGCGGTGTTGACGTACTTGGCGGGCATGCGGTCGTCGTCGAACAGACGCCGCGCCCCGAAGCCGAGCACCGCGGCGGCGTCCCGGATCGGCCAGATGACCCGGCCCTGGAAGACGTCCCATGAACCGTTTTCCCTTATCAAGTTGGCCGTCACCAGCTCGTCGTCCTTGAAGCCCCGTCCGCGCAGGTGGTCGCGCAGGGCCTGGCCGTCCTTGGGCGCGTAGCCGACGCCGAAGCGCTGGGCGATGTCCTTGTCGAAGCCGCGCTCCCCCAGCATCTGGCGGGCCGGCAGCCCGGCCGGGGTCAGCAGCTGCGCGGCGTAGAACTCCGCCGCCGCCTGGTTGGCGGCCAGTATCCGCTGCCGCCGGCCGGGCGGTTCGCCACCGCCGGGCCCGTCCTCGAAGTGAAGCTCGACGCCGAAGCGATCGGCCAGTTGCTGGACGGCCTCCATGTAGGTGGCGTTCTCGATCTGCTGCACGAACTTGATCGCGTCGCCGCCGGCGCCGCAGCCGAAGCAGTAGAACAACCCGCGGGCAGGCGTCACGTGGAAGCTCGGCGTCTTCTCGTCGTGGAACGGGCACAGCCCCGTCATGTCGGCGCCCTGGCGGCGCAGCGTCACGTAGGAGCCGACCACGTCCTCGATGTGCGCCCGCTCGCGCACCAGATCCATATCCTCCTGGACGACGCGTGGCATGGTGTGAAGTCTAGCTGGCGGTATACACCAGCACGATGGCGGCGGCAGCTCCCGGGCTCGAGTCCCAGTCCTTCCCCGGCTGGAAGCCGACTGCGGTGCCGGTGATGTGCAGCTTGAGGTTCTGCAGCGTCGAGTCGTTGGCCGCGGCGATGCCCACGCCGGGCGCACCCTGGGTGCCCATGATCGCCCCCGGGTTGAAACTGCCCTTGATGCCGTTCAGGACGTACGAAAAGTTGACGTCGATCATGTCGCCGTTGTGCTTGACGTCACCCTCGACGGCCGAGACCCCGGAACCGTCGTAGTGGGTGGGCTGTGAGCCGATGTAGACGCCCTCGACGTAGTAGGAAACGGTCTGGGTGGCGGAAAAGTAGGCCAGCATGACTCGCGTGTCCGTGCCGAGCGCCCCGATGCACCAATCCTTGTAGACGTAGGACTTGTTGGAGACGGAGACGTTCTCGCTCAGGAACGCCGCCTGGCGACGGTAGGCGGCGCCGCCGACGGCGAGGGTGTCGTACTGCAACCCGAAGGACACCGCGGAGTCACCGGAGCTCATCATGACCTTGCCCTGGAAGCCCGACCCGGAACCATTGAGATTGACGACCGCCGAGACGACCTTGTCCGCCGTGGTCAGGTCCGGCCCGGGGCCGGCCG
>Ga0209629_10004421_pt1 | contig 10386 bp, 8 predicted proteins | sample TergutCu122P5_FD_187286 | JGI IMG/M metagenome (GOLD analysis project Ga0209629, IMG submission 187286) | Cubitermes ugandensis P5 segment gut microbial communities from Kakamega Forest, Kenya - Cu122 P5 (SPAdes) (version 2) | ecosystem: Host-associated > Arthropoda: Insects > Digestive system >... | reverse complement strand
TCGGCAAAAGTCTTGTATGTCTGAAATATTTTGACTTACTTTGGAGCGATTTTTTGCAGAGTTTTAACGGACTTCGGCTCTGCGTAAAAATCAAAATGCGAAAAACTAATTATTAGAAGTCCCCATATTTTAATCTATGGTCATTGTTATGCTGTTATAATGTTAGGTAGAGTATAATTTTAATAAATTGTTACACTCAATTTTTTAATAATTTTCCACTTGCCATCCGCTTGTCGCTGAGTTGCGCCTTCGTTATCAATTCGTATATTTTGGGCATTGATGAGTATTTGCTTTTCACAACCGTCTAAAAATGAAGGTCTGGCAATAATACGCTGATAAGAAGGTTTGTATATAGTAAAAGTTGCAGAATGTACATTTTGAAGCCGTAATTCAAAAACGGTATCTTCATTTGGCGTATCTGTAGTTTTGTTGAAAAAATCATCAATAATAGCATCTGCATAAAGAACAGAGACGGATGTTTCTGTTGGTTTGTCAATCTCTGGGAATAAATTTTTCTCTTTAATCTCTACATGTTGCGCGACATCAACCTTTGGCTTGTATTGATAAATTTCAATTTTTTCACCCAATTCAATATTTTCTTGTAATAATTCTTTGTTTTGCTTTTCAAGTCTTTTAATTTTGGTTTTAAGATTTTCATTTTCTTCTTTTACTTCCTTCAATTCTTTAAGCAAACTTTTAGAAACATCATTTGTATTTTCATCAACAGCTTTATTTTTTAAAAAATATGAATTTTTGAAATATCCAATTACCCTATCAATAAATTTTATCAGTTGTTTTCTGAATTTGATTGCAAAATACACTAATATAATGAATATTATCCACATTGATAATTTACCCCAAAAAGAGTTTCCTGCTATTTCAACAGTTTCAGTATCTTCTTTTCCATCAACTGTAACTGTGATTTTTGCTTTACCGGCTTTTAAAAACTTAATTATGCATTGTGGATCATTTATATTTGTTATTTTAACAACTTTCTCGTCGTCAATTTTCCATTCTATTTTTTGAGGATGATAGGTTTCCGGATTGGTTTTAAAATCAAGTTTATAGTCTGTATTAATTTTTAATTTACTCTTTTTATTTATTTCGATGCTTTTTAACACATCGTTTTTTTGTGTAATCGTATCAAATTGAGGAAGATTAGACTTTGTCGTTACAAATTTTTCTTCTAAATTAATTTTAATATTATTAACACATTTGTAAAGTATTTTATTATTGTTTTTTAATGCGGAAAATTCATCTAAAATCTGCTCAATAATTTTGTTATTGTCTAAATTATTGATATTTTTTTCTTTAAGTCTGTTAATCTTTTCTGCCCTATTTTTTGCTGTTGGATTATTTCCTATTAACTCATAAATCTTTCTTTCATCGGGAACTGTTGTATAATTTTCTATCGGTATATTTAATTCCTGAATGGATTTATGTGGCATATTTTTTTGACAAAATACGTACATATAGCTACAATTCACCCAATCAACCAATTTCTTATACTGCTCAACATTAATATTCTGTGCAGAGCTGATTGCTCCGCACAGAACAAATGTTATAAAAATGAACGTTATTCGTTTCAGCATAACTTCCGGTTAACTGATTTTTACTTCAGGTGTTATAGTGATATTCCACTTGCCGCTCCCATCTTTTGTTGCAACGCCTTCACGCAACATAATTACTGCGGTGTTTCCTAAGATTTGCTTATCGCAACCATCCAAAAATGAAGGACGTGCAATTACGCGCCTGTGAGCCGCTGCATAAATAGTGACGTTTGCTCGTGTTTCGCTGAGTTTATTCAATTTCAGTTCAAAAATGGTGTCGTCGTCAGGCTGTTCCTGCACACGATTGAACTTCCCTTCAATGATTGCATCAGCATACAGCGATTGGGGTTGTGGGGCTGGGGGCGGTGGCGGTGGAGATGATTTATGGGGAATAATAGTACTACCTTCACTATTTTTTTTCAACTTATCGATTTCATTTTGCAATTCTCCAATTCTATCTTTCAATCGACGTTCTTCATTTTCCCATGCTCCTTTTTCGGAAGTGAGATTATTTTGTTCCCTCAATTTCTTTTCATTGTCATCAATCCTAAGTGTATAATCTTCAATTGTTTTCTCTAAATCTTTGATATCCTTCTTATTTGCCTTAATTTTGTTATAAAAAAAGAATAAAAGACCGAGCAAAACAAGTAAAAGTGCTGCTAAAATAAAAGGAATGGTATTGAGAATTTGTTCTTTTAGTGTTTTTGTTCCAATAGGTACAGTAACTGTATCATTAGGAGGAATAGGGGCTTCTTTAGGCAATAGTAATTGAGTTCTTAAAGAAGTAATAGTGTCAGCCATCACCATAAGCGTAGTGTCGATGCTTGGCAGGGAGGAAACAAAAATCCTACGTTGAATGCTATTATTGCCAGCCTTAACCTCAATATCCGCAAAACCATACCCAATACCGGTAACGGAAATATTTGCCTTTGTGCTATCGGAATTAAATACGATCGTATTATATTTCACCACGGTGCTATCTGATGATGAGATAGCGAGATGGTTATTTTTGACATCATCTTTTTTGATATTTTGCAATGTAATGCCTTTGAATTGCACATTTAATTTGATTATTTTGGGGCTAGGGGTTTCAAATGCTATTTCTTGTCCAAAACAAAACGACCGGCTTAACAAAATTACCGATACTATAATTACAATTTTCTTCATTTTTTTATTAGTTTTACATTTCACTGATTTTAAGCGCCAAATCGTGTAACAGACCTACTAACGGGTAGAAAAAGAGTGTTTCTTCTATTTTGGTTTCATCTGTTACTTCTTGACGTCTGTGATACAAGCCGTCTGATAGAGATTGGCTTAGTGTTGTTTCGTCTAAGCAAATTTCTTTCACTCTGGCATAAATTGAAGGATCAGCGCCGAGTTTGTTACTCAAAAAGTCGCTGTTATTTTTGTGCATATCAAACAAAAAGTTAAAAAATTCTTTTACCGATTGTACAACCCCCTGTTCTACTTTGGGCGTAATGTCTGCGTATGTAAGTTTTTTATCCGAAAAAGTATCAAAATCATTTCCAAGAAGAATTGTTTTGATATTGTCAATCGTTTCATAATCCTGCGAAACCGGACTTAAAATACCACCCTTGCAGGTTGCTTTTTTCGGATTCTCTTCCATAATAACCTGTATCTGTCCCTTATCATTTCCATCTGCATACACGCCATCAAAAATAAGTTTTGCAAAACGTGCTATCATTTCTTTTTCATCTGAAACAATACGCAAAGAGTGTGATCCATTTCCACTGAATGCCAAAGTCAAAGGCTTTTTCAATTTTTTTGTTTTCATAGACTTTGCTATGAAATAGAGAATGGATGCATAAAATATAATAAACACATAGCGCATTTTGTCATTTTTCGCAAGTTGTTGCAGAAAATTAAATGAAGGATTATTTTTTACCTTGTCGCCAATAAGCGAGAAAAAGAAAGCAACAATATCGGACGATTTCTTTTGCGATTCAATCTGCTTTAATGCTCCTTGCAATGCTTCAAGTTTATTGCTTTTTAGCATTTCATCGAATGAATCTTTATACAGATTGACAAAACCGTTATTGTCGGAATCCCAATTGTAGCCATCGCCAAAAATAGCATTGGAAGCAAAACGAAACGATAACAGCATTTGAGGGATACGGTTTTCTACCACAAACACATCGGTTGTTCCTCCTCCAATATCGACAGTAACAACCTCTGTACGAGCGCCTTGTTTTTTGCTGTAATAACTGTATGGCGCAGTGGATTCTGAAATGCTGATTACATTTGTATCATTATCACCGAAATATTTTTTATAGGCATTTTTCCAATTCTTTTTGAATAGATTGACTTTTGCTTCAGTCATACTTGCAGGATAGAACCAAACAACTTTGGTAGAAGATAAATCGCCATTGTTTAAAACAACTTTGTTGCGCATCAATATAAAGATAGTTTCCAGATGCATTTCCAACAATCTATCGGGTACACCGCCCCATTTCAAATCAGTTTTAGTTTTATTGTAATCTTCAGTCGCTTCTTTTTCATAGAGGAATGGAATATTTCCGTCTGCCAAAGGCATTGGATTTTGATTGTAATCTACGTTCTCATGCAGCGAGAAAACAGTACGCATCGGGAACGAATACACATCATTGTCGCCAATAGTATCGGGAATAAAGTTTTGTAAAAATCCTGAATTAATATCCCGATCAGTATAATTTTTGTGCAATCTACGCAATTGACTCTCACTCCGTAGAATGTTAAATGCTACCGGATTTGCATTGGTATCGGTACAATACTCAATATGTGTATTGGTTGTTCCAAAGTCAATAGCAAATGTATATTTTGCATTACCCTGTTTAACTTTAAAATTCGGAACAATATACCCCCCTTCGGGAACTTCACCCACTTTTACATGAATACGGTCAAAATTATCCTCTATTACATACGATTCATTACTACAATAGTTCAATTCCAAATTTTTATGCGAACGAATAGTTTGTTTAGTTTCCACAGCATTTATACCGTCAATGCAGGTTAAAACAACATCATTCTTACCCTTATCAAACAAGGCAATCCGATAGTGTTTCTGCACATTTTCAGGGAAACGAATAAGTGGCATTATTCCTAAACCTATTTTCTTGTCAAGCATTGCGCCATCGTTAGTGTTTTTTGTTTCGTTGGCGTCCACTCCTGCTTCAAAATAAGTGCGACGGTATTCGATATAACTATTTCGAATCGGAATCCGTAATACGGCTGTAACACCCGTTGTTTTTTCTTCTAATTCAAACATTTTTTTATTGTCCGTCATTACTTTGTCGGTCAAATCTTTTACACTGAAGAAAAGAAAGAATGTATCTTTAAGCGGTAATAGATAACTGTTTCCATTAGTTTTGCTGATATTGCCGTCAAAGAAATTGCTATTGTCAATTTCGTAAGGCATACGCACTATTGTATCGGTCAAAAAATCGCTGATAGTGAGATATGGATATGTGTCATTCACAATAGGCAGGCAACGATTTGGCCAAGGCGTTTCATCACTATAAGGAGCTTTATTATCTTTACCCCATATATCTGTGGTAAATTTTAGTTTTTCGTATGTATTTCCCTTTTCCACAGGCAATACGAGCGGCTTTTTACTTCCGGAGTATAAAGTGGTCTTAATTTCAAAGTCGCTTACCCAATTGATTATATTCGGCTTTTTGTGAAAGAATTTACCGAGAATTTCAAGTGTATTTTCTCCTTTTTCACCAATAAGAAACGGCTCATATTGATTAATACTGTCGGCATTCAACTTGTCGATATCATTCTTTTGCTGTTGCGATAGAAATTTATAATTACAAACCTTACCAGCGATGCTTGTTAAATAATCATCAATTTCAGGGAAATTTCTATGGAATAAATTTTCACCATACGCTTTACGAAATGCGTAAAGATATTTTTGAAATTCGAAATTACGTTTAAAAAGTGGCTGAAAAAAATTATCAAAAGGTTTGTCCTGTCCATCAAAACTAATATTTTCAGACACATAATTCAGATCATTTGCTGAAGAGAAAAACAATGTTGCAGGCGAAGTTGCCCCAACGATATTCATACTGGCGGGTTTGTCCGGTCCAACGTAATTCAGCATATAGATTCGGTCTAATTTACCGAAGTTGTACGGGTCGTCTCCTGTCGCGTCCGATTCAAGATAGCGTTTCAAGGTTTTTCCGAAAACATTGTATTCATCCAAATCTTTTTTTCTATCCCATACAATAATTTCAAAAAAGTTTCTGAAACGGTCATAATTAAAGAAAATCTCAGCCACATCAAGCGTATCCGATACCATTTTATGATAAATAGTGTTGCCGTCGAATGGTGCGTATTCTTTATCGCTCTGCTTGCGATTAGCCATAGCCACAACTTCGCGAAATGCGGTTTTTATTAAATCAATACGCGCAAAAGGAGAGGGGATAGAAGTAATTTCCTTTTGGGCATCAGCTCCATCAGGGTCAGTTATCTCACTGATTGCCTGTGTACCATACATTTTTGATTCCTGCCAATCGACAATATTATTGTTGCCTTGAATGTTGTATAATCTAAATACTTTTGACATGATTATGCGATGTTAAATTTATCATTAACTAATTGTTGTGTAGCTAAATAGAATAATTCTATAAATTGCTGTTCTTTCTCTCCTGCTTTGCTTTCACCTCCCTGCCCGTTCAAGCGATTGTTGAATAAATCGTAATTAGCATCAAGTGTCAGCATTTTTTTTGGCGTAACGCCTTCTATCACATCAAAGACTCTATGTTTGTCTTTATGCAATTTAAGCGCTTTAAAAGCTCGTTGCTGATTGGTCATTTCCTTCAGCCAGGAAAGATATTCCTGCTGCATTCGTTCCATTGTACGAATGAAATCACCATCGAAAAAGGTTTTGTCGAGTGAGCGGTCTTTTGCCCAAGGGAGAGCGAGAAAATTATCGTTTTCATCAAAATATTTTGCAAAAAGTAGGAATTGCGTCATCGATTTGCGTAATTCTCGTTTGGCTTCTTTACCCAGATTATCAAAGATAATTTCATTGGTATCCATTTCAATACCAAATTCTTTATGAACGGCAACCGGAGGTTTTTGAGAATTAGTAAAATCAATTAAGGCAAACGCTGACATTAATTCTATAAAATGAGCATTGTTCTTTTGATTTACTCCACCTTCACAGTTTTCGTATGTAGAACGAATATCGTCAGCTATATAGTATAAGGTATCAATAGCATTATTTTTACTTATTGCTCTGTCATAGTAAGCAAGAGCAGATTTGGCTTTCGATACAAAAGTTGCAGAATCAATATGCGAATTTTCATCCTGCTTTACTTGAAAATAGGGCAAAACAGTTATAGCCCCGATGTGTGCGCCGTGAACATATTTTTTGTTGGCAATATCTTCACTGGTACGCAATGTTTTTAGCAAAAGCGGAAAACCACTTGCGCCTGTACCACCAAAAATCGACGAGATAATAAATATCTTGTCCTGCTCTGTAAATTCGTTAGTAAAATTCAAAAATTCTTCTGAATAGTCAAATTGATTCAGCACTACGCTACCCACATTGGGATTACCCTTAAATCCAACAGTCATATCCGACTTTAAATTGTCTTGTGAAAACAACATATTAACCAACGCCTGATTTTCACGGCTCATTTCACTCACCCCCATATAGTCGTCAAACAACACATCTTCGGTATTGCTTAATGGTAATCGGAAATTAGTCAATGTTTGCTGAATATCTGTTTTAAAAAACTTGTTTTTCTTTTTACTGTCAAAATTTAATTTCCTGCGGATTTCACCGTATTTTTTCATCAAATCTACTGTGCGCTCAACATCTCCGGCAGCTGCATCGGGATCAATAATTATCGGCACTATTGCATCTGCTTTACATTCCACGCCTGAAGCCAATAGCATTGTCGCTGCCCGTAGCACTCTTGAACCCGTTCCGCCTATGCCAAATACATATACTTTACTCATTTTTTTTGATTTTAAGATTAGAATTAAAAAGGTGTTCTGCGAAGATTTCTACTGCCCCATTTGATTATCATAGACCAAACAAATGAAACGACGAATGTCCATAGCACATTAATCAACGAGAAACTAATAAATTCAGTTCCGTATGGTAATGCCTTATTTTGTTGTGCATACAAATACGACAGTTCATTGTAACTTGTCCCGTATGCGATACCGAAATTAACTACACATAAAACAACAACCAACAACAGCCAATGCCACCATTTAGCAAACTTTACGGAATTAACCGCATAATAGTAAATTGTCAACACTATAACAGGTATCAGCACCATACTCAGACCAATTGTAATATACAAATTCTGTTTGTACATATCGTCTGAAAAACCATTAAAGTACGCTAATAATTCATACCAATTTGCAAAAAAATCATTCATAATATTATTATTTATAGATTTATTAATTTTTTATTTTTATTTCAAATTCAAAGAAGTTTTTATCATTAGGGTAAATAATTTGATACGCCTCTGAAATACCCTCAATCAAATATTTGACGCCAAACGTTTTGTCTATATTTTTTTTAATATTTTTATCATCAATGATATTGGTTTGCTCTATCCATTGCGGCATCTGCTTTTTCATAGAAACTTTTACGTTAGAAACTGCTGTGCCAGTTGCTTCCAATATAATAAGATGTGTAGGCTTTGCTTCGCTTATTGTCAACCAGTCGCTTGCATTAATATTATTTTTATCAACAGGTCTTATTTCTTTTATACGGAAATTGGTGTCGCCAATTGTGTAGTTTTCCGGATTCTTAAGATAATCTTCTTCTACGGCGACAGTTCTCAAATCAACCGCAACAGCAAAAGTAAGTTTGTTACTGCCATTCCCATCACGACTTCTGGTTGGCATATTTACATCTTCAATTCCATGAACATAAGTTTTTGAACTTTCTTTTCGGGTTGGTTTAAATCGCCCAATATTTTCGGTTGAAAGCAACACCGAATAGTAAATATCGTAGGGTGCTCCTGTCGAAATAATATATTTATTATCGAAGCCTTCAATTCTCCTTTTTTCTAATGGGATTTTTTCATTGAAATCAATCATCACATCATTGTTACCAATCACACATATATAGTATGGTCTTTCCTCGCCATTTAATACTACAACCGAATTATCTTTGTCGAAATACTTTCCTGTAAACTTTGATTTCATCTTTACAATAGTAGTCGCTAATTTTAATGAATCCTGACGCCATCGTGACAGAAAAGCGTCTTTTGTCAGACTTTTTTCATCAGACAATAAACCTTCTGCGTTTTTCCCCTTGATAGAATATATACAATCGGAAAACAGAATGGAAATTGTTTCCTTGTTGGTTTTATCCAAAATCATTTTAAAAACATTGTTCAAATTACTTGAATTCCGATCCTCTCCCTTTATTGACCATTGGGCATTAATATTGGTAGCAAAAGTTGCTAAATCGGCTTTAGTATCCGTTTCTCTAATTTGAGTGTTGATAAAATTAACTTTAATTTTTTCCTGTCCATAATAGTGTTTAAGCAATACTAATAAATCTCTAATAGCGCCTTTAAACTCTGTATTCCCATAAACATACCCGTCCATACTTCCTGAATTTTCAATATAGACATTAATAACAGGTTTTATTACCATACTATCCGGTTTACTTTCATTGGATGAGTCAATAATACTTTGACATCCATTGTTTGTGTTATTCCTGCGACCACTACATCCCATTAGCAAGTATATCACCATTAATGGGATAAAAAAATAAAGCGTCTTTTTCATTTTTTTTATATTATTTTAGACTGTATTCTATAGTTTTATTTCGATTCTATTCTATTTTCTATTCCACTTTTTTAATTAGCAGTGGTATTAGAATAAAAAAATTTCGGCAAAGGTACTAAATTTTTGCTTATTTTAATCAATAAAAATGAAAATATTTTTATGCTATCTCATAAAATGAAACAGAGAAGTTCGCAAAATATTGGTTTTACTGCATTTCCACTTCCTTCACCGCTTCATTGCCGGGCAAATCGTAAGCAGACACAATCACCTTTCCGCCTGTTGGAATAACATGCGCTTCGCTTACAACAAATTTCCACCAGTCGGTATTTTCCTCTTGCACGGCAAAACCCGATTCCAGCTCTTGGTTTTGGTCATTTTCAATCGTTACATAAACCCTGTGCACACGGAAATCGTCTGTTGCATAGACCATGATAAAACTGCCTGCTTTACCTGTAAGTTCGACAAATCGATTTCCCCGATACTCGGAGCAATGAGGAAATCCTGTACAGCCCTGACGTATGCATTCTGTCGTAGGTTACATTTGCTTTTGTAAGCTTGCTTTAATTCTTGATCAGCCATCGCCTTTTTCGCATAAGCAGTAGCTTCCTCGAAAAGCGCCCTGTTCTTTTCATACATTGCCTTTTTCAATAAACTTTCGCTTTTTACCGGCGCTTTGGATAGAAAAGTATCGCCGGCCCATTGACGAGGCTGTCTTGAAAGTAGGCAGCTTCTTTTTTATTATTATCCGGATGTAGAATGAGCTATAATTATACCACAAACAGTACATAACTGTAAATTGCTCATTTACATATTTATAACAGAATTATTTTTTTGTTAAAAAGTTTGTTTGTTTGAATAAGATTTTGTATCTTTACGGCTGATATTCAAATATATAAATCTATGTCAAGAGCAATATTTAAGGAATACAGTCAGGGACAAGGTTGTCCACTTAAGTGTTTATGTCACAAAGCTAAAGGAAACCGTCAAATAGAAATCAATCACAAACTGAATGAATACAGAAAAAAAGCTCGAGAATTGCTGACTTCCGAAGAAGGACTAATACACC
>Ga0209629_10004420_pt1 | contig 10388 bp, 7 predicted proteins | sample TergutCu122P5_FD_187286 | JGI IMG/M metagenome (GOLD analysis project Ga0209629, IMG submission 187286) | Cubitermes ugandensis P5 segment gut microbial communities from Kakamega Forest, Kenya - Cu122 P5 (SPAdes) (version 2) | ecosystem: Host-associated > Arthropoda: Insects > Digestive system >... | reverse complement strand
TAACTCTGTGTTTTTTAACATTATGTGCATCAGTTGGTAATAAAAGGGTTCAGCATTGTTGATGCACGGTGTAACCATGAAGTTTAAACCATCATATCAATTTCATAGTCAATGTAACACTGTGTAATTACCAACTTAATTTAAATCAGTGTGCTTGCCACTGTCAAAACACAAAACAATATTTGACAATAGTAACGCTAATACATAAACACAGTCCTTAATATTACATGTCAGTGACCACAATAAAAAAGTTCAACACTGTGTGAATCTTGCAATCCCATGCTCTTTCCTGTGATGCTATTCATCAACATGAACTATGCAGGATTAGGCTTATGTGCTTGTTCTGAAATCCTCAAGGTGTTATTGGTCTCTCCCATTATACCTTCAGACATCCAAGATCTCTGGTACAACAGTCTGTATTCCAGTGCCTGCTTTGGTATTCTCTTTGTCATTAATTTGGTACATCTGAGTGTTGCAGCCAATTAATTTTTTAGTCGCAGGTTTTACTGATCATATTTGAAACATTTAATTTTTCTTATGTATTGCATTTGTCATCTAGTCTTGTAATATGCAGCAAAAGTCGGATAAACTGCACTTTGCTGTTCCCTGACATTTCATGCCTTCACAATCATGTTTCAAAGTTGCTTTTGCTCTGGTTTTACACACTCATATTTTTATTTCTGATGAGACATCTATCAAAAATATTTAGACGAGTAACAGGAAATTTAATAAATATTTGTTTTTTTAAGTTTATAATTTCCGTTAGGGGAGGAAATAGCAAATACTCGCCCTGGGGGCCAAAAAACCCAGCTATGCCACTACACATCTTTTACTTATAATTAGACATATAACTATCACACACCAGCATGTGTTTCAAATTTATATGTTTCAAATTACCAAATGATGGTACTGTTAAAATAACAGTGCCTACTTACACACAAACTGAGTTATTTGATTGTTAGTATTCACTGGCAATACTGTTATCTGATATTTTTACAGTCAAGCTTTTGATGCAGTATGTCATGACACTGCAGTTGTGTTTATGTAAGTGTGATATCCTACAGTTAGTTAATATTAAATAGATGTTTTGTTATAAAAGTATTGTGTGAAACTTAAAACAAAAGGTAAACTGCATTAAATTCAAAATCACCTGAATTAATACCATAATAGCCTCAAAGAAATTCCTAATGCACATATGAAAACTGTCACCCATCACATTCATATCATAGTAGTTATTCACATGATGATGCTGAACAAACTGTACTTCCTGTTATAGCCCTGCTCATCTTAAAATTCCAATCCTAGTGCTTGCAGTGTTTTATTAGCTGCCATACTGAGCCATCTTCAGAGAGCAGATCAATGTAACTCAAAATCTGTACCGAATTTAATTTCCACATCACTAGCCATTAAAACCATGAACAGTAAATCTAGCCAGCAATTAAGAAAACAACCATATAGTTATATGCATTTATAAGATACCATGCATGTAATCATATGGCTCACACATGCTAACAGCATATCTTCATGGTATGATGACATCTCGATGCTGCTGCTTGCTTGTGCTGATACCTACTCCTAATTTGTTAACATTAACCACAGACTGGCCACTGTTCACTGCTGCAGAACTGTTTATATTGCCATGTGTCATTTTCATGAAGTCCTGGGGATGAGCTGGATGTGTGTGTGTACTTGCAGAAACTTTTCTTTGAGGCTTTGATATCTGAGTAGTAGACAGACCTGACACAGGATACTTGTATTTACTACTAGTATATGAAGAATGTTTGCTTCCTGATGATAATGATTTGTTTGCTAACATCGAAGGTAAAAGCACAGCTTTCTGAGGTTTAACAGTTCCACTACTGTTATCTAGGTTCGCAGAATTACTATCTGAAACTGTTGTTTTGCCTTCCAGGCCCATGAGACCAACTTTGGACCCAGTCTCAACATGCCACGAAACAGGTCTTTCATACCGTCCTTCTGTTGCTCCTCGTTTTCCGCCAGGTCCAGGGTGTCGAGGCATGACAAATGCGTTTGTCTGTTTAAGAAGAGAACGATCATTGCAGAGAGCAGATATTAGAGGCAAATCCAGATTTTTGCTCTTTTCTCTCAGTGTTCGAATATCCAACATGCCTTCTTCATCACCATTTGCTGCATGCACCTTTGGAGTCTCCAAAGGCACTGCAAACTGATGTTTTGGTGACAATTTCTCAGTAACCTGTGGAGTATGATATTGGTTGTTAAGATAAAACCAGAACAGAAGTATTTGGCAGAATGTGAGAAATGGAGATACATGTGCTAGGTGAAGATGATAAATTATTATTGACTCCAGATGAGAGATGTGACACATACCATTATATCTTCATCCTACCTCTTAAATCAGCAAGACTGATAGACAGTAACAAACATGCATACAAATAAGTAAGGAAGATGTACCAACTTGATGCAAACAATTTTACTATGATTTTATTCTCATAAATGGCCTCTACATGTTTTGGACATTTACATGTCCATCTTCAGGAGTTCTTATATATAGGTTGTTTCACTGCCGCATGTGGTGTTATGCCGTGTGAAAAAACGTGACTAGGCATTAGCGGATTTATGTATCCATATATGATATGCGTAGTGTTGAGTAGTATGTTATTTAGTTTTTGTCGACGTTAAGTGTCAGTATGATAAGAGAGTAATGAGTAACATCCTCCACAACAGACATGAATACGGACCTATGAATGAAACAATGACCCTCCTAAAACCTCTTAGAGACACCTCCCTCCTGATGCCATATGAACAGTACTACATACACTCCCTCCACAAAGAAGGGAAGCTTATCCCTGAACAATGCCGAGGCGACCCGAACCCTCTGCTCCTTTCTGCCATTGACCCTTCCCAGCCCCCATCCTAAAAACCACGCCAGTTGGATACTAACTGACAAACAGTGCACAAGACTACACACCAACTCTGCAGGACCACAGCCTCAACACCTATGTAAGTACCAATAACACCTGCACCCATACACCTGTAACACACACACCCCCACCCCCACACCACACCCACCCTAGCGAGCATATTACTCAACACTACGCATATCATATATGGATACATAAATCCGCTAACGCCTAGTCACGTTTTTTCACAGGGCATAACACCACATGCGGCAGTGAAACAACCTATATATAAGAACTCCTGAAGATGGACATGTAAATGCCCGAAACATGTAGAGGCCATTTATGAGAATAAAATCATAGTAAAATCGTTTGCATCAAGTTGGTACATCTTCCTAACTTATATATATGATGCACAGTCACACTTACATCAAAATGCATACAAATGTGTATTCAGAGGGTATCCTTCCAGAATTGTGATAGTTACAGTGCATTCAACTGCATTACAATGTCAAATAATATTCTGCATTATAGTAATTTTTTTCTCAGCCATCAGACTTTATATATTTTGACACAAGGACTAGATTATCAAACATTTTATACAGATCTGTAATGCACAAAAAACAGAAAGGTGGCTTACCTGTTGGTCATATGGTGGAGGAGGTGGAGGTGGTGGTAATCGTCTATACTTGGGTCTTTCCAACATGTTCTGTCCACTAGTAGGCTTCTCATATGAGTTAAGAATGTTGTCATCAGATCGCGCTCTTCCAAATCCACCAAGTGGGGGATGAGAAGTGGAAGAAGGAAGAAGCTTTGTAGCACCAATATGAAGCAGATCAGCAGCACTGGCAGAGAAGGGTGGGACTGGAGGATCATATCGGAGGCTCCTTGTTGATGAGGACGAATATGATGTACCAGCTGAGTAGAGAGGTGAAGCAGAGGAGGAGGAGTAGTGACTAGCAGAAAGATAGGAAGATGGTGAGAAACTTGCATACCCAGTCACTGGCTCCATTGCTGACAAATTCTGATTAGATGCATACTTAACAGGAGAAGAGGAAACAGCTTGCATACCGGCACTTCCAAATGCAACAGGCAGATATCCACTGGCAACTGCTACATTAGGAGTACTGCGATACATGAAATGGCTCTTAGGACCGGCACAATATGACGGATATGGTGGTGGTGGATATGCCAACTGCTGGTAAGGGTATTGCATGGCAGCAGCATGTGCAATAAGAGAGCCCTGTTTTGCATCCATGTATTCCTGTTTACTAATGGCTGGATCTTTCATTGGGTAGATGACATAGTCAACGTCAGAATACATTTGTCTCTGAAACTGCTCTATCTGACTTCTTGTCACCTGACTGGTATACACAGTTGCCAGACTTGGCTGACTCGAGGTGGAGGGAGGAGGGGGAGGTGGCTGCCGTGAGTGATGGACTGGTGGTGGAGGTGGAGGTGAGAATTGATGCTGGTGATATTGGTGGGGTGCTGGTGGTGTTGGTGGTTGTGATGGGGATGCAGGTGGTGGTGGTGGTGAAGATGAAGATATAGCAGCTGTGGACCGTATGTATGCAGCTGTTGATTGTGCACTAGCATTGGTTCTAGATGCATGGACATCTAGATAGTTGTTCTTGCCAATGACTGGTACTACTGTTTGTACAGGACTTGGTTTCATCTTGGAACCTGGGTCTGCCAAGCCAGAGTAACTTACAAATGATCCACTGCCAGGATGTTGCTGGGGCATAGCATGAATTCCATGTGGACTTCCAGCATTCTTCATGTGAGCAGGAGGATGTGTTCTGGCATCCCCTGGTGGATAAAGTTGCAGCTTCTGACTATTTACTGCTGACACATTTCCACTGCTACATCCGCTGGCAACCTGATATGCTAACGTGGGAGCTGCATAACTTGGTGCAGCTGTAGATGTTACAAGGCTTGTATGTGCTGTTAATATGTTGATATGAGGTTTGGTGGTGATGAATCGAGCATTGGCTTCTTCAACAGGCAGTGAGAGGTTCATCAAAGATGACTGACAATGAGATGGTGCTACCAAGCACAAAGACTGTTGAGGTGATAAGGAATGAACCTGTTGGGCTAGAACATGCTGCTGTGTTAGAATAGCTTTCTGTGAGAGTACTGGTTTTTCTACTTGTGACAGAAGATGCAGGTTTTGAGAATGCAAATGATCCAGAGACTTCTGTTGGGAAAGGTGTTGTGAAGTGTATGGAGGTGGTGGAGGTGGGGAGATCACATCTTCCACTTCATCTTCAATGCTAAGAGCAGAAGACACCAAAGCAGCAGGTGTCACGGTGCATGCAGTTGTCACAGATGCTGTCTCGAAAAGCAAGTAGTTCTTGTCACTGTCTGTTCGTGGTGGTGGCATGGGAGGAGGAGGAAGAGTGACATAGTCACTATCAGAATCCAGTGTTGCACTTACAGTTGCTCTTGATGGATATACCCCACTTGTATGACCACTAGCACTACCACTACCTCTTCCAACAATCAAGTCCGATAATTCTTCTGCTGTAAGTGGACTTCTTGGACCTGCTTCAGAAGGATCACTCCCATCGCCTCGGAAACTTCCTGACCCACTGACCACAGAACCTGCAATACTACCACTCCTTACCCTTAATCTAGTATTAGAGTCTAGTGAAGTTCCCATGATTGAATAAGCACCACTTGTGTGGTGACAGCTGTCTGAAGTATTGGCTATACTGTTTGTACTGCACACGGCATAGACACCACTTGTTTCAGATGAGCAGGCATTGGTTTCTACAGTATCAGCAGTAGTGCCACAACTGCTACGAAGAGTGTAAATACCACTGCTTGTGTGTGCACTCTGTACAGAGTAGTCAAGTTCTAGCTCAGGACAAGTGCTTGTAGAGTCAGACACTGCGGAGTTCTGTGCAGTATGGCTGTAGCCAAGCTCAAGACTACTGCTGGTGCTGGTACGGCGCCTCACATCCACAGAGTTGTTGTTTGCAGCACCACCATTACTAATAGCAAGTGTGGCACCAGCAACCACAACAGTGGAACACGAACTGGAACACTGGCTACCATCTGTAGTAGCAGGAGTTGCTGCCCCACCTACACCTGTGCTTCCACTTGGAGACTGCTTCTGTGCTGTGATTCCGGTCACAAGTGGTGGAGTAGCACCTTCCAAATCACCAGCACCTGCTTCAGTTATAACATATGCTCTAATCACAATACAATAAACATAATTCAAATTATCTCTAGTGTAACAACATTATAACAGTGTTATGTGAAGTGGACTATGATGCCAACATATCACAGGAACATGCTTCCTCCATCTTTGATGTTAGTCATGCAGATGAATGGAGCATGTTCCTGTGATATGTTAGCAACATTGCCCACTTCCAAATGCCATCACCCAAAAACAGGTCAACAAAACAACTGAATTCTCAAAAAACTGTAAAGTCAGTAATGTGATAAGTTACATGTGTAAGGGAAGAGCATTTCTTGCAAGGTCCCTCATATAAAGATACAGTCCGTTTATGACTGAGATTTACCACTTAAAAAAAAGTGATATCAAATAGTCTGCAACAGTTTCTTCAGCAACTGGGTTCATAACGGTGGTTTCTCTCCTGTCTACAGAAATTTGATATGGCAAATAAATGCTCTTTCCATTTGTTCATAATTTTAATGAATAAATGTACCAGTGCATGTTATGTTTTCAATTTTGCAAGTTAACTAGGTATATGAGGTCTTTGATCTTCTAGGTTGTTACATAGCATGGATTGGTAGTTGTTGAGTGAAGTGTTGGGACAGCCTGTCAAACCAATTATCCTTCGACTGTTTGACCCTTGAAGACGGGACCAATAGTATGTCGTGAAATGTCGGAACACAAATGCCAACCAACACTGTGTAACAACCCAGAAGGACAGAGAATTCAACTTCACCATGACAGAAGCCTGAAATCTTGCATACTTAGGCACATCTTTTCAAACTTATATCTGATAAGAAGACAAAACTATATGTTAAAATTAAATTTATGGTGAGATGGCATGATTGTGATTTGAATTCTCATTAACTTCATTTCTAGTAACTTTTTAAGTTGTAGGTTAAATTTTAACATTAAATGTATGTACTTACTTACTCCATGCAGCAGAGTCCTTCTTGAGAAGCTAACTGGTTCTGCAGCTAGTCAAGAAATTCCCCGCATTTTTGGAACCCGAAGGTTCATCACCGTACTCACAAGTGCCCACCCCCTGTCCCTATCCTGAGCCAACTCCATCCAGTCCTCACAACCCCCTCCCATTTCCTGAAGATCCATCTTACATTAAATGTACACAGAACTCAAATATTATATAATGAATTTATGTCTCCTTCATGTTCAGTTTTGCTCTGGAGTTTTAAATCAGCAGTGTACTGCCCAGTTTCCCAGTGTGGCTGCCAAATAAATTCCTTGGGTTGTAAATACAGATAACCAAGATACTGTGAAGCTAGTACTTAAGAAAAGTGCAGAGCTTCAAATCCTCACACTGATATTCTTACACAGAATTAAAACTGAAAGTTGTAGAAATATTAATTTTTGTTGGCTTAACATAAATCATTTTGTTAACTGAACTGTAGCCCCAGAGAAATGGGTTTCAGATACAAAAGAATGATACCTAAATCCTAGCAGCAGACCAAGTGTCCAACACTGACTAAAAACTGTTTTTAGGTGAAGTTTAGACAGAAACCTATAAATGGAAAATTACAACTTCTTCAGCTGTTTAACTCACCTTTAGAGTGAGGAGATGGCAGAGATGAATCTCTGGCCTGCAGAATATCTGAAGCATCCCTAAGATGTGCTAGTGCTAGTGATTCAACTGATGGAGCAGGAGGTGAATTAATCATAATCTCAATTTCAAGGTCATCTTCACTCTCATCCAAACTCTGAACACGGTCAGACACAATGCCAGAAGTGGTGTTTGAAGATGTATTACTTATAACAGATATTCTCTGGTCGCTATGATGTCCCTTGTAATTTCCGGCTAGTTTTGCCAGTGATGGAAATTCAGCGCCAAGACTCCGAGAATACATGTAGCAATCACGATAGCGTTTCCGTTCTAAAAAAATTAACAAAACAATTACCAATCTACTGTTAACATTTACATAAATGCAAATGATAAACTATGAGAACCTTACATTTGCTACAATCAGTGACACTTCAAACGTAAAAATACAGACAGATAAAGTTTGAAACTTACATCTTGTTTCAAAATCCAACAACAAAAATCCTACACCTCAAAATTATTCTGCACATTACTCTCACCTTCTTCCTCCCTACGCCGAACTTCAGATAGGCGAGGCTGAATTGCCATACTGAACTGATGTGTAACCCTACACAGAAAAAGCAGGTGTTTGCTCTTCTCATCACTGCTGGTGTAGAAGGTAAATTTCTCACCCGATGTAGGCCAGTTAAGTGCTCGGATTTCAAATTTCTTCCTCTGCAGAAGAAGAAAACATTGTACAGTATTTGAAATTAACTCACTTAACATATTATTTCCACACGGTACCGGAAAAGTGCATAGTGGATGTTCCTCTCTCTTGGTAAAGAAATGCTTATGCTCATCTGTGATTTACTTTTCAGGTCAATTTTTGCTCTTACATTCCTAGAGAAATAGCACAATGTCCTCCTTTCAGTGAAGTTCTTAGTTTCATAAAACTGACTCCATTCACCCACATTTGATAATGGTTCATATTGATCAGAATTGTAAATATGAAATTTCTCATATAAGTTCATAATTATGCCTTTGAGCACAATTTGTACCATTCAACAGTTCATACACTAATATGTAAAGGACACAGAAGTAGATTTTATTGAAGATCAAAACACATATGTCACATAATGCTGTCTAAGTGGACTAAAACTTTGTTGTTTTTTAAATACTGAGTCACTGACTGACTGACTGAATTGTAAGCTATACAGTGTGAGAGGTTTAAATATTTTATTTAATAAATATAGTTGATTTATGAAACTGATACCCAATTCTTAGCAAAAATATAATATGAGAAATAACATAACTATATGTGAAGATGCTGACTACAAAGCACCTCATTATTTCATAACATACCTATAGGAAACATGTATAAAAATACCAAGCAACTGAAACACCAGCCTCAATACCTTTACCATATTCTTCTTCTATCATTACATAGCTGACCAATGATCACAAGCTGCAATCTGTTATTTCCAGTTTTTACTGGTGCAAACTAAAAATTCAAGTTCTGACTAATGACAACTGTAACTAACAGATTTCTGAACGGTGAAAGCTATAAGTTACTGCAGTTCCAGGCTGCATAACAGGTACTGCTCAGGGACAGGTCTTCTAAGTTATTACACTGTGTAAAATAATGAGTTTGTTCAGATGTTTTGGTAGAACATGATGCCTGCATCTCCAGGGTGACTAAATGAGGTTCAAATGGATGCTAAAATGTATCAATTATATGGTGGATTGCAAGGACCGGGGTCAATAAGAGCTATGAAAAGGGACACAAGGGCAGATCTGATACTGAGAAGACAAGAAATGAGAGTTTGCTGTGAGACAAATAGCCCTTTTTGGGCCCACTAGTTACTGTGTCCGAGTCTGAAGAATAAAATTTACCATCAGTTTTTCAGATACATCAGGTGCATGCTGTTCATTTATGTATCCAAGAGAGAAGTAATGACACAGCATTTGCGGACATACTAAATACCACATGTCTTATAAAGCATCTAGAGTGACAAACACCCTTACATTCAGATAAAACACATACCTTGACATAATACACCTAAACCTATCTTGTAACAGCAATACTGTCTACCAGCAGACACAACAAACCTATGTTCTCATGACAATGAAAATGCTTACCTGTCACTTGTACTGGAGACACTGTGACAGATAACAGAAAATGCATGGGGAGATTATAGTGTTACCTACAGAAGTTTCATGTCAGTGCAACTGAAAGGCTTCAGATAAAAAGACTCTAGTTCGCAAGACAACACACTCTGACCTTCAAGAAGAAAATGATTAGAGTGAGAAGGATGGTCTGCCAGACCAATTGCTTTTAACAGAATAATGTCAGAGTTTCAGCAAACAAAACTAAGATGTACCTTCAGGATAATTTCACAGTTTCAGCAGCACAATTACTGAATTTCAGCAAATAAGATCAATACCTTCCAGTACAATTACATGTGGTTGAAGTGATAAAAACAGGAAGATTGAGGTGGCTGGGACACCTCTTTAGAATGCAAGAACTGCATCTTTGCAGAAGGCTTACTCTACTTAAAGCAGAAGGCAGTTGATGTGTAGGTAAACCTAGGTTGAGGTGGCTTGCGTCAGTTGAGGAAGATATAAGAACATGGTGTAAGAAATTGGAGATGTAAGCTGCAGGACTGAGAGCAGTGGACAACAATTTTGGAAGAGCCTAAGATCCACCAAGGACTGTAATGGAGGAGGAGGAGGAGGAGGAGGAGAAGGAGGAGGAGGAGAATTAGTAGAATGAGAAGAAGGCGAAGGA
>Ga0209629_10004419_pt1 | contig 10389 bp, 7 predicted proteins | sample TergutCu122P5_FD_187286 | JGI IMG/M metagenome (GOLD analysis project Ga0209629, IMG submission 187286) | Cubitermes ugandensis P5 segment gut microbial communities from Kakamega Forest, Kenya - Cu122 P5 (SPAdes) (version 2) | ecosystem: Host-associated > Arthropoda: Insects > Digestive system >... | reverse complement strand
TTTACCGGTTATCAGAGGCGAAGCACCAAACCATTGGGGTGCAAACGGTTCCGCCACAAACGTGCGCATGCAGCAGATTGATAAAGCTGTGACTGCGATGCTTTGTGACGCAGAAAAATATTATGCAATTACTAAACTGCTTGGGCTATCGGTAGAATATCCCGCAGAAGGGTTTAAGGTCATCAAGACTGCGTTCACGTCCAGTGACAAGCGCCGCTACACGATAGATTCCGATTATGCACCCGAGACGACACAAGAGTGGCTGGACTTTAGCTGGCGACTTGTTTGCGTTACTCATGATCACAACTATGCAGGTGTGGAAGGTTCTCAAAGCGAGTTTGACCGTTTCCTTTACAAACGCACGGCACAGCGCTGTAGCGAACTGACAACCAAACTGTGCCAAGACGTAATTCTGCAAAATATCAAAGCGAAGAAAGACAGCTTCATTGTGTTTAACACGATGAATTGGGAGCGGGATGAATTGGTTTGTATCTCGGACAGCTCATTAGACCCAGGGAAGCAGTATATCGCCGTTGATGACAGAGGCAGCGAAACGGCTGTGATTGAAAACGACGGACAGTTTTGCTTTAAAGCCCTAAAAATTCCATCTGTGGGTTATAAAAATTATCGCATTATTGAAGCGAAAGAGGAAGTTAAAAGCGCATTCCGAAAGTTAAATAAAAAAGACGGAGTAGTCTTAATTGAGAATCGCTACTATAAACTGACGATTAATGCGAAAAAAGGCATTTTGGAAAATATCACAGACAAAGAAACGGGACTGAACCTTGTGGGTGAATTCCTGCACGTGTGTGCTTATGAAGACTCTGTAACCGGTGTGGATGAAAAATCTGTCGACTGGCTTTTGCTTGACGATGCGTCAAGGCATATCGACTCCGTTGAGATTACAGAAGATAATGCGTACTATACCCGTGTGAAAATCTGTTCACGGTTGCTCAACGCTTCTTTGGTCATCGAAATTACGCTGTACCATCACGAAAAGAAAATCAGCATGAAGCCAGTACTCTATTTCCACGGAGTAAAAAACGTGAAAATTTATATGACTCTGCCTTTTGATGCGCACTTACAAAACATTCATTACGGTACTCCATATGGCGTGCAGAAATTTGGCTTTCTGATGGAAGAAGAGGACGGCAGAACTTTGGAGATGTTCGCCGGAGATGAGATAAGCGAGGAATTGTACCGCCGCTACCGTGAGATTCATTATTGGATGTCGCTGGAAAACGAGCAAGCAGGTTTTGCCCTGACAACTCTGCACGGTGCAATGGACATTAAACCCGACGGTTTAGGTGCAGTGCTTGCAAGAACGGTCAAGAGCGGCGGCGACCATGAGTTTTTTTATCTGAACCAAGGTATGTTGGAGTGGAACTTTGATTTCACATCATATACGGGCACATGGGAGACGAACCACATTTACCGCAAAGCCTATGAGATGCTGCATCCGCTGTCTGTACGCAAGTACGAAGCTCATGAAGGTTTTGGCAAACTAAACGAAACGGACTCTTGGTTTTCGACGGATGGTGTCGGTGTGCTGCGCGTGCTGAAAGAATCTGACTACAACCCCAGCGACACGATTCTGCGCATTATCAATTTTACTTCCGCATCTCTAGACTTAAAACTTGAAGGAAGTTTGGCAGGGGAATGGACGTGCGTAAACTTGGACGAAACGCCCTGCGAAGACCCGGTGAATAAGCTCGGCGCGTTTGAGATAAAGACTATGAAGCGAGAATAAGAAAGAAGGTGTAGTATGATTCTGTTGATGGTTTTAGGCATAATCATATTTGTTGCCGGCATTGCTATATTAGACTACGGTTTGTGGGGGCAAGTGTTCCCTAACATTAACGGTTTGACAAATCTCAGGTCTCCGGGTATGCAGTTTGTGCAAAGCTGCCTGCACGGCTTTCAAGACCCTATGACGAAATGGCTTCTCATTGGCTGCATCAATATTGTAGTGGGGATTTTTGTTTTCGGTTTTGCCTATCTGCGCCATAAAAACAGAATGTGGCAGATTGCGCAAAACACGACGAAAACACGAGTGAGTTTCTTCACGAAAGTATACATACACAGGCAGCTGCTTTTACTGATGATCCCCGGCACTGTGCTGACACTTCTCTTCTGCTACATCCCGATGCCGGGCATCATCCTGGCTTTTAAAAAATTTTCACTCCTCGGCAGCGGAACGAACAACTTTGTTTTCAATCTGCTCACAAGCAAATGGTATGGGCTTGAGAATTTTCAATTATTCTTTAAATCGCCTGATGCGATGATGCTGTTTCGAAATACCATCGCATATAACCTTGTGTTTCTGATTGCTGGGCTCGTGGGGGCAGTCGCTTTAGCAATAGGCTTAACGGAACTGCGCAATAGGAAAGTTGCGCTCGTTTACCAAACCGTGTTTATATTCCCGTCCTTTATTTCGTGGGTTATCGTCGGCTACTTGGTTTACTCGCTGTTAAACCCGAACCTCGGCATCGTTAACCAGACACTTAAAGCGATGGGCATAAAAACGGTAAGTTGGTATATGGCTCAACAATATTGGCCGTATCTCTTGGTTTTCTTTCATCTGTGGAAGGGGCTTGGCTATGGCTGTATAATCTACATCTCGTCTATATCGGGCATAGACCAGGAACTTTTTCAAGCGGCGCAGCTCGACGGGGCGACAAAATGGCAGCAGATTAAGCATGTGACGTTGCCTGCGCTAAAAACCGTAATGATTCTTTTGACTTTGCTTTCCCTCGGCAGCATGTTCAAAACAGATTTCGGTCTGTTTTGGGTAACGACACAGCAGCTCGGTGGGGGCAATTTGTACAACGTGGCATCCACAATAGACACTTTCATCTATCAGAATATGATGATTAAACCGAGCTACTCACTTGGCACGGCAGTCGGGCTGATGCAGCAAATGCTGGGGTTCATTTTGGTCATGACCAGCAACTGGATTGTGGGAAAGATTGACCCGGAAAACAGATTAATTTAAGGCTAGAAAAGATAGGCTGGGTAAGACTTTCAGAAAGAGAAAGAATACCAGAGGACGTAAAATATACTAATTCTAGAGTAAGCTTTGATGGAATAGATTGGTATGTCTCAGTTGGAGTGGAAGTTAAAGAAGAAACAATAGAATTAACAGGAGAGAGTGTAGGAATAGATTTAGGAATTAAAGATTTAGCCATATGTTCAAATAAAGAAGAACCATATAAAAACATAAACAAGACAAAGAGAGTAAGAAAACAAGAAAAGAAATTGCGAAGGTTGCAGTGCAAGATATCGAGAAAATATGAAAAAAATAAAGAAGGGAGAAGTTACGTTAAAACAAGCAACATTATAAAGCTTGAAAAGAGAATTAGAAAAACACATAAACGTCTTGATAATATAAGAACAGATTATAGACATAAAGTAACTACCGAGATAGTGAAAACCAAGCCATCAAGAGTAGTTATGGAAGATTTAAATATAAGCGGAATGATGAAAAATAAGCACCTATCAAAAGCAATAGCGCAGCAAGGATTATATGAATTTAAGAGTATGATGAAATATAAATGTGAGAAATACGGAATAAATTTTATAGAAGCAGATAAGTGGTATCCATCATCAAAGACATGCAGTGAATGTGGATATATTAAAACTAAATTAGCTTTATCAGAGAGAAAGTTTGAATGCGAATGCTGCGGAGCAGTAATAGATAGAGATAAAAATGCAAGTATCAATTTATCAAGATATAAAGCATCTTAAAGAGATTAAGATTTAAGATGCTGTGTACCGTGAGTTTACACGGGAATTTAAGCCCTTGGAGTGTTACACCAAACAAAAGTAGCTATATAGCAAAATTGGACACAATGAATAGGGAATTAAACATAAACTTTTATAATGTTCTTATAAAGTTTTATAAGTTTTAAGTAATGGGAGCGAAGAAATGCTGAGCAAATCTAATTTAAATTTAAGAACGAAGCATAAAAAGAATTTTCTTAATAATCAGATCTCAGAGCCGACAAATATAATCCTGCACGTTATTTTCCTGTTGGGCGTGCTTGTGTGCGTGTATCCGACACTGGTCATCATCGGCTCTTCGTTTACAGATGAGGCGATGCTTAAACAATTTGGTTACAACGTCATTCCGAGAATCTTCAGCACAAGAGCTTACACGTATGTAGCAACAACAGGGATGACAATCGTCCGGGCATATGGCGTAACGATATTTGCTACGGTGGTGGGAACGCTTCTTAATATAATTTTCACCTCGATGTTTGCGTACCCGCTCACGCGTCCGGAATTTCCGTGGCGCAGACAGTTTTCTATTTTCATTTATATCACAATGGTGTTCGGCGGCGGGCTTATTCCCTGGTACATCCTGTGCACACAGATTTTGCATTTGAATAACACGCTCTGGGCTCTGTTTATACCAAGCATGTTCAGCGGTTGGAATGCGTTCGTGATGCGCACATTCATTCAGCGGAACATACCGAACGAGCTGATTGAGTCTGCACGTATTGACGGCTCATCGGAATGGAACACTTATCTCAAAATTGTGGTGCCGCTCTCTAAGGCAGGACTCGCCACAATCGGTTTTTTCACTGCGCTTGTGTTTTGGAACGACTGGTACAACTGCCTGCTGTTTAACTCAGCCGCACCGAAACTTCAAAACCTGGGGTTTCTGCTATATCAGATTCTCATGCAGGCGCAATATCTCGCGACGATTTCCAGCCAGCAAGGTATGCAGGCGATAGGAGGCTCTGCTGCACAGATTCCGACGACCAGTATGCAGATGGCAATGTGTGTGCTCGCAGTCGGTCCTATTATTTTAGTTTATCCGTATTTCCAGAGATTCTTCGTTAAAGGTCTGGTAATCGGAGCTATCAAAGGTTGATTCCGTCGAATTATTTTGACGGTTTACAATAAATAAAAACCTAAACCAATAAGGAGGAAATAAAATGAAAAAATCTATTAAACTGCTTTCATTAGTGCTTTCCGCAGCGATGACCTTGCAGCTTGCTGCGTGCGGCACAAGCTCATCGAGCCAATCAAGCACAGTCGCACCCACCACAACCGCCGCCGCAACCACCACTACCACCACAACCGCTGCTCCTGCAGCCAGCGACACCACACCGGCAAGCGGTATCAATGTAGCACCGATTGGCGATCAAACAACACCTTATACAGTAGATATGTATTTCTGCGGTATTGAACCACCTGAAGGTGCGCAAAGAATCAGCGACGCAATGAGTAAATATGTTCAAGACACTTACAAAACCAACACCACTTACGCAATTCACTTCTTAAATTGGGGGACATACGACCAAACTTTGAACCCAATGATCGCATCAGGGCAGAAATTTGACACTGCTTACACAAACTTCGGCTGGGGCGTAGATTACAAAGTAAGCGGTCCGCAGGGCGCATTCGTTGATTGGACACCGTACCTTGACCAAGTTCCATCGTGGCACGAGCTATTAAAGCCTTACGAGGAAAAAATAAAGAACTACACCTCGACCTGGGCACCGCAGGACGCAGCAGGAAACAAGACGGTCGGCGTTTGGCTTGTTCCTACGTTCCATGACTTAGCCATTCAGCAAGGGCTTGAGTACAACGAAACCGAAGCGCAGAAGTATGGCTTGGTAGACCAGATTAAAGCCGTTAAATCCATCGACGATCTTACACCGATCATAGACGCTTACCACAAAGCAAACCCCGCCGGTTATGCGTTCTTCACCGGAGATGGCAGCATTTTCAAAATGTGCAACACGAAAGCCACCAACACGTATAAGACCACACAGCAATTTTATGAATTGTATGATGACAATACAGACTCCTATATACCTTCCTGGACAGACCCGAGCTGGCAGCACTGCGTAGACCTTTTAAAGCAATGGTATCAGGCAGGCTATATTGCGGATTCTCAATTAACAGATAAGAACAGCGATATCGTCAACAAAGCGTCGGATTGGCTGCTTTGGGTCAACACAAACAAGCCGGGTTGGTATGCGTCGAGCAATTCAAACGCAGCTACCAAGGGCTACACGGTAGGTCTTGTAGGTACCGGTCCGGTTATAATGGGTATGGATAATGTGTTGGGTGCGGCAATTTCGATATCTAAAACTTCCACAAACCCAGCAAGAGCGGCTTACGCTTATGAACTGTTGTGCATGGATCCCGTGCTCACAAACCTGCTTACATTCGGTCAAGAGGGTACAGACTACACGCTGGACAGCAACAAACAGGTTGTGCTTACCTCTGGCTCTAACTACATTGCAAACGGCGTAGCTTGGCAGTTAGGCAACAATTTCATCAGATATACCATGACCGGCGAGCCACAAGACTTGGGTCAGCAATATAAAGACTGGAACAGCAGTGCCGCAACTCCGAAGAACGACACGTTCTCAATCGCTTGGACAGACGCAGACAAAGCCGAAGCGAAATCAAAGTATGGCTATGACTATGATGCGTATCAGGCGGCGTATACTTCCGTAAACACACAGTACGCTAAAAAGCTTTGCTGCGGTATGTTGTCAGCTCAAGAAATGCAAGACGCAGAGAAGATGCTTACAGACGCAGGATTTGACGGCTTCCTGAAGCAGACAAACGACTATTACAAACTGTGGCAGACCGATCCTGTTTCTTATTTCAAGACGCACTAAGTTTATATTATGGGGCTGTTGCAAGATGCAACAGTCCCATTTAAATTAGTACTCATATATATTAATATTATATCATAGCTCACTTTCCTTTAACAGGGTGTGGGCTTTTTGACGCTTACGTATTTTTTTATTATACATTCATGTTTTTTAAAATCCTTATCATAGTTAATTCCGATTAATAAAGCATTATCTTTATATTCATTTATTTTATTTCATTCCATCCAACATTTTTTACTGCTGTTTCAAATTCATCAGAAATCTCCTTGTTTGGAATAAAAACTTCCTTTGTTTCAAAATCATATCCTAAATATCCTAAATGGATGAGCAAAGTGAGAACATCGTTGTATGATTCAAATGTGACCATATCGTTAGTAAAACTTTTGATATCGATCTTTTTTCTTTCACCAGCTAATAATAGTATGATTGCATCTTTCAATCCATCATAATTTTTTTTAATGTAATCTTTTAAAGCTTCATATGTTTCTGTTTGGCTCCAATAGTTATCAAATTGTCTACTAAATATGGCTTCCACTACTGATTTAGGGTTATATACATTTTTTAAATTAGAAAAACAGTAACCATCATACCACTCAGCCATTTCATCATAGTTCATTTTGTGTTTTTTACAAAGTGCTATAACTTCATCTTGTGTAAAGCCAACAAATTCAGACATTTCTTTTGGATTTGTCATTGAAAATTCACGAAACATATTTAAAGCAGAATGTGTTTTGTATTTCTTAATAGGTAAAATTCCTGTCATATATGCTAAAGCAACATATTTTTGATCCTTTAAAAGATTTCTAAGAAAATCCAGATAGATTTCCTGCGAATCTTTATTAGACTTCTTGTCTCTAAATATAGAGTCCCATTCGTCTATTATGAATACGATGGGTATTCCTGAAACCTTAAACAACTCTTTCATTGTACCTAAAATATTATCTATATAAGTAAAATCAAAATCAGAGTATTCCTCTAAAATATCTCTATTTATACTTTCAGTTATTTTTTTAATCATAAGCTCAACTTCATGGTAATTACTTAAAAACTCTTGCATGTTTAAAAAAATTACATTATATTTATTTAAATGCTTTTTATATGAAGGTTCACTTGCAATCTTTAAATTTGCAAACAAATCACCAGAATCTGAGCCACAACTATAATAAGCTGTTAGCATTTCAGCAGCCATTGTTTTACCAAAACGGCGTGGACGACTTATGCAAATATACTTTTGCTTTGTACTAATCACTTCATTTGAATAAGCAATAATACCAGACTTATCTACGTAAATTTTTGAATTTAAAGATTCTTCAAAATCTTCATTGGATGGATTAAGATAAAGACCCACTGTAGTTTCCTCCATTCTAACAATCTATAACAGACGTAGTATACCTCTAATTATAACATGCAAAAGTAAGAATTCCAATTTAAGGGGAAATTTTGTAGATAAGAATGAGAACCAAAGAACCAAAAACAAAATTGACAAGCCCAAAAATACATAATATAATTAAAATGTTACATGAAACTTTTTGCGTTACTTATTTGCAACAATAAAAACACATGATATTTAATAACAATACTGGAGGTGTATACGTGGGAGGTAGTTCAGGAGAACGACGCTCAAAGGGTCATCTTAAGTATATTAAGAAACACTGGCTGCTATTATGCATGCTGATTCCAGGTCTTGTCATCTTGATAATCAATAACTACATTCCGATGTTCGGCGTTGTCATGGCCTTCAAGAACTTTAAAATCAGCGGCAATGGTTTTATTGACAGCTTGATCAAAAGCCCTTGGGCGGGTTTCAAAAATTTCGAGTTTTTCATTAAAACTCCAGACGCATTTACTATAACCAGAAATACTGTGTTGTACAATTTAGTGTTTATAATACTCGATCTTGTTTTGGCTGTTCCGCTGGCAATGGTAATGAGCCAGATCCGTCAAAAAAAGTTTGCAAAATTTACCCAAACCGTACTCTTTCTGCCTTATTTTATGTCTTGGGTCGTAGTCAGCTATCTGGTATACTCCCTGTTAAGCGTAGACACAGGTTTTATTAATAACTTGATTCTAAAACCATTGGGGATTGCCTCTATTAATTGGTACAGCGTGCAGAAATATTGGCCGTTTATTATTCCAGCTGCTCATGTCTGGAAAGATCTCGGATATGGTACTGTAATTTACCTTGCAGCTATCACCGGAATCAATGGGGAATATTACGAGGCTGCGGCATTAGATGGAGCAGGTAAATTTAGACAGGCTATCTACATCACTGTTCCTGAGCTTATTCCTCTGATGATTACGCTTACATTGTTAGCTATCGGAAAAATCTTTAATGCAGACTTTGGACTATTTTTCCAGGTACCGCAGAATTCAGGAATCCTCTATCCGGTGACTAATGTTATTGATGTATATGTTTATAACGCATTGCGGGTTACAGGCAATCCGGGCATGGCTTCGGCTGTTGGTCTGTATCAGGCAACGGTAGGTTTTATACTGGTTGTGACTACAAACTGGATTATACGTCGGCGCAGTCCCGAAAATGCTCTGTTCTAATCAGGAGGTTCAAATGAAACATAAAAAGATTAAACGATTAAACGATATGTCCCTTGGTGGCAATGTCGCAGCTCTAATAATTCTCGGTCTTTTGGCGGCTTTGTGCATTTTCCCAATGCTGCTTGTTATTTCGACCTCATTTTCCACTGAGTCTCTGGTTAGAAATTTAGGATTCAGTATAATTCCCAGAGGTGCTAGTCTTAATGCTTATAAATTTCTTTTCCGGGATGCAATTACAGTAGTGCGCAGCGCAGGAATTTCAGTATTAATCACTGTCGTCGGCAGTATCGTTAGTTTGCTCATCATTGCGCTCTATGCTTATCCTATATCAAGGAAAGATTTCCGCTATAGAAAGCTATTTGCGTTTTTGGTGTTTTTTACTTTGCTGTTTAACGGTGGTCTGGTTCCTTGGTATATGGTATACACTAATATGCTTAATATAAAAAATACCATTTGGGTGATGATCATACCATCATTGTTCACGCCTTTCTATGTACTTATAATGCGAAGCTTTTTTGTAACGTCCATCCCCGATTCTCTCATTGAATCTGCTAACATAGATGGAGCGAATGAAATAGTTATTTTTACAAAAATAGTAATACCTTTATCAAAGCCAGGACTTGCTACCATTGGGCTGTTCAACGCTATTATGTACTGGAACGACTGGTTTAAGGCACTGCTGTTCGTTACTGATCAGAAACTTGCGCCTTTGCAGTATCTTTTATATAAGATGCAGATTTCAATTCAAGTGCTGAAAGATATGGCACAGAGAGGTATGATGACCAGCCAGGAAATCATCAATGTTCCCGACCTCACTGCAAGGATGGCAATGTGTGTCTTGGTAATTTTGCCAATTCTTTTTGCTTATCCATTCTTCCAAAAATATTTTATCTCTGGTCTGACCCTTGGAGCAATAAAAGGCTAAAGACTGATAAATATTTTTGAAAGGAATTATATTAAAAAAATTATACAAGGAGGAAAAATTATTAAAATGCTTAAAAAAATTCTATGTCTAGGTATTTCTATGCTTATGCTCTGTGGATTATTGGCAGGCTGCAGCAGTTCCAATAACAGCTCAACAACTACTACTACTGCCGCTCCAAATACAACTAGTGCTCCGGTGGCAGAAAATACTACTGCTGCTCCAACTGACACTACTGCAGCTCCTTCTACCGATCTTCCATTCGTCACA
>Ga0209629_10004418_pt1 | contig 10389 bp, 11 predicted proteins | sample TergutCu122P5_FD_187286 | JGI IMG/M metagenome (GOLD analysis project Ga0209629, IMG submission 187286) | Cubitermes ugandensis P5 segment gut microbial communities from Kakamega Forest, Kenya - Cu122 P5 (SPAdes) (version 2) | ecosystem: Host-associated > Arthropoda: Insects > Digestive system... | reverse complement strand
AAGAAAATATGTGTATGAGACAGTGTGCTGACTGTGTGAATGTTTGTTTATTTCAGTTCATTTAACAGCCACTTTTTAGTCACTGGACTAATGTACCATGTTATCTTTCTAAATAAATGAGTATTTTCAGATAAAAAGTAGTTTGGTCATAATACAAATTTCACCTACAAATTTAGCTGTAAAAATAACAATTCTTAGCTGCATAATTGCAATAGCCAGTGTAAAGTTTCAGATAGCATAAAGTGTTGTGTGATATCAGGCTTTTGCCATGGAGTAAATGAGATCTGCACTTCTCTGGGATTTTATGCAGCATAGATTAATAGAATGTTACCGACGTTTTAGGACAACCTATAGGTCCCATCTTCAAGGGGGTCCCTTGAGTATGGGCTGCTTGAGTCTTGAAGATGGAACGGATAGGTTGTTCATAAACATCAGTAACAAACTACCAATTTACACTGCATAAATTCCAGAAGAGTACACTTATTAGCAAACTATATTATGGAGAAGTAAATGTCAGTAATCTGTTGATTACAGAAGTCACAGAAATCATACCATACAAGCTTACATTAAATATGTGTGACGAAAGCATGACAGAATATAAGTTTTCTGTAAATTTAGGTTCTGAAAAAGGTAGGCAATTGAAGATTAAATACCAAGAATGATTTCAGGATTAGTCATCTTGGATGTATCACCATTATGGTGAATGAACCTGTTCGTTCCATTTTTAGTATTCTAGCCATCTACCAATGTATGTGGTGTCACATCCAAAAAGACTGTAATCTTGATGCTCACTGCCATGAGAATCTCAAATATCACATATGAAAGATAATGTTTGTTACAGGTACTGAAATATGATTTAAATATCTCAGTTGTTCTTTGTTAAGGTAATGAGCTATGAAGCACCAAAATGGAGAAAATAATCATGTTGTAAAATTCCCAAGAGCCAATGGAATTTTTTATTTGCAAGTTCTTTATAAATCTCTAATAACTCCATAACCCTAGGATTTTCTGTGTGTTATGGAAGTTTTTATTAAAGAAGGAAGGTAAGGTATTTACTGTTCATGTTTGTTGCACAGGGCGATTAAGATAGGAGACAAGGAAGTTGAATACAATGCAGACTTTCGATTAATTTTGCAAACAAAATTGGCCAATCCACATTATAAACCAGAAATGCAGGCTCAGACCACACTTATAAATTTTACTGTGACACGAGATGGGTTAGAGGATCAGCTGCTAGCAGAAGTGGTGAAAGCTGAAAGACCAGATTTGGAAGAACTCAAGGTACATACTGAACATGGTTTTAAGAAGATTTATCTTTTTATTCGCTGTTTCATTGGTCATACTTGTCCAATGACACACTGTATGTCTGTGGGTGATACAGGTTTCATTGGTTTTAAATCTGTAAGTGTATTTACTTAAAGCAATAGGAATTTATGTGGCTGATAAATGCATGATTCCTGTAAAATTAATTGCTCAGGTGCACAGACAAAAATAATGAAGTTTCATAATGAAGAATGTATAATTTATAGCTGTCATCAAAGAGTGTTACGGTTAAGTCAAGAAGGTGTGGTTGCATGTGTAACTTTGTTGTGGGAAACAAGTAGTGCTTGTTACCTAATTGAGTCCACTGCAATCCTAAACCAAAGTCAGTATGGCATTATGAAATTTTTTTATTACACCTCTGCTCTACATTCAAACCTGGAGAGAAATTGACTATTTTTTTTTAATAGTTAGAAACTAAATATCTTTTTTTGTAAAAATACTTGTAATTTACCCAGCCGGACCATGAAAAGAAATAAATTTGTATTTGAAAGTTTCACAATACTGCGGCTATGAGTGCATATCATTAATTTTTAGCTTTTCCAGTAATAATGATAACTGCCTTCTCATTCAAGGCTCCTCAGACACTGAATTTAACAAAAAAGTTCCTTCACTCATCTAAAACTGACTTTGTGTATACTGTTCTCATACTGAATTTTGATTTAATCACAGGCAGAACTGACTAAACAGCAGAATGACTTCAAGATAATGCTCAAAACACTGGAAGATGATCTACTATCCCGGTTGTCCTCTGCTGGAGGAAACATCCTAGGTGACACAGCTCTCGTGGAGAATTTGGAAACTACCAAACGTACAGCAGCAGAAATAGAACAGAAGGTGGCAGAAGCTAAAATTACCTCAGCCAAAATTGATCAGGCTCGAGAGTTGTATCGACCAGCTGCTGCACGAGCCTCACTGCTTTACTTCGTCCTTAATGACCTTAATACCATTAACCCCATCTACCAATTCTCTCTTAAGGTATTTGTTTTTTATACAAAATAACATTGCATGAAATCAAGGAAATATAATAATTTGCAGGTTAAAAATAATGGATTTGGGATGGTGTAGTCACTATAATGACTAGGCTATGGACTGGACAACTGAGGAATCCTGTTTTGATTTTTTCAAAGTGTCACTAAGAACTATTGCAGCTTTAATCATTAATCAGGCAGTTAACCAGGACCGACCAACCAACCGTCCCACCAACTGCGCAGAACTCTTGTAATTGCATCATATGATAAAAGTGATGGAGCATGTAAATTAGGTGTTCTGTTTCTTTCTCCTGATACTTATTAATCTATACACCTGGTATTCTGCATTCTCTTATTTTTGTATATTCAACTTTATGAAGTATTTCAGTATAGCTGTGTACTTCTTATGTTTTAAAATATATTGTCAGTAAAGTACTTACATAGATACACTTATTGTTCCTCCTTTCTTTATTTTAACATTTAAGTTTCTTTTCCACAAGTCTGGTTAATGTGATATTGCATGTAAATCAGTAAGAATTACTGTATATTGTTTTTCTTTCTCATTTTTGACCTCTAAGTATTTTTTACTGTGACATGTAGTAAAATTATTTGTATAGCCCAGGTACTGCATTTATTACATATATTGTGAGATACTGTTTGGATAATTTCAAGTGCTGTGCTGTTTGAATACATTGTAGGCATTCAGTGTGGTTTTCCAAAAGGCAATTGAAAGGGCAGTACCAGCTGAAGATGTATCCACAAGAGTTGTTAACCTCATAGACTGCATCACATACTCTGTTTTCATGTATACCTCTCGAGGACTATTTGAACGTGACAAACTTATATTCGCATCACAGATGGCTTTCCAGGCAAGTTGTTTTACTCTAAATAATAATAATACATTTACTTATCTCTACATATGTTTACTTCAAGTATCCCATTGTCATTCAGGCTGTGTTAATTGCCTTATTTTATTCAAAATTAAATTCCACTGTCACAACACATGATGAACATTTCATCCTTCAATAGTTGTGCAAGAAGGGAAAAATAAACGTTCTGTTAGTTTTTCATTGCTTTCCATGATAAATGCATCTCTGTCACCTTGCATGGTGCATCCTCAGGTTGCAGATGGAGGAATGGCCTCCAATATGGAGGGTAGCTGCGAATATATTGAATAAGCTGTCACGGAAAGCCGACAAGGTGTGGTCCTCCAGCTTGGGAGTTGGGCAAGGTGCTAACAACTGCTCACCATAAAAACTAGCCTCGTTATGAAACAGATACATGTGCCTTGGGCCTGGACTGATCCTTTGGTATGACCTAAGCAACAGAAAAGTGACATGAGATTTGGTGCATGGAATGTATAGAGCCTGTATAGGTCAGGTTAATTTACAACAGTAGCCAGGGACATCGCAAGGTATAAATTAGATTGATTGGGTGTAAAGGAAGTTAGGTGGGAAAAGGGGGCACCTTTAAGAGCAGGGGATTTTTTATTTCTGTGAAAAAGGAAGCAAAAATCATCCATTGTGAACAGGTTTCTTTGTTAAGTGAGTAAAGTTTGTTAGTGAGAGGATGTCATATATAGTTCTGAAAGGTCACAGCCATCATATCATTGTTTGGAATATGCATGCACCAAGTCAGGAGAAAAGTGATGATTCAAAAGACATTTTTATGAGGAATTACAACAGGTTTTTTTTATCATTTTCCCCAGTACCATATGAAAATTCTTTTAGGAGATTTTAATGCAAAACTGGGGGAGAGGATATTTTCAAACTAACAGTTGGCAGTGAGAGTCTACATCAGGATAGTAATGATACTGGTGTTAGAATAGTAAATTTTGCCACATAAAAAAATGTAGTTGTTAAAAGCATGATATTATTTCACTGAAACAGTCATAACTACTCCTGGACCTCTCCTGATGGGAAGACTCACAACCAGAATGATCACATATTGTTAGATAGGAGATAGCATTCAAGTATCTTGATGTACCATTTTTCAGGGGAGCTGTGATACTGGTCACTGTCCATTGGTTGCAATAGTTAGGGAGAGATTGGCAGTAAGTAAACAAACAACACAGAAATTTGATGTGGAGAGATTTTATCTCAGAAACTTAAGTGAGGTGGAATTTAAGAAACAGTGTTCTTCTTCTTCTTTTACTGGTATTACAACCCACTGTTGGTTTTAGCCTTCTCAGTGATTCTCTTCCATTCCATCCTTTCCTTACATAACTTTCTCCACCCTCTTATTCCCATCCTATGTATATCTTTTTCAACGTCTTCAATCGATCTTTTCCTTGGTCTTCCTCTGATTCTCCTGCCTATTGGTTTCCACTCTAATACTCTTTTAGGTGTTCTCTTTTTATCCATCTGCATCATGTGACCTAGCCAAGCTATTCTTCTGCTTTTTATACATCTCACTATGTTGGCATTTTCTGTTAGTTTGTTCAGTTCGTGGTTCATTCTGATTCTGCAGGATCCATCTTCATTTTGCACTGGACCAAAGATTTTCCTTAATATTCTACACTCAAATATTCTAAGATATTGCTCATCTTGAGTTGTTAATGTCCAGGCTTCACATCCGTAAGTCACTACTGGTCTTATTAAGCTCTTACATATTTTTAACTTTGAGCTGCTATTTAATGCTCTTGATTTCATTAATTTCTCGTGCATAGTAACAACGATTTGCGCTGAGGATCCTGCTGTGGATTTCACTATTGTTGGAGTTCATTTGGTTCAATTATGAACCTAGATAGGAGAACTCTTTCACGTGCTCAAATTCATGTTTTCAACATCACAGGTGGTCACCATTAACTATTATTCTCGTTACTTCCATATACTTGGTCTTATTTTCATTAATTAGAAGACCCCTTTTTTTGCTTCACTTTCTATATTAACTAGGATACCTTTCAGTGCACTTTTATTTCTGCTCAATTTGCCACATCGTCGACATATGCAAAAATTTGTGTACTTTTTGTTCCTATATATCCAGTGATATTCATCTTCTGAAATATTGCTTCTAAGTCTAGATCAAATAATATAGAGGACAGTGCATCTCCTTGTCTCACACCATTGGTAATAGGAAAAGCGGGTGTGTATTGGTTATCAACTCTTACGGTTGCCTTGGATCCAGTCATGGTCACACTTATGAGTTGGACCAACTTCTTTGGTATACCAACTATCATAAGGTCATTTAGCATTCTGCCGCTATTGACACTGTCAAAGGCTTGTTTAAAGTCTATATACAGATTATGTAGGTGTATGTTGTACTCATACACCTTTTCTTGTGTTTGTCTTATAGCAAAGATGTGGTCAATAGTTGAATGGTTCGCACGAAATCCGCACTGGTATCCCCTTAGTACTTCTTCCGCATATTCTGCTAATCTATTATATAGGATACCTGATAGCACTTTGTAGTAACTTTGAGTAGTGTTATGGCTCTATATTTGGAGAACTCTAATTTGTTCCCTTTCTTATATATGGGTTGTACGATTCCTATAGACCATTCTTTGGGTATTTTATGCTGTGTCCAAATTAATTTAAAAAGATGGTGGATTCTTCTCCATAGGATTTCTCCTCCTTTTTTAAAAAATTCTGCCAATATTTCGTCTGTTCCTGGCGCCTTGTGGTTTTTAAGGCATTTAATTACGTGTGTCACTTCCTCATAACTCAGCTGTATGTCCTCATTTTCTGCTGTAAAGAATGTTGTGCTGTCTGTATCATCTGGATTGCCTGTTAATACACTTTCAAAGTATTCTTTCCATCTTCTCTGGATATCCTCTCTTTCTATCAATATTTTACCATCAGTATCTCTGCATGCATTTACTCTAGGTTTAAATTCTTGTGTTATTTCTTGTATTCTTGTGTAATATTTCTTACTTTCATTCTTAGTGTGATGTTCTACTATTTCATCAACTTTTCTCTTTAGTACCTGTCTCTTCTTTCTATGACATACTCTGGCAGCTGCTATTCTTTTTCTATGGTATTCTTCTTGATTGGCTCTTGTATTACATTGGATACATTTCAGTCTTGCTTCCCGTTTTGCTTCTATTATATCTCGACACTTTTTGTCATACCATTCTTCATTTCTTTCATTTTGCTTTTCTCCTATTATGCTTTGTGCTGATGTGATTAACGTTTCCTTTATACATGTCCATTCTTCCTCTATGTCATTTGACAGTGGTTTTTCTTCTAGCTTCCATTCTACTTCTTGTTGATAATAATGTTCAACGTCTGTTTCATCAAACTTGTCTACGTTCCATCTTTTACAGTTTTCAGTTCTGTTTCTTGCTATTAGAGCTATCCTCTGTTTAAGTCTAGCTTCAACCAAGAAATGGTCAGAGCATGAGTTAGCTCCTCTTTATGTTCGAACATTTTCAATATCAGTAACCCACCTCTTGGACACTAGTATGTGATCAATTTGGTTAGTATCGTTGGTGCCAGGTATTTTCCAAGTTCCTTTGTGGATATCTTTTCCTGGATACCGTGTGCTCAAAACTTTGAAGTTATTAGTAGTGGCATGCTGAACTAATCTAAGACCATTGTTGTTTGTGACTTCATGCAAGCTATGTCTTCCAATGATGTCTTTATATATTTGTCCCTTGCTGAGTTTGGCACTGAAGTCACCTAATGTTAAGATAGCATCATGCTTCGGTAATTCATCGCATAAAGATTGTAACATTTTGTAAAATTCATCTACAATTTCATCCTCAGTATCTTCTGTAGGTGCATATGCATAAATGAATATAATATTGTGGAATTTGCCTTTTATTTGTAGAGTACATATTCTTTCACAAATGGGTGAAAATCCCAGCACTGATCTACTAGCTTTCTTTGAGACAATAAAACCTACTCCTTGATTGCCCTGTCTGTCTTCGTTTCCAGAATAATATAAGGTGAATTTCAATTTCCTAATTGAGCCTTTGCCTTTCCAATGTATTTCTTGGAGGGCTACTACATCCTTCTTATACCTTTCACCTTCCTCTGTTGTCATATTCATATTGCCAGCCTGCAGAAGAATGCGCACATTCCAGGTTCCAAATCGCATTACCATATTCATATCCTTGTTTCATAATCTAGATTGATTTCATAAAGACAGTCCATCTTCCGTCACTGAGTTCTTCACAGTGGTTTAATTTTAACAGGGCAGAGTTGTTGGCCCTGCGCCCAACCCCCAACCTGGAGGACCAGGGTATCTCTCATAGTCTGGTCTCTCAGCTAGAGCCTGTCTGGCTAGGGTGACCCTACCAGAAGCTTAAGCTTCTGCCAGCATGGCCTCTTGCATCACCAAGACTCTCAAGCCCCCCCACCCGGCTTATGCCTTTGTCAAGGTGGTGATACCTGCTGGGGGGGGGGAACAGTGTTAGTATCTATAAATTTTCACAATCACAACCAACTTATTTTAAATAGTTTTATTTACGAGTATATGGTTTTTTTGAAACTGTGTTTAGTCATACATTTTGCATACATTTTAATGTATTTTTTTATGTAAAGGAGGGAGATTTCCAACTTATGCTTTAATTTTTGTGTATGTTCAAGGTCTTGTTTTATGGCCTGATAATGACCCAGGTTTAAGGTATAAACTATTTGCCGTATAAATAAAACTACATACAAGTGGCAATATAAATAAAACTTATTACATGTGACTTGGTTGTGATAGTGAATATTTAAAGAGATTGTATTTGCTGTGCCAAAGAGGATATTTCATACCAAATTTAAACAGTATCATATTAAGATCTCAAACAGGTTTGCAGCATTGGAGAACGTAAATGATAGTGGTGACACAAATAGGGCTTGGGAAAACTTTAAAGAAAATATCAAAACCTCAGCTAAATATAATCTAAGTCTGTATGAATTGAAGCAGCATGAACTATGGTTTGATGAAGAATGTTCTCAATTTTTAGATTAAAGGAAGCAGGCTGAAGTGCAGGATCCAAACCAAATCAAACCAAACCAGTTTAGGTAATCTAAACAATGTAACACATGAAGCTAGTAGATATTTCTGGACCAAAAAGAAGGAATATCTGACAGTTAAAATTGATGAACTTGAAACTAACAGTAAGGAAAAAAATATCAGAGGCTAGTGTAGGGACATCAATGACATTAAGAAGGGTAACCAGCCTGCAACTAATATATTAAAGGATGATACGGTGATTTTGTTATGGACTCCCACAGTATTTTGGCTAGGTGGAGGAACCAGTCCTCTCAGCTGTTCACTGTACATGGGGTTAATGATGTTAGGCAGACGGAAATACACACAGCAGAACCAGTAGTGCCTGAGCCAAGTGCCTTTGAGGTTTAGATGGCTATTAAAAAGCTAAAAAGATGCAAATCACCAGGTATTGTTCAAATCCCAGCAGAATTTATTAAAGCAAGGGGTAGAACAATTTGCTGTGATATCTATCACCTTATTAATTCTATTTGGAATAAGGAGGAATTGCATGAAGATTGAAAGGAGTTGAACATTATACCTATTTATAAGAGGGGTGATAAAACAGATTGTAGTAATTATAGAGGCATATTACTTTCATCAACTACATACAAAATTTTATCCAACATCCTGCTCTCAAGGTTAACTCCATATGCAGAGAAAATTATTGGGGATAATCAGTGTGGATTTCAATGCAACAGGCCAACTACTGATCATATATCCTGCATTCTTCAAATACTTGAGAAAAAATGGGAACACAATGAAGCAGTGCTTCAGCTCTTTGTAGACTTCAAGAAAGCCCTTTGATTCAGTTAGGATGGAGGTCTTGTATAATATTCTCATTGAGTTTGGTATACCCATGAAACTGGTAAGGTTAATACAAATGTGTCTGAATGAAACTATATCAGAATCCAGGTAGGCAAACGTTTGTCTGACATGTTTCCTATCAAGAATGGTTTGAAATAAGTAGGTGCTTGGTCACCATTGCTTTTCAACTTTGGAGTATGCTATTAGGAGTTTTCAGGTAATAGAGGATGGCTTGTAATTAAATGGTACACATCAGCTTTTGGTGTATTTTGATGATGTTAATATATTGGGTGGAAGTGAACATACTATAAAGAAAAATGCAGATGCTCTAGTAGTTGCTACTAACGAGATTGAACTAAAAGTAAATGCTGTTAAAACTAAGTACATGGTCATGTCTCGAGATCAGCATGATAATAGTTCCTTTGAGAGGATGGAACAGTTAGAATATTTGGGAACAACCCCCACCAAATCAAAATTCTATTCTGGAAGAAGTTAAGAGCAGATTGTAGTCAGGGAATGCTTGCTGTCATTTGGTGCAGAATCTCTTGTCTTCCAGTTTTCTATCTAAAAGTATGAAGATTAAGATATTCAGAACTATAATTTTGCCTGTTGTTTTGTATGGGTTTGAAACCTGGTCGCTCACATTGAATGAGGAATGTAGGCTCAGGGTGTGTGAGAATAGGGTGCTGAGGAGGATATTTGGACCTAAGTGGGATGAGGTAACAGGGAAGTGGAGAAAAACACACAGTGAGGAGCTTACTCCTCACCACATATTATTTGAGTGATCAAATTGAGAAGAATGAGTTAAGTGGGGCATGTGGCATGTATGGGGGAGAGGATAGTTGTATACAGAGTTTTGGTGGGGAAATATGAGTGAAAGAGACCACTTGGGAGACCCAGGTGTAGATGGGAGGATAATATTAAGATGGATCTTCAGGAAGTGGGATTGGGAGGCATGGGCTGGATTGATCTGGCTGAGGATAGGGACAAGTGGTAGGCACTTTTGATTGCGCTAATGAACCTTTGGGTTCCATAAAATGTGGGGAATTTCTTGACTAGGTAAGAACCGGTTAGCTTCTCAAGAAGTACTCTGCTCCATAAAGTGAGTAATTAAGTAAGTACTTTTCATTGCTTTACATTATCCATTCTGTCATCAGTCTCAGTGACAAAGTGTATTTTTAAATCATATTTGTATTGAATGTATATTTTATGGTATTTTCGTGATAATAATCTTCGGCGTTTAAAAGCATCTAACCGACTGAACATTGCAATCAAGTTGGTAGTACTGCTGCTTTGTATTCGTGAGGTCCTGAATAAAATGTATGTCTGGAGATCAGCACTCCTGACCAGCCATGGTTTTTATGGCTGC
>Ga0209629_10004416_pt1 | contig 10393 bp, 9 predicted proteins | sample TergutCu122P5_FD_187286 | JGI IMG/M metagenome (GOLD analysis project Ga0209629, IMG submission 187286) | Cubitermes ugandensis P5 segment gut microbial communities from Kakamega Forest, Kenya - Cu122 P5 (SPAdes) (version 2) | ecosystem: Host-associated > Arthropoda: Insects > Digestive system >... | reverse complement strand
CCCTTTTCGTTAGCAAAACAACGCGCTTCCGGAAAAACGGAAAAACGGATTTTAATAAAAATCATCAAACGAGGTATCATCCTTGTCCTTTTGGGATTGGTTTATAACGGATTTTTCCGACTTGATTTTGCAAATCTCAGGTGTGCAAGCGTTTTAGCTCGTATCGGCTTGGCTTGGATGTTTGCGGCGCTGCTGTTCATGAAGTTTAATACTAAAGTTTTAGCAGTTATCGGAGTTGTTATTCTTACAGGATACTGGCTAATGATGTGGTTGATTCCCGGCGGATCGGATCCCTATTCGTTTCAAAATAATTTGGTCGGAACGATAGATCGTATGCTGCTGCCCGGAAAGTTGTATGAACAGAACTATTTTGATCCCGAAGGTTTGTTGAGTATATTGCCTGCTATTGTTACTGCCATGCTGGGTATGTTTACCGGACAGTTTGTACGTATTTCAAACGATAAAATATCGGGAAACAAAAAGACGCTTTATATGGCTGTTGCGGCTGTTGCGCTTTTAATCATCGGTTTGCTTTGGAGTACGGTTTTTCCCGTAAATAAAAAATTATGGAGCAGTTCGTTTGTTTTAGTGGTGGCTGCCTATTCCCTGTTTATGTTTGCATTGTTTTATTATCTGATAGATGTGAAGGGATATCGCCGATGGACTTTCTTTTTCCGGGTTGTCGGTATGAATTCAATCACCATTTACTTAGCGCAACAAATAATCAATTTCAAGCAGATTTCCAAATTCTTTTTAGGCGGATTAGCCGGTATATGTCCCGAAACATGGGCAAGTATTATCAACGGGACGGGATATATAGCCGTGTGCTGGCTGTTCCTGTATTTCTTATATAAAAAGAACATTTTTTTAAAAGTCTGACAAACAATAACCGGATATGGAACATTCATTATCAATCTATAATACGCTTACTCGAAAAAAAGAAGTTTTTGAACCCCTTCATTCGCCGTTTGTCGGAATATATGTCTGTGGTCCGACGGTTTACGGCGATCCGCATTTGGGACATGCTCGTCCGGCAATTACGTTCGATATACTTTTCCGATATCTTAAGCATCTCGGATATAAAGTGCGTTATGTGCGGAATATCACCGATGTGGGACATTTGGTGAATGATGCCGATTCGGGAGAAGACAAGGTTGAGAAGAAAGCCCGTTTAGAAAACTTGGAACCTATGGAAGTCGTTCAATATTACGTGAATCGCTATCACAAAGCGATGGACGCCTTGAATGTTCTTCCTCCGAGCATTGAGCCGCATGCCAGCGGACACATCATTGAACAGATTCAGTTGACGAAAGATATTCTCGATAAGGGATATGCCTACGAAAGCGAAGGCTCGGTTTATTTCGATGTAGAAAAATACAATACGCAACATCAATACGGCATCTTGTCGGGACGCAATATCGAAGATATGCTGAATACTACCCGCGAACTGGAAGGGCAGGAAGAAAAACGCAACAGCATCGATTTTGCATTATGGAAAAAGGCTTCTGCGGAACATATCATGCGCTGGCAATCGCCTTGGAGCGCCGGATTTCCGGGATGGCATCTCGAATGTACGGCGATGGGAAAGAAGTATTTGGGTGAAGTATTTGATATTCACGGCGGCGGCATGGATTTGATTTTTCCGCATCACGAATGTGAGATTGCCCAAAGCGTTGCATCGACCGGACACGAAGCCGTCCGCTATTGGATGCACAATAATATGGTTACGGTAAACGGACAGAAAATGGGAAAATCTCTGGGCAATTTTATCAATCTGGAAGAATTTTTTACCGGAAACCATCCGATGCTGACGCAATCCTATTCGCCGATGACTATCCGCTTTTTCATTCTTCAAGCGCACTATCGAGGCACGGTTGATTTCAGTAATGAAGCCTTACAGGCATCCGAAAAAGGTCTTGCCCGTTTGATGGAAGCTTATAAAAATATCGATCGCCTTGCTGCCTGTCATCCCGCGCTTGACGCGGGATCCCCTGAAGATCATCAGGGGATTGCGGGTCAAGCCCGCAATGACAATGTTTTCCAGAAAAGCTATGAAGCGATGAACGATGACTTGAATACGCCGGTAGTTATCTCTTATCTTTTTGAAGCTGCCCGCAGAATCAATGCGGCAATCGACGGACATATCGAGCTTACCTCCGCCGATATTGAAGAGTTGAAACAATTCTTCGATTTATTTTTATTTGATTTATTGGGTATCAGGGATGATACAAAAAGCGGAAACGCTTCTTATGATTCCTTTGCAAAAGCCGTTGATTTGCTGTTGCAAATCCGTCAACAGGCAAAGCAAAATAAGGATTGGGCAACTTCCGACAAAATCCGTAACGAGCTTTCTACTTTCGGATTTGAGATAAAAGATACCAAAGACGGTTTCGAGTGGCAGTTGAAATCAAGCTAAATATTTTTAAAAACTCCTCAAAAATTTGCATATTTGTTTTAAATATACTATTTTTGCATTGTATTTAAAAAAATAAACACTAAAATCATGCAATTATGGTAGATCCCTCAGTCGTCCTTAACGGACAAACTATAGCATACACTTTGTATGCTATTGTCATGTTGCTGCTTATGGCTTGGTTCGGGTATCAGATTACCCGCTGCGGCAAGAAAAGTTTCATCAAACCAGCCCTCTTCTATTCTTTTGTGGGTTTTCTGGTAGTAGTGGGCGTAAGTCTGCACCTCATTACGCACGCAACCATTCCATGGAAGCCGATTGATCTGAACCGGAGCGAGTACAAAGCTGACAAGACATTTGATATCAGCGTTCGCGACCATGAGTTTATTCTTCCTGCTGACACCTTATATATTAATAAAGGTGATCTGGTATTGTTCAATGTAACTTCCGACGACCTCACTTATGGCTTTGGTCTTTTCAGGCAAGACAACTCCATGCTGTTTCAGATGCAGGTATTGCCCGGACATGTGAATGATATCCTTTGGAAATTTGAAAGACCCGAAACCCTCAGTATCCGTTCCACTGAGTATTCGGGCTGGAAAGGATATAATATGTATAAGAAGGACGTTGTGATTGTAAAATGATTAAAAAACACTTAAAATTTGTACAAAATGAGTTTCATTGATACTTTTATGAATGGTGAGAAAGGCTTATTCAAGCACAAAACGCTCACTCCTATGCAAAAACTTACCCTTCAATTTGTAGTGGTAGGTTTGGTGTATTACCTGTTTGTCGTGTTTGAAGGCATGTTGATGCGCATACACCTCGTAGCTCCCGATCTTCAGATTCCCGCTGCTATGGCGGACGACAAGCAATATTTTGCTATTATGACCGCCCACCCCTTGGTTGGGATTTTTGGTTCATCCTATTCTATCGTTCTTGGCGCATTTCTGTTTTTGGTTCCGTTCCTTATGAAAAAGCCCCTATGGAGTTTCAAAATGGCACAGTGGACTTTGTGGTTGATTGCCTCAGGTACGTTTATCTTTTGGTTCGCCGGATTCCTGTCGCATTATTCACCGCTTTATACCCTTTACTGGCCCCTGCCTGCTGATTTTACGCAGTTCAGTGTCGTTGGAGGTATATTCTTCGTATTGGGTATAGCGCTCGTGATGGTAGGTACTTTGCTTTATGTATTCAATATATTTAAAACAATTGCTTATAATCCTGCCGGACAACCCAAACAACCCAAAGGCGTTTTGCGTTCGGCTCTTGGTTTTAAGCAATTGAAAAATGCGGATGGTTCTTACTATGTTCCTACTCCGGTAGCAGCTATCGCTCGTGGTACGGTTGATACTATGCTCAATGCGGGCATCATCACTTTTACAGGCGTTCTTATTTTAGTTTACATGGTAGCTGCCCTTTTTGGCACTGATCTCAAACATTCAGCCGTTGATGCCCTGCTGTACAAGAACTGGTTTTGGTGGGGACTCGACTTGATTGCAGACGGCTTGGTTTTGATTTTTGTTGCAGGTACGTGGTATCTTTTGGCGACCCTGATTACCGGTAAAAATCTTTTTATGGAAAAATGGGCAAGAATCGCTTTGTTGGTCGAAATGATTGTTTCATGGTTTGTCTGGTCTCACCATTTGATGTCCGATCAGGCTCAACCGGCTTTCCTCAAGATTTTTTCAGGCGAAATGCTCACTGCATTTGAACTGATAACACAAGGTTTGGCTTTCTTTATCGTATTGGCAACCCTATGGCAAGCACGACCGCTGAAAATGACCAATCCGCTCAAGTTCCTGCTTGGCGGACTTACGGGTTTTGCTCTGGCTGTACCGGCAGGCATTATGCAAGCCGACTTGGGTTTGAATCGTATTCTGCATAATACCCAATGGGTTATAGGACCTCATGTGCATGTGGCTGTATTAGTCGGTTTAACTATGACCCTTTATTCAGCCATCTACTTTCTGCTTCCTATTCTCACCAACGGCGCGAAGCTTTATAGCCAAAAGTTAGCTGATTTCCATTTCTGGGCGCATCTCTTGGGCGGTGTCGGTATGGGCGCCTTTATGGGAATGGCAGGATTGAAAGGTATGCTTCGTAGGACAGTGTATCACAACGGGGAGTTTAATCTTTACATGATATTGGCAGCTTTATGTGGAACGCTTCTGCTGCTGGCATTTCTTGCATTTTTCTACAACATTGTAATGACGGTTGGATTCAAGGGGGTATTGGGAATCTTCTCCCCATCCAAACTCGACAAAAACAAACTTCTTCCCGAACAGGAAGCGTAACGATATTGATACGGAAAAGGGCAAAAGTCTGCCATGGCGTCCTGAACTTGATTCAGGATCAACCCGCCATCCCCTGAAAATCGAATACTGACTATAAGGGGATTGCGGGTCTCCGCTACGCTACGCCCGCAATGACATGACCCTTTCGAGACAGTCCTTTGAATTTAAACTAAGCTATACATTCCGCCGGGTTTGCATCGAACCAATCCGTTCATTTCAAGTTCAAAGAGAATAACCGACAACCGGTTGACGGGCAAATCAAGTTCGATTGCCAGCAGATTCAATTGCATACTTTGGGCTTTTGAAAGAATATCCATCACCCTTTGTTCTTCCGGATTCAGTTCAGGGAAAAGAGTTCGTTGAACAGCTTGCGGACGTGTTGCTTCCGGCGGATCGCTCCAGTTCATTTCACGGAAAATATCTTGAGCTGAAGTGATTAATGCTGCTTTTTTACTTTTTATCAAAGTATTACAACCTTCGGAAAATTTATCGCCTACTCTTCCCGGAAAAGCGAAAATATCTCGATTATACGAATCAGCAATATTTGCAGTGATCAAAGCCCCGCCTTTTTTGGCTGACTCGACAACCACCGTGCAATCGGAAATTCCGGCGACGATGCGGTTTCGCTTAACAAAATTCTGCCGGTCGGGATTGGTTTCGCTGATGAAATCGGTCAACAAGCCGCCTGATTTTATCATTTCCTTTGCCGCATCCCGATGTACATATGGATAAATGCGATCCAACCCGTGAGCCAAAATTCCTACGGTTGCCAACTTTTCACGCAAAGCCGCACGATGAGCTGCAATATCGATTCCGTAAGCCAATCCGCTGACAATCAAACTTTCCGGGAACGATTCCCGAATATCGTGAACCAATTGATCGGTTATTTCCTTTCCGTAACCGGTAGAGTTGCGAGTCCCGACAATGCTGATGACTTTTTCGACATTCAAGTCGGCTGTACCGCGAAAATAGAGCATCACCGGCGCATCTACACATTCTTTCAATCGAGTCGGGTAGGCAGTATCGGTGATAAACAAAGGCGAGATATGCGAACGTTCAATAAAACGGATTTCTTCTTCTGCCCTTTTCAAAACATCGGGACGATGAATCTCATTGATAATTCGGCGGGATAATCCTGAAACTTTTTCAAGTACATGCTTTTTCTCTGTGAATAATACTGCAACATTATTCAGATTTTCAATGATTTGCTTGGCGGTAATATTACCGATTCCTTTAACAAGCGTAATGCCTATTTGATACAGAAGGTCTTGACTAAACATATAGGTTAGGTTTTGTTTTAAAATATCGGCAAAGTTACATTAAAAAATTCATAGTATCGAATATTTTTTGCTAAAAGGATGCAATTCAAATTGCCTTTATTTTCTTCCAAGCTCCAAACAGCAGGAGCAGCAACACGATTGCTGCTCCTGCTGCCAATGAGTAGTGAGTAATGAGTAGTGAGTAAAATTGTCATTGCGGGCGTAGCGAAGCGAAGACCCGCAATCCCCACGTTTGAAGTAAGAAAATAAGGGAATAAGGTTGGGGTTGTTGGAGTGTAATTTGTTGCTACTAGTAGAAATAGCCATACCTCCTCTTCTTTGCATCCTGTTAAGGATTGCTTCATTTAAAAATTTGTTGTATATTTGCTCCGTAAAAAAACAGGAATAACGATTCTTATTCAATAAACGATAAATTTATTAATAAACGAAAGAATATGAAAACTAAAAAAATTATCTTATCAATTGTTGTATTAAGCTTTTTAGCAAGTGCGGCTATGTCGCAAAACGCAGGGAATGACAGGAATGTATTCGATAAAAAGTACATTAAATCGACTATGTTGGCGGCAGTGAAATGGCAGTTTGCCAATCCCAAATACGATCCTCGTGATTGGACAAACGGAGCCTTTTATGCAGGCGTTTATGCAGCATGGAAAACGACAGGTTCAAAAGATATTTATAAAGCGATGATAGACACATTTACGTCTGTCGGATGGACGCCTTTCCGCCGCTGGTATCATGCCGATGATATTGCAATCTGTCAAACGTATGTTGACCTTTACCGCAAAGCAAAACGTCCGGAAATGATACGCGCTTTCAATGATACTGTGGCTAAGCTGATTTCTCATCCTTATCCCGTGAAAGGAATAGAAGTCGTAAAATGGTGGTGGTGCGACGCTTTATTTATGGGACCTCCTGCTTTGGTGAAATTAGGACTGACAACCGGAAATATGGAATATCTCCATAAAAGCGACGAATACTATAAAGAGTGCTATAATCTACTTTATAACAAAGAAGAACATCTGTTTGCACGCGATTTGAATTACGTAATCAAGAACGATGGAAAAGACCGGTATGAAGCAAACGGAAAGAAGATTTTCTGGTCGAGAGGCAATGGTTGGGTAATGGGCGGATTAGCGCGCTTACTTAATGAATTGCCGCGCAATTACCCCGAGCGACCTTTCTACGAACAATTGTTTCGCGAGATGGCGGCAAGGGTTAAGTCGCTCCAGCAAGCTGACGGACTGTGGCGTGCAAGCCTCCTTGATCCGGATTCGTACCCCGGAGGCGAAACAAGCGGTTCCGGATTCTTTTGTTATGCTTTAGCGTATGGCATTAACAGCGGACTATTGGACAAATCTTATCTCCCTGTAGTAGAAAAAGCATGGACAGGTCTTAACCGTTGTCTTCAACCGAATGGCAAAGTAGGCTGGGTACAGCCGGTTGGCGCCGATCCGAAGAAAAACTTCAGCGCCGACAGTTGGGAAGTTTTTGGCACAGGCGCTTATTTGCTGGCTGGTAGCGAAGTAATCAAGCTGAAGAGATAACGTAACATCCATAATTGTAACATGATATCTGTAGTTATTCCTTTATTTAACGAAGCCGAATCGCTTCCCGAACTGTATGCTTGGATTGCAAAGGTGATGAAAGCGAACGGTTTCAGCTATGAATTGATTTTCGTCGATGACGGAAGTACCGACAATTCTTGGGAAATCATCGCTCAACTTCACCAACAACATCCGGAAGTCAAAGGGATTCGCTTTGGCAGAAACTATGGTAAATCGCCGGCTTTGCAATACGGTTTTCAAAAAGCGGCGGGGGATGTTATTATTACTATGGATGCCGATTTACAGGATAGTCCCGATGAAATTCCCGAGCTTTACCGGATGATTACGGAAGATAAATTTCAGTTGGTTTCGGGATGGAAAAAGAAACGCCACGACCCCTTGAGCAAAACCATTCCTACCAAACTGTTCAATGTCACAGCGCGTCTGTTTTCAGGAATCAAACTGCATGATTTCAATTGCGGCTTGAAAGCGTATAATCGAAACGTAGTGAAAAATATAGAGATTTACAACGATATGCACCGTTGGATACCTTTCTTAGCTAAAAATGCAGGATTTACCCGGATTGGGGAAAAACAGGTGCAACACCAGTCACGTAAATACGGAACGACTAAGTTTGGATTCGACCGCTTTTTCAACGGCTATCTTGATTTGTTCACCTTATGGTTTCTGTCGAAATTCGGCAAAAAGCCCATGCACTTTTTCGGATTATTGGGAAGTTTTATTTTCGTCATAGGATTTATTGCCGTCCTGATAGTAGGCGGCACAAAGTTCTATTACTTGAAAGAAGGAATTCCAGCGCCTCTTATAACCAATACGCCTTATTTCTATGTTGCTTTGGTTTCGATGATTATTGGAACGCAACTATTTCTTGCAGGTTTTATAGGAGAACTAATCACGCGAAATTCTTCCGAAAGAAACCGCTACATTGTTTCAGAAACTATCGATTAATTATTTCAATTCAAAAGTATAGGCTAACCCAAGATAAAACAAATTGTAGCTCATGTCGAATGAAGAATTAGCAATATACCATTTGGGATTATTCTTGGCTTTAGCATTTGTATAACGCCAACCGCCGTTTATTACCAAGTTATCCGTCAAATTAACGCGCCCGTGTATGCCTAAATTGAAACCCAAAGCTTTATTGGATCCCAAGTTAGGGGATGCTGCCGAATCTTTAGTAACATCCACAATATAATACTGACCGCCTAAAGCCGGTCCTATTCCCCATTCTCTCAGGTTAACCAGATACAATCTGAAATCCAGATTTGCTGAATAAACGGCTAAATTTTTTTTCGTATTGTTTACGTCTTGATAGGGAATATTCGGATTCGTCAAACCGGTAAAAACAATTTCAAACGGGTCTGAAAGATTATAAGCGACGTCAAACCCATAAAGACCGCCTTTATAGTAATGCGGACTGTAAACATATCCTCCTTTTACGCCTACCGTTAAGTCGCCTTTTTGTTGTGAATAAGCCTGAACGGACAGGAAAGCCAGTAGTAAAATAAATACTATTTTTTTCATAGAAATAATTATTTTTGAGAACAAAAGTACTATAATTTTATATCTTGACAAAAAATTATTCCGATATTGCATCTACCCTGTATGGAATTGTATCGGCGCTCATCCCTGTAAAAATCCCCAGTCCGTTGGTTATATAACTGACGGGATTCGCCAAATCGGAAGAACTGATTCGTTCATATAATTCGACATAATCTTTATTGATTTTATACAAATAACAGACGTAGCGCCCAGTGGACATCATATCGCGCCTTTGTAATTGATACGAATTTCCTTGAAAAGGCTGCATCATCATTTTTCCAAACCTTCCGCTGCCAAATGAAGGGGCGCTTTCTGAATTATCCAGACTCCAGATATAGACCTGATAATAGGCATTGTCTGTATTATTCCATGTAATCTTAACATCAGGAATACTGTCGCCCCAATACAAGCCTGATGAGTCAAGAAGAATATCAGAATTGCTGATTTGCAGATTTTGAGGATGTGCCGGCATAGTTGTCGAAGCCGTTATTGTTTTGTTATTGTATTCAAATCTCAGATTGCAAGTATTTCCTTCGTTCAACATTCCGCCTGCTGAATCGAGCGTATAAGTCCCGTCGGCTGTTTCTGTAAGCTTTATGTCGTTAATATATAATTCCAGATTTTTTACAGGTTTGGAAAGCGCAATATTATTTTCGTCGAACGATTCCATCGAATAGACTTTAACGGTAAGCGATGAGGCTCCCGTCGTTAAATATCCCTCTACTATCGGAGTAGATACATTGGTATCATAAGTCATCGTTTCTTTTCCGCAAGAAACAAGTAATATGCCGATTAATAAAAAAATACTTCGTTTCATAATTTATATTTTTTACTTGAGTTGAATACTTAAAGTCAAAGACGGGGTAAAGCCGAGTAAATTAACATTTGTTGCCGCTAAACCCACAGACCGGTCATACATAAATTCTTTATACCATACATTGACATGGTCATAAACATTAAACAGGGACAAGCTAAGACTGGATTTAAATTCCTTAATCGCAGTAATATCCCATTTGGTAGAAAAATCCAAGCGGTGATAATCGGGATATCTCGCATTGTTTTTTCCATTAACAACCAGATAGCTCAAGTTTCCTCCGTTGGGCGTATCAAGCACATATCCGCCGACAGGTTCGGTATAGGGTTTTCCTGTGGCGTAAATCCAAGTTGCGGAAAAAGTCAGGTTCTTAATCGGCTTATAAATCAATACGGTTTTAAATTCATTAGTTACATCTTGGTTGGCAGGAAAATAACCATTCCCGTAAACAGAGAAATTGTAACGTGTTTCGCTGAGCGTAT